>Ga0114950_10000785_pt1 | contig 22697 bp, 15 predicted proteins | sample N075metaG_FD_83503 | JGI IMG/M metagenome (GOLD analysis project Ga0114950, IMG submission 83503) | Deep subsurface microbial communities from Kermadec Trench to uncover new lineages of life (NeLLi) - N075 metaG | ecosystem: Environmental > Aquatic > Marine > Ocean trench > Sediment | place... | reverse complement strand
AGTTTGGCGTCACTGGTGAACGTCGAATGGTCCTCCGGCATCTATGATACTTAACCATTCGCTGTCATCTTTTTTCGGCTCGCAGATTGTCCGCCTAAGACGACTGCCCATCGGCGCCTCTTTTCTGCACTGAACAATATGGTTAGGGTGAGTGCCATTGACGTAATCCGAATTTCGAACAGGTTCGGCATCAGATGTGTGACCGGCAAGAACACGATGCTCAATAACATTCTCTGACTCGATGGCAGTGGGCGCCGCGGCGCATCCTGCCATCATCGTCGCTATAAATATCGTAATTCCTACCAGGCGCCAGCACATGATTTCCTACCTCCTTTGTGGATCACAAGACAGGCAAATTATTCAACAGGCGACAACAGTCAGCCACTGTGCCTGTCACAAAAATCAATCGAAAAATCCGAATCTTGTGACCTGTGCTTCCCGAATTATAGTCGATGTGCCGAGAATGTGCTTGAAAAACGGAATTGAGTAGCCAATAAAAAAAGCAGTTTGATTCTAGTCCTTGCCCGATCCAGTACTGCATGCTGCCGGCATATAATGAGCGGACGGATTCGATCTGCCATAGAAGCGGTCTGAGCGTGGTAGTTCTCCAACAGGAGCGCCTCCAATGGTAGCTGTGGGCGATCGGAGTAATGTCCAACATATCCATATCGATCGCAGATCGTTGTCTGGCGTATCATGTACACGTGCGGCGAAACCTCTCCTGAATTTGGAGCTAGTCCGGGGGCAGGGTGCAGTTTCTTTCTGCATCGTCCGTTATTTCTGGCTCAGTAAGGTTGCATTCGAAACTTCTTTCGCCGCCTGTAATTCGAGTTTTCTTTCTTACCTGATCGATTTTTTCTTCGCAATGGAGCTAAAATATCAACGATGAACCAGTTTTAAACAGTAAGGTAAGCAAATGAAAGAATGGGGAGTGTGATGAAATTCCAAATAATGCTTGTTTTGGTCTGTGTGATGTTTACGGGGCCTGTTGCCAGTGTGGAGCTATTAGGGCATACGTCACAGTCCGGCGGGAAAGTTCTTCGTCTGATAAGAAATGACAAACTTGACCTTATTCTGCCCGGTGCTATGCGCGACAATAATGTGGATATGTGGATTCATGTCACTCGTCGAGGAGATCCTGATCCAATGGTGCTGCAGTTCGGAGCAACCTACGGTTACCTGGTCTTTACTGATCTGGGAGACAGGATCGAGCGGGCAGTGTTCGGCGGAGCAGGATCTGTTGAAAAAATTGACGTGCGCGGCTCTGCTGCGATCTCACGAGCTTTGTCCAGTTATGACGCCGGTTACCGAATGGCTGAAGGGTATGGCGATGAGGTCTACGGTGAGTTCAGAGAATTTGTTGCTGAACATGATCCCCAAACGATTGCCGTCAATACGTCCGATTGGCTCGCTGTGGCAGATGGAATCTCGCATTCGTCTTACAGAAAATTGGTAGAAATCCTGGGACCAAAATATTCTGAGAGGATTGTATCTGCAGAGAATGTCATTACTGACTTTGTCGTGAGACGGACGGCCAGAGAGGTGACAGCGCAGACCAACACATTAGAAATTTCCCGCCAGATTGTTGCGGAGGCATTGTCCCGCATCAAGCCGGGTGTTACGACGATCCGCGAGATAACCTGGTGGGCCATGGAAGAAGCGTTCAAGCGGGGTCTGAGCGAATACAGAACCTGGTCGCCGGGCGGTATCCGTGTCTACTATTCAGAAAAATCCCCACCGACAACCGTACCGAATTCCAGATGGTGGATCGTTCACGGTGACTATGCCTTTCAGCGGGGTGATTTTTTCGCTTTCAATGTCGGCGTTCGTTATATGGGTTTCGGGACCGATACCAAAACTCATGCATATATTTTGCGAGAAGGAGAAACCGGTGTGCCTGAGAGTATCCAGTATGCCTTTGATCAGGCGATAAAAGGTCAATGGATTATGCGTGATCATATAAGAGTTGGCATGACCGGTGGAGAGGCATTGGACGCTGTGGTCTCTGCTATGGAAAAGGCAGGCTATATTTATACGCCATTTACCAATAGCTCAGTCGGCTCCTCCATGATGGAGGACAGCCCCGACCAAGACTATGTGATCATACAAAAAGCGCTCGCCGATACTGACAAGTCAGGATTTTACGTTGATCATCACAGCTTTGGGAATACTGGTGTCGTTGGCCCGTCCCTGTCGCCATTTCGTCCAGATGTCCATCACCTGGTGATTCAGGAGAATCATATTTTCGCCTATGAATATGCAGTTCATACGAACCTTCCCGAAAGGCCCGGTTTTCCAATGTCTATTAATATTTCGAATCCCCAAATTGTAACTGGCCGGGGAGTTGAATTTCTTCAGCCACCCAATGAGAAAATTGTACTGATCAATTAGAGTCAGGTCCGTCAGAGGGCCTAAGAGTGCCGAGAACTAACATGAGGCGCTGTGGCCAATGCGAGTCACAACGCAGGCTACAGTTACGCAACCTGGGTCTGGAATTCACATGACACAGTATCGGAAACGTACATTAGGGAATTCGAATCGTAATTCATAGGGATCAGATATTCAGATGCAAGAGGACAACTGGCCCGTACGGTCAATTTTTATTGTCCTGCGGAGAGCTGAATTAGCTCGTCATACTTCGCTTTCGCCTTCTGAACCCGTTCTTGAAGAAGTTTCTGCTGCGACGACCAATTGGAAATCCACGGCTGGCGGGTCTCGAACCACTCGTCGAGGCGCCCGGCGGAATCGAGAGTCAAATTGACCAGGCGATCCAGGTCGTATTTCATATTGTTCGCGAGAGCCACGACTTGGCCTTGTTTCCAGGTTCGCTGCCCATCGACCGACACATAAATTGGAGCGCTTGCCGCAGCGACGCTGCCATCACCGGATTTCTGGTTCTTGCCATACGCTCGTACAACGAACCACGTTCCGTGTTCCGCGGTAAGCTCATGGGAAAGCTCAAGTACATTGCTTCCATCGTCAGATATTATCTTGCTGATCACCTTACCTTGTTCGACAAGTTCAATCCGATCGAGCCGATCTATATCCGGATTAATGGATGCGCTGGCATTAATTGAAATTGTCTCACCGCTGGAGAGCGAAACTTCGTCCCCCATTCCGAAACCGTTCAACTCAAAATCCAGAATCGGCCCATTTGTGACAAAAGTATGCGCGCCGGACAAACCTGCAAACCAGCCATCAGGAAATTGTGAATCCTCGGATTTCACATAGCTGCGAACGTCACCAATTCTGGCGCCGTATGGAGCGTCCGAGCCTGCTGCAGGTGCGATTTTGTAGCCGAGATTCAAAAACTCAAACCACACGTCGGTGCCGAGTCGTCCGCGCTGCAGTACTTCTATGAATTTCACTAGTCCAAAGGGTACATCGAGGGCCATACCGACGCGTGCGCCGAGACGATTAAGGTGTGCGTAGCCGGAGACCCCACCCTGTTCAGCTACGTGCTCAAATACCTCGTGGTAAAGAAGATACCGATCCGGATCTCTGGTAGGTTCGATAAGATTCAAATGAATAGTATGGCCTCGTACTGCGGTTCTCGGGTCCTCCTGCCCTGCAACGACGACACGCGTATTTTGGCCATAGCGACCGTCCTTTCCCCAGTACGATTGTGGGAAATGTGTCGTCGCGATATTTCCCATTTCCAGGCTGTTGACGACATGCAAATCCTCTGCCTGTGCCTGAAGCCATAGCGAATGACTTTCTGAAACGTCCCTGCGCGGTATATGGACATGAATATCACCTGAAATCCAACCAAGTAGCGGCATGTTTATCCAACGCTCAAGCGGTACGGATAAATCAAGTGTGGTGTCGTCGTCGATGCGAAAACGTTTTTCAACGAACCGGTATTCGATACCCTTGGTAACTACGAGTCTGTAATCGCCTGTGGGCAGTCGCGTTCGATAATGTCCATCCGAGTAAAATGCATAACGGTTTCCAGATGGCCAGTTGACCGTACCAACTGGCAATAACATTGTCCGGCTCAGGTCAGCAAAGTCCTTGATTTCCAAGGCTGACATCGCGGGCAGAGGCATGCTTTCCGAATCATTATAAAGAGCCACCCGAGCAGGTGTCTTGTCGCCATGCTCATTTTGAATGGTCAGGTTGATCCATCCGTATTCATCAGAACGACTGGTAGAAAAACTGCGTTCAACTCCAATATCACAAACCGTCGCGTGAGGTCTGTCCGCTCTTGGTTGGATCTCACCTTCCGTGTGTGCAGATATTCTGAAATCTGTACCAAAATCGCCTCTTCCTGCAAAGCGTGCCCGCTCCAAGGTTATATGCTCAACGTGAAACCGTTCATCATCCAGCGGTGGTAGATCGATAAACGTGGTCGTGGATTCGCCGCCGTTCTTGTCATAATCAAGACGAATTGCCTTAGTGCTGGTCGCCAAGTCAAATTCGATCGCGAGTTCGACGAATTCATCCACATCAAACGCGAAATTATCCAGGACATCGAAATAGAACTGGAAACCCTGCAGACAATTCTTTCCTTCGATTATGACTGCCTTACCTGCCGCTCCATAAGGTGTGAACGAAACTACACGCGAAATTTCGTCGGAGTGCCAATCAAGAATCTGACTGCCTCTGGCACCGACTTCGTGCGAGTAAGTGTTGGTCTGCAGGACGATTAAAAGTGTCGTGGCTGTCAAAATTCTGTGGGAAAATACTGGGCCCATGGAGTTCTTCCTCCTATTTATTGTGCTTCATACCGGAATTGCGTAGTTTGAGACGAGCCTGAAAATTAGTCATCGGTCGCCACAATTCCGAATTAATCTTAGATTCTTTCCGTTAAGTTGACAGTACCAACTAAAAATAGAATCTCAATGGATCAGGTAAATTTCTTCATTTGGCGGCTGAATAAATTCAACTCCTCGGCTAGTTACAATTTGTGGATTAGATATATTGAAGCAAAGTGGATATCCGGGTCTTTCAGCAATATTCATATGAACCATATATTCAAAAGCGAAGAGATGATTCTCCTGAATTTTCAAATGATGCGTATCTGGCCGAAATCCCGACATTGAGGGTCCTATAACTCCGTTGCCCATCCCCACATTTCCAAAACTGTGATTATCAATGGAAAAACCTGCAATATCAGTGCCTTTGCCAGCAAGCGCCTTCTGTACGAGCAAGTAATCTAATGTGTGCTTGCCGTCAGGTGTCAGTCCCCTTGAGTTAACAAACGGGGTATAGATATAACCTGCCTCTTCCATGGCGTTGACCATAGCCTCCAGGGATTCTCCGGCGGTCATGCCGACTTTCATATGGTCCCGCATAATCCATTGACCTGCGATCGCCTTATCAAAGACTCTCTGTAAAAAGTCGGGAACCTTTGTCTCCCCTTCTCGTAAAATATATGCATGTATCTTGGTATCTACGCCAAAGCCCATATAGTCGCCCCCGGGACCTCCGCCACCGGCGAACAGATCACCACGCTGCAATACATAATCAGGATCACGAAAAAACCACCTGACATCAGGTGGAGAAGTTTCTACCGTCTTGTCCGGTGCGTTTACTGCGGAATAATAAATGCGGGCGCCAATTTCTCCTGCTGTCGTCTTACCCGGTACGACCTGAGATAATCTTTGTTTAGCCGTTTGGCGTGCCAAAGCTAACACTTCGACTTGTGCTGCCACTTCCCGAGCAGTCCTTCCTATCACGAAATCTGAAATGACGGCCTCAGCAGACACAATTCGCTCAGAATAATCAGGCCCTAAAATTTTAATCAATCTTAGGTATTCAGAATGTGAAATCCCATCTGACTGGACGATCCACCCGGATGTATTTACTGCAATCGACTGTGGGTCACGCTTGGCAACAAATTCTCTGAATTCGTTGTAAATATTAGGATCTTCCCTGGGATACGGTACGTAGATATAACCTGCCTCTTCGCCATACTCTTCTGAAACGCGAAATCCCTCGCCCTGAGGACCAATAGCTCGTGCGAAGTCGGCAGAGCTACGTATGTCAATATTTTCCACCGCTCCTTCCCCACCAAACACAGCCCGCTCGATCCTGTCTCCCAGGTCGGTGAAAACCAAATAACCATATGTCGAACCAAATAGCAGTGCCAATGGATCAGGATCTCCTCGACGAGTGACGTGAATCCACATGTCTACATTATTGTTACGCATGGCCCCCGGCAGAATTAGGTCGAATTTATCGTTTCTCATCAGACGAAGAGCTTCCGCATCGGTTTCCGGCGTACGCTGCGGAAGCGGTTCCTGTGCTTGGGCAACTGGTACCGTGAGCATCACAGAGATTAATATCAGCATTATTCGAAATTTCATGACTGTCACCTCTTTATTTTCCTTTTTCTTCAAATCAATCTTAGCTTCTTGTCGAGAATTTGCTGCCAGCGTGAAGAAACGTTCGGTCAGATAAGCGGTTAACTTCAGGCACAAGCCGTGACAATATACATTGCGACGATGACATGCACGCATGACCGCTGCCGGAGGAGTCTGTCGAATAGCGCTCTTTCTTGCACCGGACTGTCGATGATAAGATCATTGGCCCGTCGTAAACTAAAAAAGATAAGGGAACGATCATTAAGTCGACGCGCTTCGGACTTTTCTGTCTCTCTGTATCGGTCTTGGTCCTGGGTTGTTCCGAGCCAGCCGATGAGGCTCCCCCTCAGACTGCAGCGGTTGCGAAACTGAAGGAAACGCTGATTGAGCGAGCGAACCGGCTTGAGCTCGACACCGAGTACGTGCCGCCGCCTGGCGACCCGATGGAACATCACACAGTGGGCTTTGCCAGAACTCTATGTTCAGCCGTGTTTGTCACCGGTCTGGATGCGGACTTCGCGGCAAAGAGCGTCGGTTACCACACCGCCCCTTATGAATTTCGCGATGTCGTCGTCAATCGCGACGTGGACTACGTAAATAGAGTGGTTCATCTCACATTGAATAACGGCGTGGTGCGATCCGCCAAACACATTGGCGATCTTGGTTGCGTGCCGTTACCTAAAGGCGCGACCGATCCTTATTTTGAGCCTCTAGACATCGTTTCCGTGCTTCCTGATCCGGCAACGACACTGTGGCCGATGGGTGATGTGCTTGCCGATGAGCCGATCCCGACGGATATCGATTCGGAGATACTTGCGCAGGCCGTCGAAGCCGCGTTTGAACTTGGTGCAATGACTGCTGCTTTTGTCATCACGCACAAAGGACAGATCATCGCAGAGCGTTATGCCGATGGCATCGATATGCACACGCCATTGGAAAGCTGGTCCATGGGGAAAAGCCTCTCGGCAGCTTTGATGGGTGTGCTGATCCAGCAGGAAGTTTACGATCTCTGGCAGGCGGCGCCGATCCCGGAGTGGCAGGACGAAGACGATCCACGGCGGGCGATTCGCATTGTCGACATGCTCAGGATGTCGAGCGGGCTACGTTGCCGCAACGATGGCGACCCGGGGTACGACCCGGATGCAGGGTATCCGGATCATCTTTATCTCTACACGGGAACCGTTAATTCATTCGAGTATGCAGCAACTCGTCCACAGCAGTGGGAGCCAAACACGGTCGGCAGATACCGAAACTGTGACCCCGTCTTGATCAACTACCTTATCCGTCTCGGCGTTGAAGGTCGGGGTGATGTATACCATCAATTCCCGCAGCAACACCTGTTCGACAAGATCGGCGTGCGAAATTTTGTTTTCCAGACTGATCCGTACGGCAATATTCTCCTACAGGGCTCGATTCTCGGCCCCGCACGGGATTGGGCGAGATTGGGAAATCTGTTTCTCAATGATGGCGTTGCGAACGGTGAGCGCGTCCTTCCGGAGGGATTTGTCAAATTTGTGAATACTGTCGCGCCTGCCTGGGCGGCAGATGGACGACCAATCTATGGTGCATTTTTCTGGCTTGATGGGAGATACCCTGTAGATATGCCTGGCGCTTACGGCATGGGTGGAGCTGGCGGCCAAAACACAATCATGGTGCCATCACGTGATCTCGTGATCGTACGTCTTGGTCATCACGAAGGAGGACCTGTCTGGCGTAAAGCGCAGCGTCGCACACTGGCACTAATCATGGAGGCGGTGCCGCCGAATGGATGATCTAGAACCGTGCGCCTCGAAATCTTTCTTCCGGATCAGCGCGTGCACGCCTTGAGTCCGGTCGACCACCTGGGAGACCTCGAAATCGGTCGCGGCGCTCAGGTAAGCATGGGCGACAGCCTGGTCGATTCCCAAGGACACTGACAGGAATTTGATGGCTTGCCGGACGGCCCGCTTCATGGCCTGATTAAGGTCCTCGTCCAGGCCAATGGGAATCCAGTGGTCCGCTGTCCCGCCGAACGGCTGAGTGAACTGCACGGGATCACGAGTCGATGGAATATAGACGCCGCCTCCGTCGGTTTCGAGCGGCTTTATCCCAACGGTTGCAGAATATCGCTTTGTTGATCATCCAGAGCGCCCAGGTCGCTACATCCTGCATGTGCAGCGAAAAGAGACTAGTGACGACAAATGCTGCCGCCATATCCTTCTTAACCATTGTTTATCCCATTGATTTCGTTGTGCTTTGCGCCATCGCGACCAGAGCTTCGCGCGAACGGGCCAGAGCCCCCGGCCGCCCGATGCAAGCAATAGTCGGTTCGTCATCGATAGCACCAGTCTCATCCGGGTCACATAAATTACTCCATAGCCAGGACGATGTGCTAAGTCACGCACTGTCAATGAATCCATGTTGATCGGGATTCTCAGCACGCCCATAGCGTCAACTATTACCAGCGCATATTGCATTTTGAATCCATCTGGTATACAAGTGGAATACCACTTCGATATTAATTCAAATACGGGGGAATGTGTGGTGAGCAAACAACACGTAGAAAGATGGCGCGACTCGCTAATATGTGGCTTCGCGGTCGCATTACTGGCACTGGTCACGGGCTATTCGCCGGTTTTGGCACAAGAAAGTGCTGAAGCTGTGATTGAAGAGATTGTTGTTACTGGTTCACGGTTGCGCCGCAGCGATCTTTCAGCACCCAGTCCGACGGTTGTCGTCACCGAGCAGGACGTCCGATTATCCGGGCGGGGAACGCTGGAAGGCTTGTTGAATGAATTACCCCAGCTAAATGCGGACAACACAAGTAGTACGGCAAACATCAGCCAGGCAGGTCTGCATACCGCAGATTTGCGTAGCCTCGGGCCGGAACGGACATTGGTGCTGGTCAACGGTAAGCGCTTTGTGCCCGCAAACGAGAGCGGCCTGGTCGATCTCTCGAGAATACCCGATGCCCTGATCGAGCGCATTGAAATCATCACAGGCGGAGCCTCCGCCGTATACGGATCGGACGCCATCGCGGGTGCCGTCAATTTTATTTTGCGGGACGACTTCGAAGGAGTCGACCTCAGGTACAATTATGGCGCGAGCACCAAAGATGACGGGCAAACGAACACGCTCTCTCTTACATTTGGCACGAATTACGCCGACGATCGCGGCAATATTATCGTGAGTGCTAGCTGGTATGATCAGGATTCGGTGTTGTTCGACGATCGTAGTTACTCCGCGGTTAACTTTGATGTGCGTGACGGCGAACTCGTGCGAGCGGGCTCTTCGAACATCCCGGGTACTCGTATCAACTTGTCTACGAGCGAGATTGCGGGCCTGGTTGGCGTCGACCTGACAGACTTTACGACCGACAGGGATTTTTCCGCTGGCGGCGCGGGGGGCTGTACCCGCCTTGCGGGTGTTCGATTCGGGACTAGCGGCGTGCCGCTGCCCTTCTGCGACCCCGAAGATCGATTCAACACCAATCCGACCAACTTCCTGCTGCGGCCCTTGGAGCGTTATAGTATTAGCGGTTTGTCGCACTTTGAAATTACTGAAGGTGTTGAAGTCTACGCCGAGCTGTTCTTTACGAACAACCGAAACACCTGGAATCTGAACGCCGCGTCTTTCGGCCCGCGGACCAGCGGTCAGAATGGACTGATTCTGCCAGACTATGTAAATAATCCGGTATTGTTCCAGGCGACGAGGGACTTTCTTTTAGCAAACGCAACAATCTTCGATCCGGATGGGGATGGAGACGCCTTTATCCAAAACGGCGGCCGCCGTCTCAACGAAGCGGGATCGAGGTTCTTCAATTATGACAATACGTCTTATAGTTTGACCAGCGGTCTCCGTGGCGACCTGGATTTAGGTGGGAAAGACTGGCAATGGGACACGTATTATCAGTTCCAACGGGCAACTGAATCGCAGCATTTTATAAATGTACTGTCGTCACTGCGCCTGTCACTGGGTGTGGACGTGACCGTCGATCCCAGCACAAACGAAGTCAGGTGTACGAACGAGTTTGTCGGTTGTGTGCCGGTCAATGTTCTGGGTTTAAACTCCGTGACGCCGGAGATGGCGCTATTTCTCACGCCAGATAAAGGCGACCAGGAGTATTTTGATCGCAATGTGTTCCAGGCAACTATGAACGGTGACCTGTTCGAGATGCCGGCCGGATCGGTCGCGGCAGCGTTCGGTTTTGAGTGGAGAGAACGGAGTTACGAATTCCTGCCCGGCGGGTTGAACGAAGGCGGGGTCAACGGCAGTCAGCTAGCCTCCCAAAATGTGGAAACCGACGTATGGGAGCTGTTCACCGAAGTCCGGATTCCGCTTGTCGAGGATATGCTATCGGTTGAATTGGCCTATCGCTATTCCGACTACAGTTCCTCCGGAGGCAACGACACCTATAAGGTTGGTCTCGAATATGCGCCCGTGGAATGGTTGCGCTTTCGGGGCGCTTTCAACCGCGCCGTCAGGGCGCCGAATCTCAGCGAGCTGTTCTCTCCGCAGACACGTTCGTTTGAAGGTGGTGACGATCCCTGCAACTCACAGCTGAACCCGTCACAAACGGTAAAGGATTTTTGCGTGTTGACGGGGGTTCCGGCAGCCGACATCGATACATTTGTACCAAGCATAGATCTGGTTGGACGAAGAGGTGGCAACCCCAATCTGGACGTCGAAGAATCTGACACCATTACACTGGGCTTCGTGGTGTCTCCTCCATTTATTGAGGGTCTCAATGTGACGGTCGACTGGTATGACATCGAGGTTACCGACGCGGTCACCACGACCACTGCCGAGGATGTGGTGAATACCTGCTTTGCGACGCTCGATGCCAACAGTGCATTCTGTCAGTCCATTACGCGTTTCCAGAATGGTCTGATAGATGAGGTTCTGGCCGTCGCCAGTAACTTCGCAACCGTGCAGGTCAGCGGCGTGGACCTCTCATTCGATTACACAAGGGAATTGCCGGATTCCTGGGGCATCGGCAGTAGTGGTGCGACGTTTGCGCTAAGGGGCCTGATGGGCTGGCTGTTTGAGCGTGAAATTCAGACGATCGAGTCCGCACCCGTAGTTGACTGTGCCGGATTCGCTGGCCGCGGCTGTAGCGGTTTTGGCGCCCGCATGGTTCCCGATTTCGGATCCAAGATCGATATCAGGTATTTGAGCGGCAATTTTTCTACTGGCTTGGCTGCTCGCACCATTGGCGAGTTTGATTTTGTCGCGGGCGACATCCGTGGTGAGCCTTTCGGCTTCAAAGTACCGGATGAGACCTATTGGGATATTGATGCCAATTATCAATTCAACGATAGCATTCAATTGCACGTCATCTTTAAAAACTTTACTGACAATGAACCACAGCTAATGGGTCAGCAGCTTCAGGGTGACTCAGGTGTGGATGTGGGCCTGTACGATGTTATTGGGTCGCGCTTCACTGTTGGTTTTAGATATCTGTTCGACTAACGGCGGGATAATAAGAAGGTGCGTAGCAGGCGGCAGAACTCATTACATTGATGAGTTCTGCCGTCCGTTTGGGCATTCCCGAAATGACGTGACTCAAGCTGAGCTTAGCCGTCACGATACGGATTGGCATCGTAGGCCGGCGACATTGGCGGAACATCTGTGCTGCTGATTCAGGCCGTCTGATTGAACAAGAAAATCAAAAACCCCAACACCGTTATCGACAGCAAATTACAGCTGGTCCTTATTTTCCTGGAAACCGGTGGACACCACCTCAGTAGTCCGGTTGTTGAAAGATTCCGGACACTATCGCATTAGCCTGCAGGAGAAGAGCTGCGTGTCCAAAAATTTTGACCTGAAGCCGCAAAATTCAAGCAGCTAGATCAAAAAATTTTTGCCATGAAGTTTCACATGACCTGATGTCGCACCGACGGAGAAAGAGTGATGTGTATTTTGCGAACTTTCCTTAATAAGGTATTTTTTGTGGCCATCAGTATGGTTGCAATGGTTGGCATCTGTAATGCACAGGCAGTAACAGCCAAAGCCGGTGCGGAAATTCTCCATCTGATCAGAAAAGAGAAATTCGATCTGATTCTGCCGGGCGCGATGCGCGACAACGGTGTGGACATGTGGATTCATGTTATCCGTATTGGCAATCCCGATCCTATGGCTTTGCATTTCGGTGGCGTAACCGGATACATCATTTTCACAGACCGTGGTGGAGACAGGATTGAGCGGGCCGTTCTCAGCGACAGCAACAGGCCACCGCTGCAAGTTCAGAAAGGACCGGACCGGCCAGACATTCCAGGGCAGGATGAATCAGATCCGAAGTGGCTGGCGCATCACAGCGGCGGGCCGGCTGATCTATACGACATATTTGCGCCACCCGACGACCTGAGGGCTTTTGTTGTCGAACGGGATCCGCAGACGATCGCAGTCAATACCTCTGCCTGGCTTGCTGTGTCAGATGGCATCTCGTATTCGGAATATCTTAAGCTGGAGAAAGCGTTAGGGCCTGAGTATTCGAAGCGGATCGTGTCTGCCGAAAAAGTGATAACCGATTTCAGGGTGAGAAGGGTTCAGCGGGAGATTATTGCTTTCGCCGATGCACTGGAGTTGCATCGCCAGATTCTCGAGCGTGCTCTGACCAACGAAGTGATTACACCGGGCGCAACGACCCTCGGGGATGTCGGCTGGTGGGTGCAGGAGGAGATGCTCAAACAGGGTCTGCTAAAAGAATATTCGATGGAGGTTAGTATTCCGCGGATTCTCTATTCAGCGAAATCCAAGCCTGTAGCGCCACCTGATGTGCGATGGTGGATTCATCAGCCGGAGTACGTCATACAGCGCGGTGACTTCGGGACCTTCGATATCGGGACGCGATATCTCAATACCTTCCAGACCGATTATAAGCGTAATTTCTACGTGATGCGGGAAGGGGAAACCACGGTTCCGCAGAGCATACAGCACGCATACGACCGTGCCATAGCTGCTCGCGAAATTATTCGGCAAAATATTGAAGTTGGCAAAACAGCAGCGGAGACCCTGGAGGCCATTGTCTCAGGCCTTGAAAAGGCAGAGTATGTGTACACGCCATTTATCAACCTTGGCACCGAAGATTACAAGATGATCCAGCAAAAACTCGCGAATACTGACCGGTCAGGATTTTCCATTGACCTTCACAGCGAGGGCAATAATCCAGGCAGCATAGTGACAGTTGGACCCTCTGTGGCGCCATTTCGACTGGACCGGGCCCACCTGAAAATCCAGGAGAATCATCTTTTTTCATTCGAATACCAGGTACATACGAATCTTCCCGAAAGGCCGGGTTTTCCGGTCTCGATCAATATCGAAGGTAACCACATCGTAACCAGCCGCGGTGTGGAATTTCTCCACCCACCCAATGAGCGGATCTTGTTGATTCATTGAGCCATAATATATCAACTCAAAGAACACTATTGCTGGCGTTTGTTGCGTCAGGTCATTGGCAGATACGGAAAAGGATCACGGTCGAATAGATGGAAAGAAAGAGTATTATCCTGGGCGCAAGTATCGCGGCAGTAACAGTAATTCTGCTGGCGACCTTCCTTTTCTCCGGCCGGGCACTCAGCCCCCCAACACAAACTGAAAAGATCGTTCTTAGAGCCGGGCACCCGGCGAATGCGGATGAACCTTATCATTTAGGGCTCGTAGAAATGGCGCGCATCGTGAAAGAGAAAAGTGACGGCAGGGTGGAAATCCAGATTTACCCGGCTATGCAGTTAGGCAGCGAAAAAGCGATGATTGAGGGTTTGCTGCTCGGAACCATGGATATTGTGGTTACGGCTAATGGATCTTTGACTAATTTCGTGCCACAGCTGGGCATCCTGGACTTGCCATTTCTCTTTCGTGACCGGAACCATATGTACAGGGTCATGGATGGAGCCATTGGCCAGGAGTTCAAGAAATCGATGGAAGATAGAGGATTTCACTTGCTGGGTTTCTATGACGCCGGCGTTCGTCACATCATGACGAGTAATAAACCAATCAATTCCTATGAGGACCTGCAGGGGTTGAAGATCAGGACCATGCCCGTACCAGCCCACATAGCGTCGTTTAATGCTTTCGGTGCCAATGCGGTAGCGGTGGACTACGGTGAATTATATGGTGGTTTACAAACAGGGCTTATTGACGGAGCTGAGGCCGCCAACACGAACTACAATCTGAAGAAGTTCTATGAAGTCGCACCGCATTGGGCGCAAATCGGATGGGTCATTTTGGCCGCTGATGCGATCATGTCGCAAAAAAGATTCCACTCTTTACCTCCCGACATCCAGGATATATTGACAGAGGCGGGCCGGCAGTCTGCAGTTCTTGAGCGGCAAGCATATGCTGACAGCGATAACAGTCTACTTTCCGTATTGCAAAGTAAAGGCGTGAAAGTAACGTACCCGGATCCGGCCCCGTTTCGTGAAGCATCCAATAAAGTGTATGACGCGTTCGTTACAACAGACAAAGATCGCGAATTATTCAACGCGATACTGAATGAATGAGCGCTCTCGGGACAAACGGTTCCCAATGAGATCAAGCTTCAACCACGTATTGAGTGAGTCGATGGGAGCTACCGGGAAACCAGATGATGCCATATGTTGAATCAATACTGATAGTTGCCGGCAAGATAACCGCCGGATTACGCTCGCTCGTGACATGGCTGGTGATCGGCTTTTTCGGTTACATGGCCGTAGCGGTTCTGATCCAGGTGGTTGGCCGCTACGTATTTAATTATTCAATCGATTGGGCAGCGGAAACTGCGATGTTTGCACAGGTTTGGATGATTCTGCTGGCTGCGGGTCTGGCAATGCGAGCGAATTTGCACGTAAGCGTTGATGCGCTTACTAATATACTGCCGGTTCCGATACTGAGATTTCTTATCGTAGTTATTGCCGTCCCGTGTCTCTGGTTCTTGTGGCAAGCTATCGTTGGGAGTCTGGCGTTGATCGACATCGGTCGGATTCAAACCTCGCCCGTGCTGCAAATTCCGATGTGGATCCCATATTTGTCTTTGCCAATTGGCCTCAGCTATTTTGGTCTGGAGCTGATTCTCTCGCTTGTCGCGAAGTGGAAAGACCCGAAAGGGATGGCCACCGAATTCGAGAAACTAGGGACATGATCGTTACTTTTGTCGTTTTCCTGGCGCTTATCGTTATCGGTGCACCCATTGTGTTTGCCCTTGGAGTGTCGGCTGCCCTGACGATCTACATCGCTGATATTCCGATGAGTATCGTCTCCCAGCGAATGTATGCTGGTCTGGATTCCTTCACCATAATGGCTATCCCGTTTTTCGTGCTGGCTGGCATCATCATGGAGCGAGGCGGCATCGCGAAACGAATTATTGAATTCTCACTGGCACTGGTTGGCTGGATCACCGGTAGTTTGTTGCTGGTCGCAACGGTTGCGGGTATCGGGATGGCCGCAGTCTCGGGATCGGGTGCGGCCTCTACGGCGGCAATTTCGTCGATCATGCTACGGGAGATGCGGGCGCGCGGCTATGACATCGATTTTTCCGCAGGTCTCATGGCATCCGCGGGCACGCTGGGCCCGGTTATTCCTCCAAGTATCATGATGGTGGTCCTGGCTACGACGTCGAATTTATCCATTGGACGCGCGTTTCTAGGTGGCATTGTGCCGGGGCTGCTCATGGCGCTCGCGATCATGATCGGGTGCTATTTTTACGCGAAACGTGGCGGTGATGCGTATCAGGATACCGAATCTTTTTCGCTGCGCCGATTAGGCCGGACGTTCGTTGCAGCCGGGCCTGCATTTGTCATGCCTGTCGTTATTGTCGGAGGAATAATCGGCGGAATATTTACGCCAACTGAGGCGGCAGCCGTCGCGGTGTTATGCGGACTGATTATTTCCATCTACGTCTACAAAGAAATCGGCTTCAATGCTATTCCTTCAATGATTCTGCGGGCGGCGTCGATCTCAGCAGCGGTGATGATGATTATCGCCACGGCGAGTGTATTTTCCTGGCTTATCGCTTCACAAAATGTACCCGCTGCGATTGCAGATCTGCTACATCAAGCTACCAACAACCCGCTGGTTTTTTTGCTGCTGATGAATTTACTCCTGATCTTCATCGGCATGTTCATGGAGGGTATATCGGCGATACTGGTCATGGTTCCCGTACTATTGCCTATCGCCGTAAGTTTCGGGATTGATCCGCTGCATTTTGGTGTCATTGTCGTCATAAATCTGTCGATCGGCATGATAACACCGCCATACGGCATTACCCTGTACGTTGCCAGCAGCGTCGCGAATCGCTCTGTCCTACAAGTATCCCGAAAAATTGGTCTGCCATTCATCCTGATTTTCGCGATTCTGATGCTCACAACCTTTGTGCCCGAGCTTGTGACCTATTTACCCGACATGTTCATACCCGTCATTATTCCTGATTAACTGGAAAAATCATGGCTGGATTTAAGGGTACATACACAGTGACTATTACGCCATTCACGGCTGATGGGCGAAAAGTCGAAGAGTCGGTACTGAGGGACTATGTCGACTGGCAGATTGAGCAGGGAGCTCACGGTCTTATTCCGGTGGCAAGTACGGGAGAGTTCTTGTCACTTTCTGACGATGAGCGTCGCAAGGTTGCCGCGACGGTTATCGAGCAGGCCAATAAAAGGGTTCCAGTGCTGATTGGCACAGGAGCTGAAAATACCTGGGATGTCGTGCGTTATAGTCGCGAAGCCGAGGACTTGGGAGCGGACGGTGTGCTGATTATCCCGCCTTTCTACAGCACGCCAACCGATGAGGAATTGTATCAGCATTACAAAATGATTGGTGAAGCGATATCGATACCAGTCATGCTGTATAACAATCCGGTAACGTCGAATATTGATATGTTGCCGCCAACGGTCGCCAGATTGTCGGAAATTGACAACATATCCTATATCAAGGAGTCGACGATGGATGCAACGCGAGTTCGCGACATCATCCGCTTGTCGGATGATCGGATGGCAGTCTTCGGGGGAATCATGGGATACGAATCTTTCCTGAACGGCGCTATCGGCTGGACCGCGGTCGGCTGCAATTTGATGCCAAAAGCCTTTTCCGAAATGTATCGTCATTGTGTGGAAAAAGTGGATCTTGATGCTGCAAGAGATTTGTATCAGAAGATTTCGCCCGTCATAGAACTGGTCGGGCAGCATCGGTATGTCGGTGCGACAAAAAAGGCACTGGAACTCATGGGATTGCCCGTTGGGCCGCCACGCCCACCGAGACTTCCTCCCTCGGGTGAGGATTTAGCCTGGGTCGAACGCATAGTCCATGATCTTAAATTGACTTTCAGATAAGGAGACGAATATGTCCCAATTAGATCTGATTATAAAGAACGCCGATATTGCGACGGCGACTGAATCATTCATCGGTGACATCGGAATACAGAATGGCCGAATCGCGGTTCTGGGTGAATTGGGTTCCGGGGCAGCGAAGGTGATCGATGCAGAGCAGAGACTGGTAACACCCGGCGGGGTCGATGCCCATTGCCACCTCGATCAACCGATGGGCGACGGCTCGATTATGGCCGACGATTTTGTAACCGGGACGGTATCCGCTGCCTGCGGTGGTACTACCACGATAATACCTTTCGCCTGTCAGTTGAAAGGCCAGGGCCTGCGCAAAGCAGTGGACGACTATCATCAGCGGGCGCATAACAAGCCGGTGATCGATTATGCTTTTCATTTGATCGTTACAGACCCCACTCCCGACGTATTGGGTCAGGAACTGCCCGAATTAATTCGGGAGGGATATACACACTTCAAAATCTATATGACCTACGATGATTTGAAGCTCAATGATCGCCAGATTTTGGATCTGCTTGCACTCGCCCGGCGAGAGGGCGCATTGCCGATGATCCATGCAGAGAATGATGACTGTATCGCGTGGCTAACTGACATTCTGGAAGAGGCTGGCAAGATTGCGCCGCGCTTTCATGCGGAGTCGCGTCCGCCAGTGGTCGAACGCGAGGCAGCACATCGGGCAATTTCACTCGCGGAATTGATTGATGTGCCAGTTCTGATCGTTCATGTATCAAGTAATGCGGCAATGACGCAGATTCAGCGGGCGCAGGCCCGCGGAATCCGTATCTTCGCGGAGACCTGTCCACAATACTTGTTTTTAACCGCCGATGATCTGGCCAAGCCGGGATTCGAAGGGGCTAAATGTATCTGTAGTCCGCCACCCCGAACTGTCGAAGACCAGGAGCATATCTGGCGCGGTTTGAGAACAGGCGTTTTCCAGGTTTTTTCATCAGATCACGCGCCGTTTCGTTTCGATGATCCGAAAGGAAAGAGGAATGCCGGCCCCAACGCGAGATTCCAGGCAGTACCGAATGGTGTACCGGGGATCGAAACACGCATGGCATTGTTGATGTCGGAAGGCGTCATGAAACAGCGAATCGATGTTCACCAATTTGTATCCTTGACGGCTACGGCGCCGGCGAAACTGTACGGCTTGTACCCGCATAAGGGCACGATTTCGCCAGGATGCGATGCTGACCTCGTGATTTGGAATACGGATCTCCAGTTTACGCTGACAAATAAATTGCTACATCACAATGTCGACTATACGCCGTATGAAGGCATGGAATTGCATGCCTGGCCGCACATAGTCGTCTCGCGAGGCGATGTCATTGCCAAAGATGGAGAATGTCAGGCAAGTCCGGGCCGCGGGAAATTTCTTGCATCTGCCGCTCAAAATCCGGTGGGACGACAACATCGTAAAGTGGCATGATTCGAATATATGGCTGAGCACGACCAACAAGATCCGGCACCAGAAATCATCTCTTACCTGAAAGAGTTGATTTCCATACCGACCGCCTATCCTTCAGAAAATACGTTGCAAATGGCGGCGTATCTCTCGAAAACTTTTAGTGCAATGGGGTATGCGACCGAGACGCACGCCGCCGTGCCCGGACTGGATAATGTTGTCGCAAGGATCGGGTCTGGGTCGCCCTCGCTGGTTTTTAATGTCCATGTAGATACAGTCGACGCCGGGGATCTCTCTCTTTGGTCCCGCCCACCACTGGAAGCAACTGTAGAAGGTAGCCACGTCTTCGGGTTGGGCTCGGCCAACTGCAAAGGCAGCGGCGCCGTTCAACTCTGGCTGGCAAAAGAGATCGTGCGGCGTGGCGGTCCGGTTAAAGGAGAGGTGCTCTTTACATTTGTGACTGATGAGGAAAGCCTTGGCCCGAACGGCATGTGTTTCCTTCGTGAGCAAGGAATTGTCAAACCGGACATACTTTTGTTGGGGGCGCCGACCGATAATTCGCTGATCACCACGGAACGCGGCGTTCTTTGGGTAGAGGTAACGACAATTGGTCGCCCCGCACACGCGGGCCAACCGGAAGACGGTGACAATGCGATCTTGCGGATGATTCGCATCATTAACCGCTTGGACAGTGAAATGTCCTCACGACTCAGTCAACGGATTGACGGTGATTTGCGGTCAACCATCAATATTGGCAAGTTGCAAGGAGGCAAAAACACGAATGTTGTGCCCAGCCAATGTGTTGCGCAGATTGATCGTCGAATCTTGCCTTCTGAAACTGTCGATCAGGCTTTGACAGAAATCGTTTCCCTCATAGATTTAGCCGGAGAACCCGATGAGACGGTTTTCGTTGAACAGCTTCGTGGAACCAATGGCTTCAGGGGCGACATAAGCGGGCCGCTCGTGAAATCGCTATCCGATGCGATTGTGGCCGTAACTGGCTCGCCAGCCAGATTTTCAGCTGCCATTGGTGTAAGCGACGGTCGCTACTTTGCGGATGATGGTATCGAAATTGTGAATTTTGGTCCCGGCATTGGCAGTGAAGGACATGCAAGTAACGAATCCGTTTCTGTTGATTCGCTAAGAACAAGTGCATTGATACTGGATCAGGCATTCGATAACTTGATTGGTTATTCTGTTTAGAATGCACTTGGTCACTCACTCCTAAGATGCCGCGCCTTCAGCATGACAGTATTCTTCGGCAAGGTGCCACATTCCCGGTCGAAATGGATGGTGAAATGCTTAACGCCAATGCCGGAGAGAGCATCGCAGCTGCGCTGGTGGCCTCAGGAAAACTAGAGTTAAAACGTGACAAAAGCGGCGCGCCGCGAGGACTTTTTTGTGGCATGGGCGCGTGCTTTGACTGCCAGGTTTCCGTGGATGGTGGACCAGCCCAGCGAGCTTGCCTGACCAAAGTTCATCCGGGCATGAAAATACGATCTCTGGCTTACCGAGCAGGGATTCCCGTGTCTGGCACATGTTCTCAACGAGACCAGACTGAGAGGCTTGACTGTGATGCGCTGATCGTCGGCGCTGGACCGGCTGGCATGTCCGCAGCGGTTCAGCTGGCCGAAGCCGGGGTCAGTATTCTTGTTGTTGATGAAAGATCCGAGCCTGGTGGCCAGTTCTTCAAACAAATCACATCGTCCTACTCATTCGCCCAAAACAGGCCCTCGGACAGTCAATATCGCGATGGAGCCGTTCTTATCGAAAGGCTGATGAAAACCGGTGCTCAAGTCATAAGCGGCGCAACCGTCTGGGGCGCATTTCGGGAAAAAGCCGGTAATATGGAAATCTGTGTCGCTGCCGGGGCGAAATCATACATCGTGTGTGCCCGACAACTCGTCCTCGCAACCGGTGCTTTTGAGTCAGTGCCCGCTTTTCCCGGCTGGACTTTGCCTGGAGTCATGACAACGGGTGCGGCGCAAGGATTGGTCCGCGCCTACCGTGTTGCGCCGGGTCAAAGAGTGCTGATTGCAGGAAACGGCCCTCTTAACCTCCATTTGGCCTATGAGTTAATCAATGCCGGGGTTGACGTTGTGGCAGTAGCGGAGAGCGCTCCCGGGCCATTTCCTCGGCGCGCGCTGGCAGCGATCGGTGCATTGACCAGTTCGCCGAATCTCATTTTGCGTGGTATCGGCTATCTGGGTGTTCTCAGGAAACATGGTGTGCCCCTGCATTATGGGCACCATATAGTGCGTGCCGATGGAGAGGGACGTGTTCGATCCGGATCGATTGCGAAAATAGGTCGCGATGCGATATTGCTTCCAAATACTAAAAAACAGTACGAAGTTGATGCGGTATGCGTCGGTTACGCACTTCACCCGTCCAACGAACTGGCGAGGTCACTCGGCTGTAAGCACGACGTTGTCACGCCGGGCATGATGGTGCCTGTGCGCGATGAGAACTGTCAAACCAACATCGCTGGTGTGTTCGTGATTGGTGATGGAGGTGTTCTGGGCGGCGCACACGTGGCTATGGCAGAAGGTAGACTCGCCGCTCAGGCTGTATTGGGAAACCTGTTGAATGATGGTTCGAAATCTGGCCGACATGACCGAAAGATTTTGCGCCGGCATCGAAGATTTCAGCGAAACCTGTGGTCAATGTACGCGGCGCCCAATATTTCTCCGGCGTTGCCCGACACGGCGATTTGCCGCTGTGAAATGATCAGTTTGGGCGCGATAAAGTCATTGATTGAAAGTGGCGTTCACGATTTGGGTAGCCTCAAGCGCCTAAGTCGGGCAGGGATGGGGCCATGCCAAGGGCGATATTGCCAAAAACAAATCGCAATGATTCTGGCCGACATGACCGGTAACGTTCCGGGATCGGAAGAAATGTTCGCGCCCCAGCTTCCAATCAAACCAACACTTATTGCGAACGTCACCGCGGAAAAGCCTGAATGGCAGGGCTATCGCACAGTCGAAATGCCTGAGGCCATAAGAAAATCAAACGCGGCAGTGTCGTCGACGTCAGATACGGATGTTTTGGTGATTGGTGCGGGCATCATTGGGACTTCGACGGCTTTGTTTCTTGCGAGGGAAGGTGTCGATGTCCTGATCGTGGATCGCGATCTCCCCAACGGACAGGCGTCCGGCGGCAATGCCGGAAGTTTGCATTTACAACTCTTGTCTTTCGATTTTTCCGATCAGCTAAGCGCTGGGGTAACACCTGCTGCTCGTGCGCTTCCACTTCAAAAAATGGGCATCAATGCATGGCGAGATCTGGAGCGAGAGATCGGCGCGGATTTCGAGCTGGAAATCACAGGTGGAATTATGGTCGCGGAAAACATGCATGACCTGAAGTTCCTTCGAAAAAAAGCAACCCTTGAGAGAAGCTGTGGAATCGAAGTGGACATCCTGTCCGATTTTGACGTGAGAAATATGGCACCCATGGTCGCCGACGGTATGGCCGGCGCAGCTTATTGCGCCGGGGAGGGGAAAATTAACCCGATGTTGGCAACGCCGTTGTTACTGACCGAGGCCCTTGACTCCGGTGCACGGATTAGCGAGAAGACCGCTGTCGTTGGCATTTGTTACGAAAGGGGAAAGTACTTCGTCACGACAAACAATGGACGAATTTCCTGTCGCAACATTGTCAATGCAGCGGGTGGATGGGCGGCAAATATTGCTT
>Ga0114950_10000784_pt1 | contig 22699 bp, 19 predicted proteins | sample N075metaG_FD_83503 | JGI IMG/M metagenome (GOLD analysis project Ga0114950, IMG submission 83503) | Deep subsurface microbial communities from Kermadec Trench to uncover new lineages of life (NeLLi) - N075 metaG | ecosystem: Environmental > Aquatic > Marine > Ocean trench > Sediment | place... | reverse complement strand
GTAAAGTGGGGATTAACAACCTGTTTAGACGGTGAGCCAGCTAATTTATGAGGTGTCGCCCCAAAAACAATAAAGGCCGAATAGTTATCACACAGCCTCGGCCGAAAGCGGCTATATGCACACTAACCCAAAAGGGGGCCAATCCATAACAAAAAGCTACCCAGTACCCAACCCCAACCAATCCCTTGGCTTCAAATAATCACCCAATTCAGCCTCAACAGAGCCAGCTTCCGGTTGCCAGTTATAACGCCAGTTCACCACCGGCGGCAACGACATCAATATGGATTCAGTGCGCCCGCCTGATTGCAGACCAAACAGGGTGCCGCGGTCATAAACCAGGTTGAACTCCACGTAACGGCCACGCCGGTAAAGCTGGAACGCGCGTTCGCGATCGCCGTATTTCATTTGTTTGCGGCGTTGTACGATTGGCAGGTAGGCTTGCAGATAGCTGTCACCGATGGCCTGCATGAATGCAAAGCTGCGTTCAAAACCCCAGTCGTTCAGGTCATCAAAGAACAAGCCGCCAACACCACGGGTTTCATTGCGGTGCTGCAGAAAAAAATAATCATCACACCATTGCTTGTAACGCGGATAGACGTCATTTCCAAACTCCCGGCAGGCATCGCTGGCGGTCTGGTGCCAGTGAATGACATCGTCCATAAAAGGATAAAACGGGGTCAGGTCGTAGCCTCCGCCAAACCACCAGACCGGGTCTTCGCCGTCCTTGCTGGCGATAAAGAAACGTACGTTTGCATGGCTGGTCGGCACATATGGATTGCGGGGATGAATCACCAGTGATATCCCCAGCGCCTTAAAATCCCGACCGGAAAGCTCGGCTCTGGCAGCGGTTGCCGAGGCTGGCAATTGCTCGCCGGAAACCTGCGAAAAATTCACCCCTGCCTGTTCAAATACATCCCCATTTTCAAGTACCCGTGTACAGCCTCCGCCACCACCCGGGCGCTCCCACAAATCTTCTTTGAAAACGCTGCCGTTTTCCTCGGCTTCAATCGCTGCGCAGATACGGTCCTGAAGTGACAGCAAATAAGTCCTTATGGCTGTTATCATCGTGGTTTGATCGGGCATGACTCAGCCGTGCCTGATGATGCGACCGCTGAGCAGATCGCGTATTTCGCAGGGGTTCTGCGCACCACCCAGCGGGCCGGCGAGTATGCCGCCAAGGTAGTGTCCGAAATAATCTTCTACTTCACCGGCACTGCGGGCAGGTGCGGCGGACGTGTGGTTGGCACTGGTTGAGATAAGTGCCGAGCCGAATGCTTCACACAATGCGCGGCTTGGCTCGTGTGCGGTTATGCGTACAGCAACGGTTTGGTGCTCGCCCGCGACATTATCCGGTACGCCTTGCGCGCGGGGAAACAACCAGGTCACCGGTCCCGGCCATGTTTGCATGGCTTTTTCTGTCAATGATTCATCAGTTTCAGCGACCCAGCTTTGCAGTTGCGGGAATTCACTGGCGATCAACACAAAACCTGCCGCCGCTGCCCGGCCCTTTAGCGACAATAGTTTGCGCACGGCAGCCTGATTGCGGGGATCGCAGCCCAGACCATAGACAGCCTCGGTTGGATAGGCAATGACATGACCGCCGCGTAATTGCTCTACGGCACCGGCGGTATCCAACAATGAGTGGGTGGCCATGATTCAGTCTGCAGATTCAGCCTCAGACTTCCTTGGGTCCGACTTCTTTTTTGAGACTTTTTTCTTTCGCCTGGTCTTCTTTCTTGTGGCTTTCTTGTTTGCGACTTTCTTCTTCGCGGTCTTTTTCCTGCCGCGTTTACGGTCCGGTGCCGTAGCGATCAATTCCTCGCATTCGGCCTGGGTCATGGATTCCGGTTCGCGGTCTTTGGGCATGCGGGCATTTTTATTGCCATCGGTGATGTAGGGACCCCAGCGGCCGCGTAACACCTGGATGTCCGTTCCTTCAAAGGTCTTGATGATGCGGTTGGCTTCAAATTCCTTTTTCTCCGCGATCAATACCAGCGCCTGTTCCAGCGTGACTTCATGCGGATCAATCTCTTTCAGTGAAACAAAGGTGCTGTCAAAACGGATGTAAGGCCCGAAGCGACCGATGGCAGCAAAAACTTTTTCACCTTCCGGTGTAACACCCAGTTCACGCGGCAATTTGAACAGCTCAAGCGCTTCTTCCAACGTGATTGTTTCCAGGCTCTGGCCGGGCCTCAGGCCCGCAAATATTGGTTTGTCTTCGTCTTCACGGGTGCCGATCTGTGCGTGCGACCCGAAACGGCCGACGCGCACCGACAATGGCTTGCCTGATTTCGGGTCCACACCGAGCACGCGTGTACCCTTGGCTTCCCGTGGGTCAACGCTTTCCTGTTTTTCGATCACGCGGCTGTTAAAAGGCTTCCAAAACGATTCGAGCAGGGGTATCCAGTCTTGTTCACCACGTGACACCGCATCGAGCTCGTCTTCCAGCCGGGCGGTAAACTCGTAATCCACGTATTCGTTAAAGTGATTTTCCAGGAAACGCTCAACCACCCGACCGATATCGGTAGGTGAAAAGCGGCGTTTGTCCAATTCGACATACTGCCTTCTGACCAGCGTGGACATGATGCTGGCATAGGTCGATGGCCTGCCGATGCCAAACTCTTCCATGGCTTTGACCAGGCTTGCTTCCGAGTAGCGCGGTGGCGGCTCGGTAAAATGTTGCTCAGATCGTATCGCCTCAAGCTGCAGAATGTCGCCTTCGCTCATCTCGGGTAGCCGGCTTTCCTTGTTGGCTTCGCCAGCAGGTTCTGAAATCTCATAAGCCGCCAGGAAACCTGGAAAAGTGATCACAGACCCATTTGCGCGGAAGGTCGCGCCATTACCGCAATCAAACTCAACCGCAACCGTATCAATTCGCGCCGGGGTCATCTGGCTGGCCAGTGTCCGCTTCCAGATCAACTCGTAGAGGCGAAATTGGTCGTTGTTCAAAAAAGCCTTGATCTTGTTTGGAACCAGGCCGGCCGACGTTGGACGAATGGCCTCATGGGCTTCCTGCGCGTTTTTTGCTTTTGTCTTGTAAAAATTTGCCTGTTCCGGCAGATAATCCTGACCAAACTGACCGGAAATTTGTTTACGAATGTCGGTCAGCGCGTCATTGGAAAGGGTGACCGAGTCGGTGCGCATATAGGTAATCAGGCCTTCAGTATTGCCATTGATCTCAATGCCTTCATAAAGGGTTTGCGCTGTACGCATGGTTTTTTGTGCCGAAAACCTCAGTTTCCGTGACGCGTCCTGCTGCAAAGTAGAGGTAATAAAGGGCGGCGCCGCACGGCGTTTCCTTTCTTTTCGGGTGATCCTGTTTGCCGTCAGTTGCCCGTTCGCGTCAGCCAGCAACTGGTCACGTACTGTGCTTGCCCTTGCTTCATCCTGTATATCAAACTGGCGGTATTTATCGCCATCAAGACGTACAAGGTTGGCGGTAAACGCATGGCCGGCCTTGTGCATATCGGCTTCGATGGTCCAGTATTCCTGGGCATTGAAGGCTTCAATTTCACGTTCACGCTCGACAATCATCCGCAATGCAGGGCTCTGCACGCGGCCTGCTGATAAGCCCGGTTTTATTTTTTTCCACAACAAGGGTGACAGGTTGAAGCCAACCAGGTGGTCCAGTGCACGTCTTGCCTGTTGTGCATTGACCAGGTCCATGGAGAGTTCACGGGGATTGGCAACCGCATCCTGAATCGCGCGCTTGGTGATCTCGGAGAACTCGACCCGGTAGAAGGGGATTTTTTCGGTCAGCTTTTTATCTTTCAGGATTTCGTAGATATGCCAGGAAATGGCTTCACCTTCTCGATCCAGATCAGTCGCGAGGTATACCGCTTCGGCTTTGCGGGTTGCCTTGACGATTTTGTCGACGTGTTTTTTGCTGCCTTCGCTTAGCTCATAATGCATGGCGAAACCGTTTTCGGTATCAACAGCACCATCTTTTGACGGCAGGTCACGCACATGACCGTAAGATGCCAGCACCTCGAAATCCGGACCGAGGTAGCGGTTGATTGTCTTCGCCTTGGCTGGCGATTCTACGATTAGCAGGTTTTTTGCCATATTGATAATCAAAAAAACATCCGCTGCCGGTGCGGCAGTCCGGTGTTTAAATGCTTAAGCCCTCCCAAATTTGCAGTCGTTCAGTTCGGCAACCGGTCACTGGATGCGGCCGGCCCTTATATTATTAGTGCCGATACTCCTGCTCGGTGTCAAACATCAAATCTTCCATCCAGGCAAAATTGGCTTCCTGACCCGGTTGATTGAACAACACCATCAACACCACCCACTTCATGTCTTCAAGTGTGATTTCGTGGGTTTCCAGTGCCAGCAACCGATCCAAAACCAATTCCCGGCGTTGCGGATCGACGATGCCAATGTTTTCCAGGTACATCAGAAAATCCCTGCATTCGGTATCCAGACGTGCCTGCTCAGAATCGACATACACACGAATCGGCCGTTGGTTGTTTTGGAACAGATCAGGTTGGTGACGCTGTTCAGCCAACCCATCCAGCCACGCAAAGGCCTTGTCAATTTCATTGTTGGTGAACCCGGCCTGATGCAGATTCTCCTCCAGGGAGTCTCTGTCCGGTGCAGCTTCCGGTTCGTCGTATAAATAATTTTCAAAAAGAAACATCAATACATCGAGTACGTTTTCTTTCATTATCAGCCTCTGTGACTTGTGACCGGTGACGCGTGTTTAGCGTGTCACCGGTCTGTTTCCTCTCCCCACAGCATGGCTGAGACAGCCCGTATCGTCAATGCACTTTTACGCGGAGAACTGTCCGTTTTCTACTCAAAACCGGACCAATGACAAAAAATTCAGCAAAACATTCCTGTAACAGGTTGGGACTAGCGTGCAAATGTTCAAGTGATTTCGCCGGAAGCTGGGCCAACTGCAATAGTGCCCACTGCCGCAACTGAACAATCACCCTTTAATTTCACAATGGCGGACACGGATTTATTTTCAGGCTCGCATAAATCGACCATTTGACTGCTTTTTGACCAGCCCTTTGAGTTCCATGATCAGCAACATTGAAGACACGTCGCGTGCGCTGAGCTTGCTTTGCGAGATGATGATATCGACCGGTTTAGGGTCATAGCCGATCACAGCCCACAGTGAATTGTAGTCGACATCATCCAACAGGCTTGCAAGCGTTGTTGTTGGTTTTGGGTCGTCGCTGACGGGTTGAGCAAGCCGTTGGTGAATTTCCATTTGCAATTCGGCTGCGATAGGGCCGAGTTCCTGCATGATGTCCGCAGTGGTTTCAATCAAGCGCGCGCCTTCACGGATCAGGCGGTGACAGCCTTTGGCCATCGGGTTATGCAGCGAACCTGGTAAGGCGAATACTTCCCGGCCCTGTTCGGCTGCTTTGCGCGCGGTAATCAACGTGCCGCTGTTGAGGCCTGCTTCAATCACCAGCACAGCCAGGCTCAGGCCGGAAATTATCCGGTTTCGGGATGGGAAATGTTGCCGTTTTGGCACCGCGTCCAATGGCAGTTCGGAAACCATGGCCCCTTGCGAACGAATTCGTTCGGCCACTGCCTGACTGCTCTTGGGGTAGACGCTAAGCAGGCCGGTGCCGTTGACGGCAATGCTCAGACCGCCGGTATCCATCGCCGCTGTGTGGGCAGCAGCGTCAATACCGCTGGCCAGGCCACTTGTAATCGTCATCCCCTGGCGTGCAAGTGTGGCGGCAAAATCCCGTGCATGATCGAGACCGCCTGCGGTCGGGTTGCGACTGCCGATCACGGCAATCTGGGGTTGCCACAGACAACCCGGATCACCGTCGATATACAAAGCGGCGGGCGGGCCATTTATACGGCGCAACAGCACGGGATAGGCATCGTCATCCCAGCACAATAAATGATGTCCTGGTTCGTCCAGCCACTGCAGGCCGGTTTCAATACAGCTTTCATCCGGTGCGCTGATGGCAGCGGCGGTGGCAGCGGACAGGCCGTGGTGGATCAGGTCACGGGTATTGGCAGCGGCAACTGCGGACACGCCGCCCATTGCCTCAATTACGCTGATAAGTGAAGCACCCCCGATTGAGGGTGCATTCAGAACAATTAACCAGTCACGCTGCTTCGTGGCAGTCCCCTATTCATAATTTATCGTTTAACTTTGCCGTTAAAGCGTTTCGTCCGGGCGCTTCAGGATGTCGCGTTCACGCACCGGTCGGTCACCATTCATAATCATCGCGTAGCTGACTTCGTCAAACACCCGGAAAACCAGTATGTGGGCACTGTACTGCTCCGGAAGCGTTACTTTGTCCCCGTTCCAGGTCTTGGCGTCCGCCCAGCTTCCCTTCGGGTATTTCACGTTATCGCGTATCGTCTTACCGGGGCGAAAAGCGGAAAAAACGTGGCCAACTTCAACACCCTGGTTGCTGCCGGAATTAATGGTAACGATCTGGTAGTGTCCCGCGCCGTAACGTGCCAGGGTCAATGCGATCACTTCCATGCCATCCGGCATCGGGCTCAGTGCATGCGGAATCAGTTGCGGATCATGTACATAATCGTCAATTTCCAGGACATAATCGCCCTGTTTGACTTCTGTACGGCCACTCTGCACTTCCAGAATGGCGGGGTCACCCTGTTTCACCAACCGCGCAACGGCGATGTCCCAAAACTCAACACCCAGGATCGGCGGGTTAATTTTCCGCCATTCCAACGTTGCATTCCAGATTGAATCCGGATATTCCAGATTTTCGCGTAGGTGAATACCATATTTATGGTGGATCGCCCTTGCCATGACGCCGTTGTCATCATAGTAAATATGGCGCTTGCGAACGATGGCAAATTCCTCACCGATGCGTCCGTCAATCCCCCGCACATAGGTAAGATCATTTACCGTTGAGTTGATCCGGTCACTCTCGTTGGCGACCACGTAGGGCAGGTCAGAGAAATCGCCTGGCAACAATACGCGTGCATTTACAATGAAGTTTTTGATCGCATCCCACTCGATCGGCTGAATCGGCTCGCGATCCAATATGCGGATTCCTGGCGACATTTTGACGGTGCGCTTGTCGCCGTTAACCAGCAACCGTGGCATGCCGTCAATATAAACCAGTGAAATAACGTCACCGGGATAAATCAGGTGAGGGTTTTCAACCTGTGGATTGGCGCGCCAGATCGCTGGCCATTGCCAGGGTTGTTCCAGGAATCTGCCGGAGATGTCCCACAGGGTGTCACCCTCGACAACAGTGTATTCATCAGGGTGATCGGGGCGCACTGACACATCCTGTGCCATCGCTGCGCTTGCCAACATCGCCACCAGGATAAGGTGAATAATTATCTTTATCACAGTCCTTTCCCCATATAGTAGGCATCCAGCCATCTTGACCGATGCGGTCATTATTCTTTACTGGCGAACATAGTTCGTCATTGGCTATCATAATTCCTGTGGTGGAAAAGTTCACCTAAATTATTTATCCGGAACAGAGGCACATGGCACAGCTAAATATTTTGGAGTTTCCAGATGCACGTCTCAGGATCGTCGCAACTGACGTAGAATCCTTTGACCTGGCGTTGAAAACCCTGGTCGATGACATGGTCGAAACCATGTATGCGGCGCATGGAATCGGACTCGCAGCAACCCAGGTAAATGTCCACAAACGCTTGCTGGTATTGGATGTCAGTGAAAATCAGGACCAACCGTTTGTGTATATTAATCCGCAGATATTGAGCCAGTCGGGAGAGCAGAGTTATGAAGAGGGTTGTCTGTCCGTACCAGGTATTTATGCGGTGGTAAAACGGGCGGAAAACATCGTTGTGAAGGCACAGAAAGTTGATGGAACTGTCTTTGAAGAACAACTCGAAGGACTGCATGCAGTGTGCATTCAGCATGAAATCGACCACCTGGTGGGCCGGCTTTTTGTTGATTACCTGTCACCATTGAAGCGAAACATGGTCAGAAAGAAGCTCGAAAAGCAGCGCAAAATAGCCGCACAGGATGCGGAAGGTCACCTGGTTATCTGAAATTGAAGCACGCTAACTCCAGGCTGCGAATCATTTTTGCCGGAACACCTGAATTCGCAATTCCCCCGTTTCAGGCATTGCTGGAAGGCGGCTATGAGATCATCTCGGTTCTGACCCAGCCTGACCGGCCTGCGGGTCGTGGCAGGCACCTGCGGGCCAGCCCGGTCAAGCAACTGGCGCAGGAAAACGGTGTAGAGGTGTTGCAACCGGAATCGCTTGCCGACCCGAACTGGCAGGAAACGCTGTCAGGATTGAAACCGGACCTGTTGGTGGTGGTCGCCTACGGCTTGATGATTCCTGCCTGGCTGCTGGCGCTGCCCGTGCTGGGTTGCTGGAATATTCACGCCTCCCTGTTACCCCGTTGGCGCGGTGCCGCGCCGATTCAACGCGCTATCGAGGCGGGCGACAGCAAAACCGGCGTGTGCATCATGCAAATGGAGACCAGCCTCGACACCGGCCCGGTTTACCACTGCCTCAGCACCGACATCGAGGCATCAGACAACGCGGCAATTTTGCACGACCGGTTGGCGGAAATGGGTGCGACGGCTCTAATACATTGCCTCGATCTGGTTCAGGCCGATAAGCTGCCTGCGCCCCGAACACAGGATCACACACAGACCGTTTATGCCAGCAAACTCAATAAAGCCGATGCCGAACTTGACTGGAATCTGCCCGCAGAGGTGTTGCAACGCCAGGTGCGGGCGTTCAATCCGTGGCCGGTAAGCTGGTGTGAATTGGGTGGTGAGCGTGTCAGAATCTGGCAGGCCGATGTGATTGAGAGCGTGCCTGATCTGAGGCCCGGACAAATTTATACCGATGGACAGGCCTCCCTGGTCATCGGTACCGCAGACAAGGCTTTGAAGATAATTGAGATCCAGCGTCCCGGTGGTAAACGCATCAGTGCTGCAAGTTTTCTCAGCACCCAAAAGATTCCAATCATCTGAGGGTCAGGTCGTGAAACGCAAAGCCATACAAAACCCACGAATTGCGGCCATCAGGGCCTTGTCTGAAGTATTGGACGAAAAAAGCAGTTTGCTGGAAAGTGAAGCATTGTCCTTGCTCGAAGACGGCAGGGATAACGCGTTGGCACGGCATTTGGCGTATGGCGTATTGCGCTGGCTGAATGCGTTGCAGTGGTTGGCTGCCACACTACTGGCCAAACCGCTCAAGCGACGCGACACGGATATTCAGCGGCTCATATTAATTGGCTTGCAACAACTGTGGCACGACCGTACGGCCAGTCACGCGGCTGTCAATGAGACCGCGGAGTGTGCCCGTTTGCTGGGCAAGCCCTGGGCAGTGGGCCTGATCAATGCTGTTCTCAGGCGGTTTCAGCGTGAACAGGAAAAGCTACTGGCCCAATTGGGTCAGACCCGGCTGCAATATGCGCACCCGGATTGGTTGTTGAACGAAATCCAACAGGATTGGCCTGAAAACTGGCAGGAGATTGTTGCAGCCAATAATCAACAGGCGCCGTTGTGGTTGCGGATCAACCGCCAAAAGGTGGATGAGCCGACGCTTAGAAATGAATTGCAGGCTGCTGGTTTCGAAGTGGGTGAACACAGGTTCGCGACCGATGCGATATGCATCAAGCCGGCGGCTTCTGTGGGCAATATCCCGGGTTTTGAAAAGGGCTGGCTGTCGGTACAGGATCCGGCAGCGCAACTCGCCAGGGATTTGCTGGCACCCATGCCCGGTGAACGAATTCTGGATGCCTGTGCTGCACCCGGCGGTAAAACCGCTCACTTGCTGGAAAGCTGCGCGCAAATCAAATTGACGGTGCTGGACAAACAGGCACATCGCATCGAACAGATTCAGCAAAACCTTGACCGGTTGGGTTTGTCTGTGGAAACACATGTCGCCGATGCGGCGATGACCGGTGACTGGTGGGACAGGGAGGTGTTTGACAAAATTTTGCTCGATGCGCCTTGCAGCGCAACCGGTGTGATACGCAGACACCCGGAAATAAAGTGGCTGCGAAGCAGTGAACAGGTAGACCGGGCGGTGCAAAGTCAGGCGGCGTTATTGTCCGCGCTCTGGCCGGTACTCAAACCAGGCGGCATACTTGTTTATGCGACCTGCTCTATACTGGGGCGTGAGAATCATCAGCAAATTCAACGATTTCTGGAGAAGCATGCGGATGCGAAGCTGGCAGCGCCCACGCTGCAGTGGGGCACGGATGTTGGGTTCGGCCGTCAGATTTTTCCAGGGGAAGATAAAATGGACGGATTTTTTTATGCGGTCTTGCGTAAATCCGCCTAGGCCTCTTGCTGCATCGTGGCGTGGCAAGGCCATGCTTTTACTGGCGTCGCTGTGCATCCTCGGCTGTGCGCGGGAGGCTGTGGATTACGGCTTCACGATCAAAAAGGTTGCGGTCAGTCGCGGCTACCAGGTGCTGCATGTTCAATTGGCACAGCGGTTGGAACTGAGCCAGCAGGCCCGCGAAGCCGTGCGGCATGGAGTTACGCTGTTTATTGTGCTGGAGTTGGAATTGCGTAATGACGATAACCTGATTGCCGTAAGGAAGGAATACACGCGATTTGATATTCGTTATTTGCCCCTGATCGAGCGTTTCCAGTTGTCCAAAGATGGTTCGGAGACACGGCGGACCTTCAGTCGTTTACGTCATCTGCTCGCAAGCATCGATGATCTGAGCGTGCGCATGTCAACCGGGCCTTTGCCGGCAGGTGCTTATCAATTGCGTACACGTATTCGCCTGGATGAGACCATGCTGCCTGCACCGATGCAGCTTCCAGCCTGGTTTTCAGCCCAGTGGCAACACGATTCGGAGTGGACCGTTTGGCCATTCACAGTAAACGCATAAGGCGGCTTTTTTTAAGGGTGTTGCCGGTGGTGGCGGCCGTTGCCGTGCTGTTGGTTTCACTGGTGCTGGTAAGCAATGTGCAGCAGGATGCAAGTGGGCTCAGTCAGCAATATGTGTGGGTGCTTGTGCTGACGATCTTCGCGCTGTTGGTATTATTTGCGGCGATACTGCACCGTGTCATTTCCCTGCTCAGGTCGGTCCGGGAGCAAGCGCCCGGTGCCCTGTTATCAGCACGCTGGGTCCGGTATTTTCTGATTTTGTCTTTGCCACCGGCATTGGTTGTCTACCTCTTTTCAGCCTACTTCCTGACCCGTACCGTAGACAGCTGGTTTGATGTCGGTGTCGAAACAGCGCTCGCGAGTTCATTGCAGCTCGGGCAGCAGTTTCTGGCGATACGCAAGCTCGAGGCGCGCAACCAGTTGCGTCGATTGAGCCGCGAAATTGATGATCCCGGAATTGATGCCGAGGCAATCAGAAGGGACTTGCTGCAACGGGTCAGCAGTGCCGGGCCACTGGAGCTTTCGCTGATGGAAAGTGACGGTCGTCTTGTCGCCAGCGCTAACATCAATGTGTTGGCTGATTTGCCACGACGGCCCGGAGATAATGCCCTGTTACAGGCGATGGAGCGTGGTGAGTACGCGGTCTCAGAGCCGAATGACGATGGCGTATTACGGATCCGCGTAATCCAGCGTCTGCCGACCAATGCACCCGGTGGCCAGGCATATCTGTTGCAGGCAATTTATCCCTTACCGGAATCCATCACGACACTTGCCGGTGAGATTGAAGACGAGTACCACCGTTATCAAAATGTCAGCTTTTTGCGTAATTCACTGAAACAGAGTTTTATTCTGATCCTGTCACTGGTGTTGTTATTGACCGTATTGCTGGCCATTCTGGCGGCATTGAATGTCGCCCGTAAAATGGTTTCGCCGATATCCAAATTGGCGCAGGCGACCCGCAAAGTTGCTGCGGGTGACCTGACACACGAAATACAAAAAGGCTCGCGTGACGACCTTGGATTCCTGGTGCAATCCTTCAACGAGATGACCGAAGCACTCACCAAAGCAAGCACAGAGGCGGAGTACAGCCGGTCACAATTACAATCGCAAAGCGAATACCTTGAAACCGTGCTGGGTAGCCTGACCGCCGGTGTGCTGACGCTGGACAGTGACCGCTGTGTGGTGACCGCCAATGTCGCTGCTGAAGAAATCCTGGGCTTGCAAGGCGGCTTTTTTGCAGGCAGGGATTTATCCAAAGCGGCAGAGAAGGCACCGTTTCTGAAACCGCTGACCGAACTGGTGGACCGGCAAATCGGGCGCGGCCCGGCCGAATGGCAGCGCGAGATACGCCTGGAATCCAGCGGACACAACGTGGATCAGTCACTGGTTTTGCTGGTGCGTGGCTCCCGGCTTGGCAAAGACTTCAGCGACGCGGGTGGAACTGTGATTGTGTTCGATGATGTCACTGTGCTGAACCAGGCGCAGCGTGAAGCGGCGTGGGCGGAAGTCGCACGGCGTCTTGCGCATGAGGTGAAAAATCCGCTGACACCGATCAGGTTGGCCGCCGAGCGCATGCGGATGAAGTTGGTTAACAAGCTGGATGCAGACGATGGCGATATGCTGAACCGCGCGACCGACACCATCGTTTCGCAGGTAGAAGCCCTGCGCGCACTGGTTGATGCTTTTGGTGATTACGCCAGAGACCCCCTGCTTGAGCGTACCCCGATCATGTTGAATGAGTTGATTGCGGACGTGGTTGAGTTGTACCGGCACCGTGACCAGCGGGTGCAATTTCAACTGGACCTGGTGGATGGCCCCGTCGATCTGCTTTTGGATGGTGGGCAGATCAGGCAGCTTCTACACAACCTGATCACCAACTCCTGCGAAGCCGTGGCCGAAGGCGGACAGGCTGAAGTCCTTATACGAACCAGGGTAATCACCCAGGCAGGCAGGCAATGGCTGGAAATGGAGATCTGTGACCAGGGCCCCGGTTACCCAGAGGAGGTGCTGGAAAATCCATTTCAGCCGTATGTCTCCTTCAAGCCGAAAGGCAGCGGCCTTGGGTTGGCGATCTGCCGGAAAATTGTCAGTGATCACGATGGCCGTATTGCAATATCAAACCCAACCACCGGCGGGGCGCGCACACTGATCAGTTTCCCACTTCAGCGGCTTTGAGCGGTTTATCCCAACAGCATCTTGATCGCCACCGCCAGCAGGAAAGCTGCAAACACACGTTTTGCAAACAATGGTGAGCTTCGATGGATGGCGGCCACACCCAATGGCGCACCGATCACGCTGAACACCGCCACCCCGGCCAGTGCCTGCAAGTGCACATACCCGATGGCGTGGGTACCCGCACTGCTGTCACCCAGTACGATGAACCCAAGGGTGCCGGCCACTGCAATGGGGTAGCCACAGGCTGCCGAGGTGGCGATTGCTTTCTGCACTTTTTGTCCATGCCACAGCAACCACGGCACCGTCATGCTGCCACCGCCTATACCAATCAGGCTGGAGATGCTGCCGATCGCAAATCCCACTGCTCCACCCAGAAAGCGTCCGGGCAATGGTTTTTCCCCACGGTGCACCGATCCAAACAGGATTTGCAAACCAACAATCAGCGCGAACCCGCCGAATATGTTTCCAAGTACGGCGTTATCAAGCTGATCGGCAATAACGCTGCCGGCCAACGCCCCCAGTAACAGACCGGGCAGCATTGTCCTCACGACTTTCCACACTATGGCGCGGCGCCGGTGGTGGGCAATGACAGAGCTCAGGGAGCTGAACAGCATACTGGCGAGCGATGTGGCGACAGCCATTTGCATGGCCATGCCGGCGGTCGCAGGGTCACGGCTGAACAGCCAGCCCAACACAGGCACCAGCACCAACCCGCCACCAATGCCAAGGTAGCCGGCGAGGAAGCCGCCAAACAGGCCCGTCAGGGCATATTCAAGCCAAATCATGTAATAAATTTACAGGATTTAAAGAATAGGCTTGCCGTTCACCCTGCGTTCTCATAAATTAGTCCTGTCCATGAATCACACCGTCTTCACAAGCATAACCCAACCACGGCAAGTTAAATATTTTGTCATTCTGTCGCCGCTGTTCACGGTGATGTTCACGGGGATGTTCATGGTGTTGCTCACAGCGTTATTCACCTTGCTGTGGACGCCTCGTCTGTCGGCGGACGAGGCGACAGATCCGGAACTGGAGCAATTTGTTGCCGCCTGGGGTGCTGCAAGACGCGGTGACCACAAAAGTTTTCGCAGGATAAAGAAGAACCTGCAGGCTTACGTTTTATACCCCTACCTGCAATATGAAGATTATCGTCAGCTTCGATCAAAAGTCCCGACCGATGAAATGGTTGAATTCCTTGCCGGCCACGAGGATTGGGCCTTCACCAGTGGCTTACGCAAAATCTGGTTGAAATCACTGGCGAAGCAGGGTCGGTGGGCCGATCTGGTCGCCAATTCTGACGGCGTAAACAACACCGTCATTCAGTGCCAGCGCGCGCGCGGGCAAATCATCCTCAAACAGACCGATGGCTTGCTTTCCGAGGCGCAAAACCTGTGGGCGGTCGGCAAGTCTCAGCCGGATGAGTGCGATGCGGTGTTCTCGTGGCTGGTCAAAAATGATGGCATACCTGCCAGTCTCGCATGGGAGCGGATTCGACTGGCGATGGTAGCAGGTAATCCGCGCCTGACCCTATACCTTGCCCGCTTTATTCCGAAAAATGAACGCCGCTGGCTGGAAGGCTGGCAAAAGTTCAGCCGCAATAACTATTCCAGGCTGGAACAGGCGCGAAACTGGCCGGATACACAAATTACACGAATGATCACCGAAGCATCATTGCAGCGACTGGCTCGCAAAGACTCAGAAAAGGCGGCGAAAAAATTCGATCTTCTTGATGGGCATTTCAATTGGGGCAAAGAACGCAGGTCAGCATTGTTACGCGACATCGCTTTGTATACCGCAGTGTCTCTGGATAAGTCCACCCCTGAACAAATGCAGCGCGTGCCGGTGGCTTACCGTGATTCCCAGTTGCTCGAATGGTGGGCACGATATTTGCTGAGCAAGCAGGATTGGCCGGCGGTGGCAGATCTGATCGGTCAAATGCCGGCAGATACCCGCAATGATGAGCGCTGGCGTTACTGGCTGGCGCGGGCGGAGTTGGAATCGGGGATGTCCGCTGAGCCGGCGCAACGACTGAAATCATTGGCATCGGAGGCCAATTATTTCGGGTTTCTGGCGGCCGATGAAGCCGGGCTTCCATACAATATTTGTCCGTTCAAACCTCAAATCTCGCAACAAGAAATACAAGACCTCGCCGGGCTTGATGGATTCAGGCGGGCGTTGGCCCTCAGGAAGGCACAGTTAGACGACTGGGCGACACGCGAGTGGGCTATGGCTGCTGCCCGTATTGCCCCTGAAGAGTTAAAAATTGTGGCAGCATTGGCCGTTGAGGAAGGCTGGTATGACCGTGCGATTTTTGCGCTTGGAAACAGCGGTGACCTGCGCATCTACGACTGGCGTTTTCCTTTGTTGTGGGAGACCGAAGTAAAAAAATACTCAAAGCTCAACAAACTGGACCCGGCCTGGATTTACGGCACCATGCGGGCTGAAAGTGCGATGCAGGTCACGGCGCGATCTTCCGCCAATGCATTGGGTCTGATGCAGGTAACACCCGACACCGGCAAACGGGTTGCCAAAAAGCATGGTTTGGCATGGTCCGGCAGTGCCCAGTTAAAGACGGTGAAAGGCAATATTCCAATCGGCACGGCTTACATGGGTGATTTGTTGCGAAAGTATCGGCACAACGCTGTGCTGGTGTCAGGTGCCTATAATGCGGGCCCGAGTGCCGTCGCTCGCTGGTTAAAGGACCGGCCGTTGGCGGACACCTCGATCTGGGTGGAGACACTGCCGTATTATGAGACCCGGGATTACATTCCGCGCGTTTTGGCATTCACAACTTTGTATGCCTGGCGCATGGGCGGACCGGTGACACGCGTGTCTGCAAGAATGCCAAACATCGAATCCGGTAAGATAAGCATAAATGGCACCGCTGAAGTGGTGTGTACCGATCAGGGCTGAGGAAAAAACATGCGAATTGTATTAGTGGGTGCCAGCGGATTTTTTGGCAAACACCTGATAAATGCACTGACAGCCCATCAGCACGAATGCATCGTATTGACCCGCGATGCAGCACGTCATGGTGATTTGCGACTGTTCCGCGGCGTTGAGCTGAGACAGACAGATGTTTACGACGCTGATGTCCTGGCAGCGCAGTTTGCTGGCGCTGACGCGGTGGTCAGTATGGCCGGAATTCTGAATGAGAGCGGCTACCGTGGACGGGGTTTTCACAAGGTCCACGTCGAGCTGGTCGAAACCATTATCCATGCCTGTCAGCAGGCCGGTGTAAGCCGCGTATTGCATGTCAGTGCCCTGCACGCCGGAAACGGCAGCAGTCATTATTTGCGGACCAAGGGCGAGGCCGAAGAGTTGCTTAGATCTGCAAGTGATCTCAATGTCACCATTTTTCAGCCATCGGTCATTTTTGGGCGCGGAGACAGCTTCTTTAACCGCTTCGCCAGCATACTGAAACTGACGCCGGTGCTGCCGTTGGCCTGCCCGAAAGCCCGCTTGCAACCGGTATTTTCAGATGATGTAGCAGCAGCGATTACATCTTCGCTGGAAGACGCCATGACCTGGGGGGAAAGTTACGAGTTGGCGGGTCCGGAAAATTTCACGCTGAAAGAACTGGTGGAATGGACAGCAAATTGCATGGGGTTACGCCGATGGGTCATCGGATTGCCGGCGCCATTGTCAGCCTCGCAGGCTTTGCTGATGGGTCTGGTACCCGGCAAGCCATTCTCCTGGGACAATTACCAGTCCCTGAAAACTGACAATACGACACGTCACAATGGGTTTGCATATTTTGGTATTTACCCGCGACCGATCGATTCAGTGGTTGCCGATTACCTGAACGGCTCCATCCACCAGCGTCGCTTGCAGAGTTTCAGACGAATGGCAGGTCGATGATGGGCGGGTCGATGATGGGCGTGTTGATGCAGCGACCGGTTCAAAATGCAGGCTAAAACTTACCTCGTAGGCGGTGCGGTACGGGATGCTTTGCTGGGGTTTGAAGCGGTTGAAAACGACTGGGTGGTGGTCGGCAGTACACCGGATGAAATGCTTGCGGACGGTTTCAAGCAGGTCGGTGCCTCGTTTCCGGTTTTCCTGCACCCTGAAAGTGGCCAGGAATATGCGCTGGCACGCACCGAGAAAAAGCAGGGCCATGGTTATCATGGCTTCAGTGTGGATTTTCATCCCGAGGTGACTCTGGAAGAGGACCTCGAACGACGCGATCTGACCATCAATGCAATTGCCCGGGATGAAAGCGGCAGGCTCATTGATCCGTTTGACGGACAAAAGGATATCGAGGGCAAAGTGCTGCGGCATGTTTCTGACGCCTTTGCGGAAGATCCATTGCGTGTTTTACGGGTCGCGCGTTTTGCGGCGCGGTTCGCCGACCTGGGTTTCAAAGTACACGAATCAACCATCGCCCTGATGCGGGAAATTACTCAATCCGGTGAACTCCTGCACCTTTCGCCCGAGCGTAGCTGGCGTGAAATTGAGCGCGCCATGATGACCGCCAGGCCTTCGGTATTCGTCAGTGTGTTGCGTGAATGCGGCGCGTTGGAAGTGTTGCTGCCTGAAGTGGACGTTTTGTTCGGTGTGCCCCAACCGGAGAAGTACCACCCTGAAATTGACACCGGGGTACATGTGCTGATGGCATTGGATTGCGCTGCCGAAATCTCTGATGGAAACGCAGCGGTGTGTTTTTCGGTGCTATTGCATGACCTTGGCAAGGGCGTAACGCCCCCATCCGAATGGCCGGCCCACAAAGGCCACGAGGCCGCCGGTCTGCCGTTGGTGGATGCCGTATGCCAGCGTCTGAAAGCACCCAATGCCATGCATGACCTGGTGCGCAAGGTGTCCGAGCATCATTTGAACTGCCACCGGGTATTGGAAATGCGACCGGCAAAGGTGCTCAATTTGCTGCAAGCCCTGGATGTGTTCCGACAGGGCCGGATACTGCCGGATTTTGTGACCGCTTGCGAAGCGGATTATCGTGGTCGGCTCGGTTTGAAAAAGCGGGCTTATCCGCAGGGCGAATATTTAAAAAAGGCGCATCAGGCAGCGGCGTCAATCCTGGCCAGAGACCTCGACCTGAGCGGAATCAGTGGCCCGGCTGTCGGGGAGCGCCTGCGACAGGCGCGCATACAGGCGATTGCCGATCTGTAATAAGACGGGTTGGAAAATGAGTTTTTATATCCTGAACATCTGCTTTTTTTCGTTTGAAACTTTATCTTTGCTGCCTATGCCCCGCTTGGCCGGTGTTACCGACGCCCGGTAGTTGCTATTGGATGCGAATACTTCATGGAAGCAGGCCAGGTTGACCCTGGGTTTGGGGATCAGTGAGACCAGCCTGGCAATGAGATCCAACGGTTCGAATATCACATGGGTCGTGCCGTTGCGCGAGGGTGCTTTCAACTCGTAACGCAGTTGGCCGTTTCTAGTCAGTGACAGGCGTTTGGTGGGTAACGCGGGTCTTGTGATGTAACGGCACGGGCGCTAACGGAGAAGTTGAAGAATGTGAACTCAAGGTTTCTCAGTGGCTGCCTTTTCTGGCAATATGGCTTTATCCGTATTCAAGCCCGCGATAAGGGATAAAATTTTGGAGAGTCACCAGTGCCCAGACAAGCATCAACAGGTTCCCATTATGGATTATTGATAGTTTTCCTGTTTTATTTTTGGCTTTTAATCTACCCGGCATTGTCGTTTCTCTGGCGGCATTCATACCCATTTTTCAGTGTTGAAGTCGGTCTGATTTTTCTGCTGATAGCAATATGCAGTATTTTGCTGGCGATTATTATAAGGAATGTCCGTCCGGTGATTGCCAATGCCTTGTCGCTGTTGCTCATTACAGTGATCCTGATGCTCCAGTTCAATCTGCTGTTACCGGGTTTGATTGTCCTTGCCCTGATTGGTCCTGCAGCGATCTTTTTGTTAAAAGGCCGTTTTCAGCTCTACAGCTTAGCCATCATTATTTTCATGATTGCAGGTGCCTTTTTCGACAGTTTCGAAGATGACGGCAACTTGCGTTCTACCGCAAAACACACCAGTGCCAAGCCAGGTTTACCACCCGTTGTCCACATTCTTATGGACAGTTTCATAGGAATTGACGGGTTGCCACCTCATGCTGAATCAGACTTGCTGCGCGATGAAATTTACACGTTTTTTGACCAATATGACTTTCACACATTCCCGCGCGCCTATAGTCGTTATTTATCAACAGGGAATTCGGTCTATAAGGCATTTAATTATCAAAACGATGGCAAAAACAAATTTGGTTTGGAAGTCCTGGGTCGACGCAAACACATATTGAAACCCAATGCCCAGTTTGATGTCATGCAGGAACTTGGTTACAGGTTCAATATTTACCAGACCGAGTTTCTGGATTTTTGCCAATCAAATGTCGATCATGTAGATCGCTGCTGGCAGTACTCACAACCGAATGTAGATTCAATAAGTCATGCCCCTGATATGCGTCAAAGACTCGAAATGTTAGCCGTGGTGCTTTTGAATCAATCAACTATATTATCGAATCTGGTCACATCAATTGGCCTGTTTATGGATGGGGGTATGGACCGGGGAATTGCTCATCATGACCCGCGGGTCTTTGCCAATTTAGAACGGGACCTCCTATCCGATCCTGGTGGAAAGTATTTTTTTGCACATATACTTTTGCCGCACGGACCATTCGCATTTCAGGATGACTGCTCAATCAATTACGAGTCTTCTCGCCTGGTCAGGTTTGCCGCTCTTCAGGGCGAACCTCTTCAAAATAAGGAAATTTACGAAACCAGAACAAAAATGTATTTTGAGCAAGTAAGTTGTGCACTTAAGAGCATGCATCAAATTTTTGAAAAAATGAAAGCGGCGGGAATATATGAACAATCAATTATTGTAATTCACGGTGATCATGGGTCCAGGATCGGAAAATATTATCCCCACTATGGGAACATTGGAGTATTGACTCACAGCGAATACCGCGCAAATTTCTCGACCTTGTTTGCGGTTAAGTTTCCGGGTATTAAGGGGCATCACGATCAACGTGCACTGCCGTTAAGCACATTGTTGGAAGAGTTCTCAGTAATGGTCCAAAAATACAACACTGGCCAGGAAATAACGAAATTTATGCAATCCCTGCCCGAAACAGCTGAAAGGGTAGACTCTTACGTGTATGTAGAAGGTGTCCACCCCATGCAGCGTATAAATATCAATCTCTTTGAAGAGTGAGCACTGGAAACACCCTTATAAAGCAAAGTAGCTCCGTCAATCCATGAGCCCGGGCAAAAGATTCTTGAAATAGTATTTTTGTCGAGCATGGATAGTATTAAAGCCAGATTGCCAATCATCGCGGAACCCATAATGATCAGATCATTAGCCATACCCGGTTTTCCCATTCTCAACCTGGTTTGTGCCATCGCAAGCGGGGACGACATCACGATTGCCTTGGTTGGCGGATAATGGTTCCGATGTGATCAAGACCTGGGAGGGGCTCACACTTAAGGATTGTATCGCTATCCAGGATGAAGCGAAGAACGCCGGTCTCAAAGTACATGCACATGTCTATAAAGCACAGGATATCCGTGACGCGATCACGGCGGGTGTCGATGTACTGCAACATGTGGGCAGTGCCATGAACGCGCCCTATCCCGATGACATTATCGACAAGATTGTTGCAGACCGGATACCCATTGCACAAACGATTTCACATCAGAGCCTTCTGGGCATCTGAGTAATAAATCTTGGGTCTTTGTTTCATCAGCAACACTCCTTTCTCTATTCTACGAGACTAGAGTGTTGCGTCGACCGATTGAATCCACAGACAAAAAGCGGTTATAGGATTAGCCAAGTTCTCAACCTTGCTTGTGTCGGCTAACGGCCAATTGCGGTCATTCCAATAAAAGAATCAATTTACAGTCACCGACGCTCGCCTGAACTCCAAATAGGGTGCTATATACTCCCTAGGCATTAGCCCACGGAGAGACAGGAGAATGACAGAGTTAGCGCCAATTGAATACATTCGGGACTATTACGAAGGCTCGCTGAGCAAGGCGGAGGCCTTCCCCAAAGAATACGGCTACTATCAGTCTTTCCTGAGCCACGTGAAGGGAGCATCAGTGCTCAACGTCGGCTGCGGTCCGCTGTTTTACGAAGACTTATGGCATTTTAGCGAGGTGCCCCGGCAATATGTGGGTATCGATGTGAACAAGAACGCATTCAAATACATGGAAGAGAGCCAGCATCCCAGGCTCGTGGAGTGCAGGGAATATGTGAAGTCCCACAATATTCGCACCGAGTTCATCGCCGAAAGCGTGTTCGACTGGGCGGCTGAGACCGATGCGCGGTTCGATTCAGTCTTTGGTGTGGGTGTGTTCGCCACGTTCGGGGGCACCGAGTTTGATCGGATGATGAGTCTGCTTTGGCGAGTGCTCAACCCAGGCGGACACCTGGTCAATGTGAGTTGGGACGGAACGTATTACACCGAACAGCAATACCGAGAAAAACTGAAATACCGTTTCAGCGGGACAGACGGACCCACGCCTGATGAATTGATCGACTGGGTGCAGAAAGCCGGATTCAAACTCATGGAAAGGCGCATCCTGACCACCGACCCACAGACATATAATTGGGACTCCATCCACGTCTCTGCATTCAGAAAAGGGCCAGAATCTGGCTAGTTTTTAGGTGCGCAATGGACAGCCGGAGACATAGGATCGAAAAAGGATTAAGTGCCTTTGTTTAATGTCCGCTTCTCTAATCGGGCCTTGATGTCAAGTTCCCATTGTTTATGGCATGCTATTGGTCGCGTCTTGGCGTGGGTCACGACTCTTGAAATGATGCTTTCTGTGTAGCTGCTTTGCGCTTAATAACAGACGGTCACTCTTTGTAATTGCGTATAGCAGCTAACGGAAAGTAGTAGTCATCGGCAGGTTGTTTTTTGCCGTCAGTAGGATAGAGTTTCAGGTATGGAACTCGAAATGCTGACGGAACGCACGAAATTGACTCCTCTTGCTCTCGCTGATGTTGATGTCTTTCTAGAATTGTTTACAGATCCAGATGTCACAAAATATGCGTTCGGTGTTACGAGCGAAGACAAGATTAGACAGGAAATGCCTACCTGGATCAGGCGCGGAGGAAATGGATGTATCGGTATCTGGTGCATCTCAGACCGTGACACGGGTGAGAAATACGGAAGTTGCGCTTTGCTGCCCTTGCCAATTGAAGAAGATGATACCGATTGGGGTCTTGTGACGCCTGACGTCATGCCGGAAGGAGATGTAGAGGTTGGTTATTTTCTAAAGCCTTCTTTCTGGGGTAAAGGCATAGCCACTGAAGTCTGCCGGCGTTTACTCCAATTCGCGTTCAGGCATACATCCCTTGAAGCGGTTGTAGCTACGATTGACGATGACAACCATAAATCCAGAAATGTCCTCTTGAAAGCAGGGTTCATCCATAAAGGGAGGATGCGAGCCTACGGCGAAGACAGTCCCCACTATCGTATTGATAGGGAGAGATGGATCAAATTGACCAAAGACAAAAGCATCTGATATTGGCGTAAAAAATGCTATGGGATAAAGCCATGGATTCAGAGTAAATTGCCAGAGTAGATAAATGATCAACGTCTGCTTTTGGCCGAGGGTGTGTGAAAACTCCAGCTACGATATAATCACACTCACCCGCTGAAGGACTCACAGAATGAGTGGATTTATTCAAGGCGAGGATCGTTTTCAAGCCACCTTATTTCCAGAACGCTTAGATGACT
>Ga0114950_10000783_pt1 | contig 22745 bp, 17 predicted proteins | sample N075metaG_FD_83503 | JGI IMG/M metagenome (GOLD analysis project Ga0114950, IMG submission 83503) | Deep subsurface microbial communities from Kermadec Trench to uncover new lineages of life (NeLLi) - N075 metaG | ecosystem: Environmental > Aquatic > Marine > Ocean trench > Sediment | place... | reverse complement strand
GCTCAATCCTGCCGGCGTGGGCCTTCAAGGTCGGGAAGACACCCTGGCCGGTGCTCGCCACACCCTCGAAGGACGGCACGCCGGCAGGATTGAGCGCCTTCTCGAGCTCCTCGATCGGCATCGCGTCGGGCAGGTCGCGCTTGTTGTACTGGATGACGTAGGGGACGGTCGCGATGTCCTTGCCGTACTCCTCCAGGTTCTCCTTGAGATTGGCCAGGGACTCCAGGTTCTCCTGGAGCATCGAAGCCGAGGAGTCGGCGATGAAGATCACCCCGTCGACGCCTTGGAGCACGAGCTTGCGCGTAGAGTTGTAGTAGACCTGACCAGGCACCGTGTAGATCTGGAACTGCGTGCGCATGCCGGCGACAGTTCCGAGATCCAGGGGCATGAAGTCGAAGAACAGCGTCCGGTCCCCGTCCGTCGCGATGCTGGTCAGATCGCCGCGGTTCGAGTCGGGTGCCCTCTGGTGAACGATTTCCAGGTTGGTCGTCTTGCCCGACATGCCCGGGCCGTAGTAGACGATCTTTACCGAGACTGTCTTCTGAGCGAAATTGATCTGCACCATTTCAAAGTTCCCCGGATAGTTCCGAGATGGGGCCGCGGGTCTGATCGGGTCGCTGGTCGACGATTCCTTGCGACTCGCCTGTCGGATGAGGTGAGGTGGTGGGGAAGATTCCCCCTGGCTCGGAACGCTCCGCGTCCCTGGTTGTCTGGCCTCCCGCTTCGCCCAGACCGCGCAGCAACCGGTGCATGCGGGCCACGGCGCCCTCCATGGGGACGCGGACGTCTTCGGGAGAAGTGCCGTGTTCGAGCACGACGACGAGCATGGCCCCCGGTCCTTGATGCAGGACGAGGGCGCCGCGCGTGGCTCGCAACACAACGCGTCTCGGGACATCCCAGGCGAGCGGCCCGACTGCCCGGTGCATTTCGCCCAGCCAGCCGGCGGCGAGCGCCGCGAACGAGTTGACCTCGTCCGTGCAGGCGCCGTCTGTGGTCTCGTCACCGTTGTACGATGCGACCAGCACGCCGTCCTTGGAAATGACGCAGGCAAGGCTGATGCCGGGGATGCGGGTCAGAGGCTCGAGCACGCGCTTCAACCGATCCCTCCCGGTCCACCGACTAAGTGCGACATCCCTGAGAGCGTCGCGAGCATGTCTTCGTGTCGGCGTTTGATGGGCCCGCGGCACCAGAGCGCGGCGGAGCCCTGCTCGCCGGGGAGGAGTACGAGCGATCCGAAGTCGCCCTCCAGCAGCACCTCCACCGGGCGCCCCAGCTTCATGCGCCGGGCGGCGCTTCGGCACGACACGATGAGCTCGCGGACGGCGCGGGCGGTCCGGTCGGCCGTGGCTCCCCGCGGCCCCTGGACGAGGGCTGTCCCGCCTCGGAGGTACACGGCGGCGCGGACTTCGGAGTCCGAGCTCAGTTCCTTGAGCATGGGCCGAACCGCGACGCGGGCCGTCTCCCGTGAGAGGTCGGGCTTGTCGTCCGCAAACCTTCCACTGCGCTCCACGCGCTGCAGGAGGAACTCGAGCGACTTCGCCCCGTCGCACATCGAGAGCACGGAGCGGAACTGGGCCTCGAGCTCGGGTTCCCCGGGCTTCAGCTCGAGCAGCTTGGCGAGGCACCGCCGCGCTTCCTGCCACGCCCCGCAGCGGGTCGTGATGGACAGTTGCAGCTCGAGCGGACGCGAGTCCTGACGCATGAGCTTGTGAGCTTCTTCGGCAAAATCGTAGGCCTCCTGGCCGTCCTTCGCCTGATGATCGTGGAAGAACAGCTCGGCGGCCGTGAACGCGCGGTAGAAGACGGCCTCCGGCTCGCTCGACGTGCTGTGCCACTGCCGCGCGACGTCGTCGGCGCGGTCCGGTTTCCCAGCCGCGATGAGTGCCTCGCACAGCTCGCGCCAGATCGCCGGCCGCGCGGAGTGCTTCAGATCCTGCTGGAGGCCGCGGATCTGCTTGTCCAGGCGGATCTGTTGCGCACGGTCACCGAGGCTCCGCAGCTCGGCCACACCGGGGTGTAGCTGGAGCCCCTCCATGCAGACGCGAAGAACCTCCTCCGGGTTGCCTGCGATGACGTGCTCGCGCGCCAGGGTGACGTAGTTACGGGGGCTCGGATCCCACGCGAGCTCGCGCGCGGCCTTCCGGATCCGGTTCCGGCCGACGATCTTGGAGAGGAGGCTCACTTGTTCTCCCTCTTCCAGTCCTCGAGGGCGGTGATGTTCTCGAGCAACTGCGCGCGATGCTCCCAATCAGATGTGCACATCGCCAGGCTCCGCTGAAAGTCCTGGAGCGCCTTCTTGAAGTCGCCGCGCTCTGCGTTCATCAGCCCGCGCAGCCGCGAGGACTCCGCCATCTTCTGCAGCCGGCCACGCTCCAGCTCATCGACGCGGGCCATCCTTTCGATGCCGGCTTCGTGCTGCTCGATCTCTTTCTTCAGGAGCTTCTGCTCCCGCGCCACGATGATCACGTTCGACCAGACGACGTACTCGTCGAGGAGACGTGACAGGCCGGCGTACCGCCCGTACAGCGTCTCGGGCTTGTTCTCCTCGACGACCGGCAGAGCCTGGATCTGCACCCGGATCCGCTTCTCCCGCGCGCCGATGGCCGTGACCAGGGATGAGACGAGCAGGACGATGAGGACGACCCGGTTGCGCCGCTTCGAGCGCGCCCCGCGTTCGACCTGTTGGTAACGGAGGTCGCGGATCATTCGCGCCACGTCCCTGCGCGTCCGGTCGAGGAGCAGGATCTCCTGCAGCCAGGGAATCGCCTCTTCGATGTTCCCCTCGCGCGTGCACTCCTCGGAGCGGGCGAGGTAGCGCTCGATGAGCTGAGTGGTCTTCCCCGAACGGCGCAGCAAGCCGGCGAGCTCCTGGTCGATCGAGTCGTCGCCCGGCACTCGCTCGGCCACCAGCTCCAGCATGCCCCGCGCACGATCCAACTGGCCGGAACGCTCGAGCAGGGTCGCAAGACGCCGGCCTTCTTCGGCCAGCGAAACCCGGTGCCGTTTGAGGACTTCCGGATGGGCCAGGCCCAGGATCATGAGCGCCTCGAGCTGCCGGATGTTGCCGGGATCCTCGCTCAGACAGTCCAGCAGCGTACGTCCGTAGGCGGCCGCGGTTCGCTTGTCGACGTCCGCGGCGGCCCGTTCCACGAGCTCGCGGGGCTCCGTGGGCGCGCCCGGCTCCGGCTGCCGGCCTTGGAGCTGATCTTCCTCCGACGGCACACCTGTCAATGCAAAGACGACGTCTTCTACGACGGTATCGGATTGGGCGCTTCGGACGGGCACTGTGGAATCCTTGCCTATCGGTATCTAAGGGGGTGTCGACGCATGGGTCCCGGGGATCGCTGCGACTCACTGAGTATCGATCCCCCGCTCCGATGATCTGAAGGGCAACCCGTCACCTCGTCCGCATCGACGCGCACGGAGGGCCTCGGCGCCGCCTCCGGGAGCGCGGAGGCTTGCCCTCGGGCCGATGCGGGTCGGTCCACCGGGGTCCTCGAGAAAGTTATTCTCAGTCGCACGGATCAGTCGTGGGGGTCGAAGGTGATCGTGTCCGCCACATTGTTGGCGAGGTCGGCGAGGCTGGTGATCTCGAAGGTGTGATCCGACCCGATCGGGCCCGACAGTCGGAAGCGGGCGTACCGGTCGCTGACGATCGTCACCGAGTCGATGGACGGAACCGTGCCCGTGCCCGAAATCGTCCAGTTCCCCGGATCGCCCATGAAGGCCGTGTCGACGTCCTCGGAGAAGAGCATGTCCACGGTCTCGCCCAGGGGATCCTCCCGCCAGTTGACGAACGCCTCGGCGATCGAAGGCGGCGTGGTGTCGCTCCCGCCGTTCAGGCTCACGCCCACGGTGATGGTGGCCTGAATCTCGTTGCCCACGAAGTCGGAGACGCCCTGGACGCCGATCGAGATCGGCTGCGCGGCGTCGAGCTCGAGCCCCTCGGGTAGCCTGATGAGTACCGCAGCATCACTGCTCCGGTAGGTGAACTGTGCCGCGGTCAGGTCGATCACCGCTCCGTTGGTGAGCGTGTAGTTGAACGAGTCGAGCGCGGTGCTCGGGATGACCTGCTCGTCGAACCGGACCTCGATCCAATCCCCGCCCGCGTTGGCCACGGCCTGACCGTCCGTGCCGGCGATCAAGGGCGACGTGACGTCCACCGTCAGCGCGACCGTGACGTCCCCCGGCCCCGTCGGGCTGAGGTTGCCCGCGAGGTCCACGATCGAGTCTCCGCTGATGGTGAGCAGCCCCCCGACGTTCACGTCGGTCGGCAGCGGCCATTGCAAGAGGGCCGTCCGCGGGCCGATCATGAGGGCGAACTGCGGCACCTGGCCGTCCAGGACGTAGTTTGCCGCTACCTCGACCGCGGCCCGGTCGACGGCCTCGCTGAAGAAGAGGACGACGCGATTGGAGTCCTCCGGGGGCATGGTGACGACGATGCGGGCGTCGGAGACTCCGATGACAGGAATAGTCGTGTCGCCGCTCGCCATGACGTTCGTGTCCGAGATCGCCGCCGTCAACTCGACGCCCTGCGCCGTGCGGATCGGATCGGACGGGTCGACGTTGACGGTGATGTCGTAGTCGACGCCTTGGAGCAGGTTGACCACCGGCGTACCCCGGAGATCGAGGACGACCGCTTGCGCGCCGTCCCATTCGATCCGCGCGCCGGAGAGGTCGAGCTCGGCGCCGCCGGAGAGCTCGACCGTGTAATTGGATGGATCGAGCAGCCGCCACGGGCTCATGTCCTCCGTGAAGTCCACGACGATGGTGTCGTTGCGCTCGCCGGAGGTGATGCCGAAGGTCGAGCTCCCGTCGAGATCGGGCGCGTCGGCGTCCGCGACGACAGGCACCACGCCGATCGCCGGGAACATGTAGTTGCCCGCGAGGTCGGTCACGCCCAAGGCGTCGACCTTGTCCGAGGGATCGATGAGGAAGCCGTACTCGAGGGTGACGCCGAGCCCGTCGTCGTGCACCGTGGCGATCGAAGGGTAGCCTCGCAGATCGCCGTCGTTCGGCCCGCCGTCACCGATCCGGACGGCGTAGCGCGTGCCGAACGGATTGGTCACGGAGTCGTATAGGTCGTCCAGGAGATCGGACGGCTCCGTGAATCGGACCTCGATCCGATCGGTGCCCGGTTCGCGCCAGACCGTGTGCACGGCAGGCAGCGTCGCCTCTGCGTCGATGGCCCCGGAGACGGACGTCGCGGTGATCGCGTTGCCCCCGATGTCGCGCATCGTCGTGAAGCTCACGCGGACGTCGTCGCCCCGCTTCAGGTTGGCTCCGTTCGTGAGCGTCATCGTGGCCGTGTGCGAAGTCCCGTCGTAGGTGACGGTCACGCCGATCGTGTCGAGCGGCGTGCCGGCCGGCGATTCGGCCATCCAGTACGAGTCGTTCGTCACGTCGCTCTCGTACATGTCGTCGTCGAACGACACGAAAATCGTGTCGTTGCCCGCCCCCTCGATGGCGCTTCCCACGATGAAGTTCGGCGTCGGTGGGACGGTATCGCTCGAGGTGATCATGAAGGGCGACTGGGGGTCGTCCGCCATCGTGTTGCCGGCCAGGTCCGCGATCGTCGCGCTGGCGGTCAGCGTGATCTCACCGGGCAGGACAACACCGTCCGCGACGAGGCGGACGGTGCTCGGAGACGCGAGGATCGTGGCGTCCGTGACCGAGACGCCGCCCGAGAACGTCCAGTTGCCCACGTCGGCCGCCGTGGCGTTGACATGCTCGTCCAATGTGACGTCGATCGTCATCCCGCTCGGATCGACGCTCCTGTTCTGCACGACCGTGAGGACCGTTGGACCGACCTCGTCGCCAGACGCGGTGGCGGAGCTGTCGATCGCCGAGAAGAGCCCGCCGTCCACCTCACGCACGCCGAGGGCCTCGATCGTGATCGCGTCGGTGTTCAGGAGATCGAAGTCGAGCGCGATCGTGAGCGATTTGTCGAAGATCGAGTACGAGAAGTCCTGATCCGCGACGTCCAGCGTCGGGTTCGACGGGACGGTGAGGTCCCAGTTGGTCGGGACCTCCGCAAAGTCGGGGTCGAGGGCGTTCTCCGTGACGATGACGATCGTGTCCCCGCCCGTGTTCTGGACCTGGTTGGCCGTCACGGTGTCGAAGGCGTTCCCGAGCGGATCCGTGAACTCGACGTCCACCGTCTGGTTCAGGAATGCGTTCCCGTGGTCGTCCTTCAGACCGACGAGGATCAGCCGGTCGACGCCCGGCACGACGGGCCCGCTGAAGTGGACCCTGAGCGAGTTGTCCGCGATCTGCTCGACGTCCGTCACGAGCGTGATCCCGGGGGCCCCGACGTGATCTTCCACGGCGAATCGCCCGAGCTGGATCGAGGAGACGGGATCCATGGGGTCGTCGAACGTGACCTCCACGACGCGGCCGAACTCGTCGCCGCCGGAGAGCGGCGCGAGGTTCTGCACGACCGCGGTGAGGGCCGGCGGACTGTTGTCGGGCAGGGTCGTCACGGTCCCCGTCACGGGCGTCGCCGCCAGGGCGACGTCCGCGACGCTCGTGAGGCTGCTCGCGGTGAGCGTGAAGGTCGCGTGCAGGTTCGCCAGGGGCCCCAGGGTGATGGCCAGGACCTGGCTCGTGGGGTCCAGGTCGAAGACGGAGCCGGTGAGGTCCAACACCACGCCGTCCACGCTGAGGGTCCAGCTCGCGGCGCTCTCCGCATCCGTCTCGACGACGCGCGGACCTCCGACAGTGACCTCGATCGTGTCCCCACCGAGGACGTCGTCGTCGGGCTGGCTCGCGTCCGTGATCACCATGGAAGGCACGGAGTCGTCGCTCGTGGTCACCGAACGCCAGTTCGCGCTCACGTTCCCCTTGCCCACGACCCGAACCCTGTGCGAAGGGGTCACGCGCGCGTCCCAGGTCACCGTGTACTGGGCGCCGGCCTGGACGGCGATCACAGCCGACTGGCCGCCGTCGGCCTCGAAGTTGGCCACCGTCATGACGCCGGGGGACCCACCGAAGACGACGACGGTCGTCAACCCGTCGGGGTCGAGCGAGAGCGTCTGCTCGACCGTGGTGACCGCCAACGAGTCGCTGCCCGAGCTCGAGTTGCAGCCAGAGAGCGCCAAGACGATGCCGGCGAAGATCGAGACCTCGGTGCGAATGCGCATGAGACTTGAGGAGGGCTCGGTGAGCCCCTGTGAGAGGAACGACAACGGGTACTCGTGGGGAACGAGCTCCGCCTCCTGGGGCAGGCGGTCGGGGTACTCGGCGCGCTCCCGACGCCGGGAGCGGCTCTGATGCCGTATCGACAGGCCGTGTAGGGGCCTTGAGTGGAAGGGTCGAAGGAACTTCCAACATCGGTTCCGAAGAACGGCACGGCTCCCGCGCGTTCCCGTTCTCGACACGGCCCGCTCTCGCGCGCCCCTTCATGCGCCCCTTCATGCGCCCCTGCATAAGGTGGCGCGCAATAAGGTGGCGCGGGTCCGCGAGGTAGGCGCGCGTGCCCATGCCTGACGATCCCGGCCAAGCCAGGGAGGCAGGCAAGCAGGAACGGCCGGCCCGGCGAAGACGCCGGACCGGCCGCAAGCCAGGGAGAGCATGCCCTGGGCGAGGTCCGTCAGAGGTCGAGAACCAGGGGGGCGAGGAACCCGTGCGTGAGGACCAGGGAAGGGCCGACCCGGAACGCCCCCTGGACCGCCAGGTGGACGCCGATCATCACCGGGGAGGCGGGGATGGGGAGAAGGAAGTCGGCGCGCCCGGATGCGTCGGCGGGGACGGGGTACACGGAGAGGGTGTGGCGATCGAGCAGCAAGGCCCCCTGGACGCCGGGGATGACCATGGGCGGTGCGGGATCCCCGACGAGGAAGAAGGCCGCGCTGGCGTTCTCGTGCTTCGCCGCGAGCGGGACGGCGCCGCCAACCTCGGCGGGCGCCAGTTGCTGGAGCTCGCGCTCCCCCGTGTCGTAGAGGCGGATGCCGCCCGTGGCGGCGAACAGGTTCACGTGGGCGTCCTTGTAGGCGACGACGACGCGCGTTCCGCTGTCGTCGAGGTCGAGGGCGCGGCAGCTCCCCGGCAAATCGAGCGCGAGGATCGGCGCTTGCTCATCGCGGTCGAGGAGGACCACTTCCGGGGTGGCGGTGCCGTTGCCCCAGCACCCGAAGGCGATCCGGCGGCCGTCGGGCGTCACGCGCGCCACTTCCGGGAGGTTCTGGACCCCGCCGGCGAGCCCGCGTTGGTCGAGTGAGAGGAGGAGCGTGAACTGGATGCCATCCCAGACCTCGAGCGTGAGGTCGACGCCGTTCGCGTAGTTCCACCAGCCCACGGCGATCGTCTCGCCTGCCGCCGAGACGTCCGCGCACGTCGCGATGTGGTTGCCGGGGGCCAGGACCTCGAAGACCGGGGAGTACACGTCCGCGAGCTGCTCGAGGACGACGAGCCGTCCGATGCCGCCGACGACGAGGGTCCCCCCGTCGGCGGAGATCGCGAGGGCGTGCGTGGCGGAGAGCAGCGGCGAGTGGTGGAGCTCCCGGCCGCGCGCGTCGAAGACGTACAGGTCGAGCCCGGCGGCCAGGAGGACGCGCGAGCCGTCGCCCGAGACCCGGATTTCCGACAACGCCGCGCCGGTCACTACGACGGCCTCGAGCAGCGCTCCCGTCGTCGCATCGAGCCAATGCACGTGCACCTTCGAGGTCGCGTTGTCCCAGGCCGCCGCGACCACGAGCTCCCCCGCGTCGTCCGTCGCGAGCGCGGCGGGGCCGTTGGAGATGAGGCCCATGTCGTGGCTCCAGACGGGCCCGAAGGGGGCGCCCGCGGAGGCGGCCACCGGGTCGTTGCGCGAGATCTCGGTGCGGCGCTGGTAGATCGTCGGCGCGACGTACTGCGCGCAGGTGAACACCGCGTCGGCCCGGTCGCAGGCCACGGCCAGCAGAGCGCCGACCGACGGGGCGACTCCGACGTCGACGAAGCGCGGATCGTTCGCTCCCGCGGCCTCGACGTCGAGCACCATCATGCGGGTCGCCGCGCCGGATCCCCCCGCCCAGACGAGGTTGTCGCGCCCCGCGAAAGCCACGCTCGCGGGGATCCAGGGGGCGCTGGCGGGCGCCTGAGCGGTCCACCGCAGCGCGGGCGCGAAGGGGTCCTGGGGTGGCGCGGCGCCTGCGAGGAGGGTCGCGAGGAGCGCGAACCCGGCCCCGGTACGGCCCCTGGGAAGGTGCGGGCGGGTCTGTGTCATGCGGTTGGATCCTGGCCGGAGAACAGGTTTCCAACCGAACTCTATCCCACCCCCCGGCGCGTGGCGCCGTTCCCCGCGGCCCCGTGGCATCCTTCCCAACGAGCCCGCGCCCGATCCGGTTCCGGTTCCGGTTTCGCAGTCCGACCCCCACCGCGGTTCCGAAGGGTCGGAAACGGAACGGATCGGGCACGGGCTCGGGCACTTCGGGCAGTACGACGCGGGGGCTGGATGAGCGGGAGCGGCGGGCCACGCGACACCCGCATCACCATCCCGTAGAATCTCGCGCCCAAATAGACGAATCGGACCTGCGGGAGAGCCCCGGCCGGCCAGACCGCCGGACGCCGAAGGGGCAAGCCGGGCGCGGCCTGCGCGAATCTCCCGGGCCCCGGGCAGCCGAGTCCGCGAGACCTCTGAACACCCGTCCGGAACGGCACGCCGTCCCGGGCGCTACGGACAGGGGCCCGGCGGCCGGCGGTCGCTGCACCCCTGTTCCACACCCACCACGCCCGATGCAAGAGACCCCTCTCCACGACGCTCACGCCAGGCTGGGAGCGAAGCTGATCGAGTTCGGGGGCTGGCACATGCCGGTCCAATACGGATCGATCCTCGCAGAGGTGCGGTGTGTCCGGGAGCGCTCGGGGCTCTTCGATCTCTCCCACATGGGCCGGTTCCGGATCACCGGAGCGGAGGCCGTGGCGTTCGTCGACCGGGTCGCCACCTGCTTCTGCGCGAAGATCCCCCGGCATGCCATCCGGTACGGGCTGCTCTGCCGTGAGGACGGCAATCCGATCGACGATGTGCTCGTCTATCGGGACGAGGGCGCGATCTTCATCGTCGTGAACGCCGCGAACACGCAGGCGGACCTCGATTGGCTCCGGCGTCACGCCTCGGATTTCGACATCACGATCGAGGACCAGACGCGCGAGCTCGCCATGCTCGCGCTCCAGGGTCCCGCCTCTCAGGCCATTCTGCAGAAGCTGGTCGAGGGCCGCGACCTGGCGGAGATCGGCTATTACAAGTTCGACTTCGGACGGGTCTGCGAGCTCGACGGCGTGCGGATCAGCCGGACCGGCTACACGGGCGAGGACGGCTTCGAGGTCTACATTCCCGCCGATGAGGCCGAGCGCGTGTGGAACGCGCTCCTCGTCGCGGGCAAGGCGGAGGGGCTCGCGCCCATCGGCCTCGCCGCGCGGGACACGCTGCGCCTGGAGGCGGGCATGCCCCTCTACGGGCACGAGATCGACGCCGAGCACAACCCGATCGAGGCCGGCCTCGGCTTCGGCGTCTCCTTCAAGGAGGAGAAAGGCGATTGGATCGGGCGCGAGGCCCTCGCGGCGATCAAGGCGCACCCAAGCCGCAAGCTGGTAGGCATCACGACGGACGGCAAGCGCGTCCCGCGCCAGGGCTACTCACTGCTCCGCGACGGACGCGTGGTCGGTCACGTCTGCTCCGGCGCCGTCTCCCCCACCGTCGGCAAGCACATCGGCTCCGCCTACCTGCCCCTGGAGCTGGCGCGGCCGGGCGAGACCGTCGACATGGACATCCGTGGCAAGCTCCAGACCTGCACGGTCGTGGACCTGCCCTTCTACTCGAGAACCCGCTAGCACCCTACCCCCTGGAGGCGGCTCCCCGCCGCTCGAACGACATGCGCCCCGACGACCGCAAGTACATGGAATCCCACGAGTGGGCCAAGCTGGACGGCGAGACGGTGCTGATCGGCATCACCGACTTCGCCGTCGATGAGCTGTCCAACGGCAACGAGGGCGACCTCGTCTACTGCGATCTCCCCGAGGTCGGGCGCCAGCTCGAGCAGGGCGAGACGTTCGGCGAGATCGAATCCGTGAAGGCCGTCTCCGACCTGAACACCCCCGTCCTCGGCGAGGTCGTGGAGGTGAACAACGAGATCGAAGAGCACCTCGAGATCCTCGCCCAGGACCCCTGGCGCAAGGGTTGGCTCATCCGGGTGAAACCGGCCTCCAAGAACCTGGATCACCTCCTCGACGCGGAAGCGTACGAGGCCCTGATCGCCGCCAAGGCGCAGTGAGCCCGAGCGGGCGACACCCCTTCACCGAAGGGCGCGGTCACGCATGACGGAGACCTGGCGTCTGATCACCACGTGGGGGGCCGAGCCCGCTTTCAACATGGGGCTCGACGAGACGCTCCTCCGGAGCGCGCACGCTCCGCCGACCCTGCGCTTCTACAGCTGGCAGCCCGACACCCTCAGCCTCGGCTACTTCCAGCGGTTCGCGGACGTCCGCGGGACCGACCGGGCGGGGGCCGTCGTCCGGCGCCTCACGGGCGGAGGCGCGATCCACCACGTGAACGAGCTCACGTTCTCGATCAGCGTCCCGCGCAACCATCGCCTGTACCGCGGTCCGATCGCCGAGTCCTACATCCGGGTCCACGGGGCGATCGCCAGGGCGCTGCAGGAGCTCGGCGTCGATCCGAAGCTGCGTGGCGACGACGCCCTCCTGTCCGAGCGGCCCGAGACGGGGATGTGCTTTCACAAGTCTTCGCCCCTCGACCTCGTGTGGGATCGCCGCAAGGGCGTCGGCTCGGCCCAGCGGCGCGGCAAGACGCGGATCCTGCATCACGGCTCGATCAAGCTCGGCCCGTCCCCGCTCGAGGAAGAGGTGGCCACCGTGGCGAGCACCGGCAACACCGTGGCCTGCGAGGCCTTCGCGCCGATTCTCGCCGGCGCCCTGGCGCAGGGTCTCGACGTCACGCTCGAGGCGGGCGGCCCCACCGAGGCCGAACGCGAGCAGGCGACCGACTTCGGCGCGCGCTACATCGATCCGGCGTTTCTGAAGCGGCGCTAGATGGCATAGGGGGGCGTGCCGCAGTGCGGGCAAACGAGCGCGTCGGTGAGGTTCCTCTCCCCTGCACCCTACAATCCCCCGATGCCCGCCCGCCGCTGCCCCGCTCTGCTCCTGGCGCTCCCGTTCCTCGGCTGCGCCGACCGGCCCGCGCCGCCGAACGTGCTGCTCGTCGTGGTCGACACGCTCCGGCCCGACCACATGTCGGCCTACGGCTACGGGCGCGAGACGACGCCGAACCTCGATGCTCTCGCCGCGAACGGCGTCCGGTTCACTCACGTGCAGTCGCCGCGGGCCAAGACCACGCCGGCGGTGGCCTCCATCCTCACGGGACTCTATCCCCAGGGCCACGGCGTCCGCGACCTCACCACGCCGCTCGCGCCCCGCGTCGCGACGCTCGCCGAGGTGCTCGGGCGGGGGGGCTACGACACCGGCGCGATCGTGGGCAACTACGTGCTGCAGCGGGAGCGCTCGGGGCTCGACCGGGGCTTCGACATGTGGGTCGAGGACCTGCCGCAGAGCATCGGCGTCCCGCCCGACGATGTACCGCAGCGGACGGCGCGCGACCTCACCGACGGCGCGCTCGTAGCGCTCGGGCTGGCGAATCGTGGCGCGGGCGGTGGTCCCGACGAACCCTTCGTGACCGCGGGGCGGCCCTGGTTCCTCTGGCTGCACTACATGGACCCGCACGGCTCGTACGATCCTCCGGAGGAGCACCGGATCTTCCGGAGCGACGCGCCCGACCCGATTCCGAGCGCGGACGCCGCCCCGCTCGCGTCGGGCCGGGAGGAGCGCATCGCGACGTACAACGTCCCCGCCGATGCCTGGCTCGACGACGGGCGCGTCGACGCGAACCTCGCCCGCGACCGCTACGACGGCGAGATCCACTTCGTCGACGCCGAGCTCGGCCGGCTGTTTCGGCGCATGCGCGACGCGGGGCTCCTCGCGAACACCTGGGTCGTGGTCGTCGCGGACCACGGCGAGAGCCTCGGCGAGCATCGCTACTGGTTCGAGCACGGCCTCTACGCGTTCGAGGCAACCTGTCGCGTACCGCTGATCGTCCACGCGCCCACGTCGCTCGTTCGTCGCCCCCCCGTGGGGGTCCGGGACGCGGACGTCTCGCTCACCGATCTCTTCCCGACCATCCTCGAGTGGTGCCGTGTCCGCCCCACGCGCCGCGCGCGCGATCGCGGCCCCCGTGGCGTCTCCCGCGCGCGGCTCCTGGTCTCGGACGACAGCGGTGTTCACCCGGTCTTTTGCGAAAAAGTGGACCGCGCCCAGAAGTCGCGCGCTGTCCAGACCAAGGCGGTCCGGATCGGCGATTGGAAGCTGTTGACGCGCTACGCGCAGAGGCTCGATCCCGACCGGCCGAGCGAGTCCGTGATGGTGGTCCTCTCGCGCGAGCTCTACGACCTCGCCCGCGACCCACGCGAAGAGCACGACGTCCTGCGCGATGCGCCCGCCGCGGCCCCGATCGATGAGCTCTACGAGGCACTGCTCGCTTTCCTCGAGGCGGACGAACACTTCGTCGACCTCGCCCGCACGCTTCAGGAACGGCGTGAAGAGCTCGCGCGCCGTGACCCGAAGGCGCTGCGCAACCTCGAGGCGCTCGGCTACTGACTCCCCTCCTTCTCCGTTCTTGCTTGCCTTCCTCTCCCGCCTTCCCAGCTCTTCCAGTCCGTCATGGCCGGCCATGACGGACTGGAAGAGCTGGGAAGGCGGGAGAGGAAGGCAAGCAAGAACGGAGCGGGAGGGGGGACGGGGCTAGCGCCGGTCCAACTCGACTTCGATCCGCCAGTCACCCTCTGACCGCAGCTTGATGCTGAGGCCCGTGATCTGGGCGCCGTCGGCCATTCCCATCGGGCGCCAGAAGTCCGTCCCGGGGCGCTCGGCGAGCCACTTGTGCGCGATCGATTCGCGGAACAGGATGTCCGAGATCTGCGCACCATGGAACTCCGGCTCGAGCGTGATGGCGATGTTCTGGAAGCCGCGGCGCTCCGTGTGCAAGTGAAAGGTCGAGGCGCTCGCCACGAGCTCGGCCGCCTGCGGGTGGGCCTGCGGACGGACGATTCGCACGGCAGCCGCACCCTCTTCGCAGACCGTGATCGTCCCTTCGAGCCCGCCGCCGAGCCGCATGCGCACGAAGATCGTATTCTCGACGAAGATCTGAACGCGCGGCGTGCCTCCGTCGTCACTGCGCGTGGTCAGCACCTCGAACCCCCCGCGCTCGAGTCGCTTCGTCAGGAGCGTCGCGAGGTCCGAGCACGTCGTGCTCTCCGCGAGGTGCAGACCCAGGACGACCTGGCGCGGCTCGCCGTTCGCCCGGGCGCCGACCTCGAACTCGATGCGCGCGCCCCCTACCGTGTGCAGGGTGCCTTCGAGCGTGATCTGGACGAGGCCCTCGGCTCCGAGCGAGGACGAGAGCGCGAGGAGGGCGAGTGAGAGGAGGACGCGCTGCATGGGGACTCCGGTCATGGCGTGGGTCGGATCGGTCCTGAGGCCCGCGACGGATGGGCCGAGCCGTGGGACGGGCCGGGGCCGGGGATCTTCCCGGATGACGCCAAAGGACCCCAGACGACTCCAGGCAGGGTCCGACTCATTCGGAAGCTCGGATGGTTACCCCGCCAGGACTCGAACCTGAAACGACAGGACCAAAACCTGTTGTGTTGCCAATTACACCACGGGGTAACGCTGGTCCAAGAGCGGCCAAAGTAGCAGCGGAGGCGCGGATTTCGAGCCTGAAATGATGCGGAATGCGGGATCCGTCAGAGACTCCTGCCACGGACCGCCCTGAGCAGGAGCTCCAGGGCCTTCGTGGCGGCCCACGCCCGGATCCGATCACGGCCGACGTCCTTGAAGCGCCGCTCGACGCTGTGCACGGCGCCGTCGTGCGCGACGGCGAACCAGACCAGGCCCACGGGCTTCGCGGACGTCCCGCCGCCTGGACCCGCGATGCCCGTCGTGGCGACGGCGAGACGCGCGCGCGAGCGCTCGGCCGCCCCGCGAGCCATGGCCTCGGCGACCTCCGCGGAGACCGCGCCGTGCCGCTCGATCGTCGCCGCGGGCACTCCGAGCCGTTCGACCTTGGCCTCGTTCGAGTAGGTGACGAAGCCCTCGCGGAAGACCGCGCTGATCCCGGGCACTTCCGTCAGCGCCGCGGCGACGAGCCCGCCCGTGCAGGACTCGGCCACGGCGATCGTGACGCTGCGCTCGATCAGCTCGCGGCCGAGTACGAAGGCGATGCGCGCGTCTTCCCGGCTGAACACGTGCCGGCCGAAGCGCTCCTCGAATTCGGCGGCCCGACGTGCGAGCACGGCGTCCGCTTGCGCGACGGTCACCCCGTGCGCGATGAGGCGTACGGTCATGACGCCGCCCTTGACCGTCACCCCGAGGAGCGGGTTCGCGCCGCGCTCCATCCACGCTCCGGCCTGGTCGGCGAAGAGGCTCTCCGAGAGTCCGGTCAGGTGGAAGCACTGGACACGGAACGACCCGTCGCCGACCGGGTGGGCGGCGAGCCAGGGTCGCACGCACGACGCCAGCATCGCCTGCATCTCGCTCGGCGGGCCGGGGAGCACGAAGAGCTCGCACGCACCGACGCGCGCGCGAAACCCAGGCGCGGTGCCCCTCGCGTTCGGGAGGATCTCCGCGCCTTCCGGCACGAGCGCCTGGCGCGCGTTGGATCGCGGCATCTCGCGCCCCGTGAGTGCGTACCCGTCCCTCAGCTCCCGCAGCGCGGACTCCGACGTCACGAGCGGCACGCCCGCCGCCCGCGCGGCCGCGTGGCGCGTGACGTCGTCCAGCGTAGGGCCGATGCCGCCCGTCACGATGACGACGCCGTGCTCTTCACACAGCTCGGCGATGCTCGCGGCGATCGCCGCCTCGTCGTCCCCGACGACGATGACGCGGGCGACGTGTCGGCCGAGCTCCGCGAGGCTGACGGCGATGGCCGGTGAGTTCAGATCCGGATGGGCGCCGGCCAGGAGCTCGTCGCCCACGGCCACGACGCCCACGCGTTCCGCCTTGCCCGCCATCACCGGACGGCGGGGACGTCGGCCTTTTTCTTGTAGGCGATCCGCGCGAGCACGGCCCCCAGCTCGTACAGGATGATGATCGGCACGCCCATGAGCATCTGCGTGAACGGGTCGGGCGGTGTCAGGAGCGCCGCGACGATGAGGGCGCCCACGATGAAGTGCCCTCGGTACTTGCTGAAGAACTTCGGCTCGACGAGCCCGACCTTCGTCAGTGCGAGCATGATCACGGGCAACTGGAACACGACGCCGAGCGCGAGCGTGAGGCTCGTCAGGAAGGTCAGGTAGTTGTCGATGGTCTGCCAGTACGTGACCTGGGTGAGGCTCATCCGGGCGAGGAAGAACAGGGCGTACGGCACCATCAGGAAGTAGCCGAACACGACGCCGCTCAGGAACAGGACCACGCTGAAGGGGAAGTACCTGTTCAGCGCTCGCTTCTCGTTCTTGTAGAGGCCGGCGGCGATGAACTGCCACATCTGCCAGAGCACGACGGGCCCCCCCACGAATAGCGCGAAGTAGAAGCAGATGCGCATGTAGAAGAAGAACCCCGTCCCCGCGGCGTCTCCGCGCGGCATCTCGGGGATCCCCACGTGGGGCAGGAGCTCACGCGATTCGGGATCCGCGCTCGTGAAGTACTTCTCCCAGGTGATTTCCGGATCCGCTTCGACTTTCTCGTCGAACGCCTCGACGAGCTCCACCTCGAGCCAGACCCGCGCCCGTCCGTAGGGTTCGAGCGCCACCTCCGCGAGCACCTCGTGCCAGCTCCACCCGACCGCGAAGGTCACCGCGATCGCGATGGTGGAGCGGATGAGCCGCACGCGCAGCTCATCGAGGTGCTCCCCCAGGGTCATTCTGGACTGCTCGAGGGAATCAGCGTCCGCGGTCTGGCTCGGCACCATGGATCCATCTCAAGACGACGGGCGGCCCCGTGTGGGTCCGCCCGTTCCAATTCGAATCACGAATCCCACGTGGAGGGGGAGTCGCGCTGTCCGCGGCCTCCACTACTTCTTGAAGTATTGTCGGACGTCACGGATCGAGAGGATCTGGGTGCCCTGTGCCTGAGCTTCCTTGTACACCGGGAGCTCGGACGGCTGGATCGGCTCCTCGACCGGATCGTTGTGTATGTCGACGTACATTTCCGCCCCGACGATCAGGTAGTCCGTCTCCTGGTCCAGCCGCTTCTGGACCGTGATCCCGATGGATTCGAGCAGGAGCTTCAGCTCTCTCTCGCTGTAGACGCCCGAGAACCGGCCCACGAGGACCGCGTTGCGCACGCCGGTGGGGTCGAAGACCGGGTTGTAGATGATGTCGCCGGGGACGATCGGTCGGAACTGATCGACGATGCTGAAGAACGTGACCTCGGAGCGGGTCTCCTCGACGCTGATGACACGGCACCACCCTTTCAGGAAATCAGAGCCCGGCTTGCCCGAGATGACGTGGAAGATCATGCCGCGGTTCACGCGGTTCCGCGCGCCGACGTTGATCCAGCCGATGCCGAGCGCCTTGGAGATCGCGAGGATCTCGCCATCCGCCGCCTCGGGCTCCTTCGTGAACTTGAGAGAATCGGCCATATGGGCCATGCGCGTCGTCGCGGCCGTCTTGTCCCGCTCGGACTGCCGCTCGAGGTCGTCGATGTCCCCGCGCGCCGAACGGAGCTGAGAGTCCTTGTCATTGCGGTCGGCCTGGGCGGCCGCGAGGCGCCCCTGCAGGTCCGCCTCGGTGTCGCGCGCCTGGTTCTCGGCGTCCGAGAGCTGCTGCTGGAGCTCGCGGATCTTGTCGTCCTTGTCGCCGCTCACGCTCGTGAGGTTGTCGCGGGCGGCGGTGATCTGGCTGCGCAGGTCGGTGACCTGGCTGGTCAAGTCGCTGATGGCCTTGCCGCGCGCAGCGTACTGGGCGATCACTACGGGCACGGCGTCCTCGAAGGTCGCCGTGGTCGAGTTCATGTCCACGAAGGCGACCTTGAGCGACTCGAGTCCGTTCTCGGCGGCGTCCACGACGGTCCGGCTGCCGGCCTCGCTCGGGTTGAAGTAGCCGAAGATCTGGGAGATGTCCCGCGATATCTGGCGCTCCCCCTCGAATCGCGCTTCGGAGACATTCAGGGCCGAGACGGCGGTCTGATGGCTCGAGCGCGCCTGGGCGGCGTCCTGTTGGGCGATCCAACCGAACGCTGCGCCGACGAGGGCGACGACCAGGAAGACGATGAGCCAGATGGCGCTAATGCGGGCAGCCCCGCGTCGTGAACGCTTCTTCATGCGGTGGATCTTTCTTTCGACTCGCCCACATCGAGACCTCGCCCGGGGGAGCGGCGGAGGCTCCGGTGAGATCGCTCGGGGATCACCGGACTAGGGGGGGGATGGGGCCGCTGAGGCGCACTAAAATACCGATAGGGGGGGGCTCCAGCAAGGCATTTCGCCCGCCTTGAACTCCCCGCGGGCCGTCCTAACCTGTGCGGTCAGCGACGCCGACGAACAGTCGGCGAGACCCGGCGAACAGTCGGCGAGACCCGGCGGACTCGCCTCCGGGCGCCTTGCGAGTGCTGTACCGCGGACGATCCGCCCGGTTTCCCAATCCCCCCCACGCCCGCCGCGCGCGAGCGCCGAGCCCCCGGCCGGCACCGAGACGCGGCGCGAGAGCCCTCGAGCGCATGTCCCCGCCTCTCCGCCACCCCATCGTGTTCGGAGTCCTCGGCGGCATCGCCTCCGGTAAGAGTCGAGTGGCGCGGCTGCTCGCCGGTGAGGGCGGGGTCGTGCTCGCGGCGGACGATCTCGCGCAGGCGGCGCTCGACTCCCCCACCGTGCAGGCGCTCCTCAGGCAGGAATTCGGTGCCAGCGCCGTCGCTCCGGACGGCCGCACTGACCGGAAAGTGCTCTCGGAGCGGATATTCGGGGATCCCGCCGCACGCCGCCGGCTAGAGGGCTGGATCCATCCCGTCGTTCGTGAGAGGATCTTCGCCGGTCTCGCGGAGGCTCGCGAGCAGAGGGCCGAGCGCATCGTGCTCGACGTCCCCCTGCTCCTGGAGAACGCCGCTCAGCACGAACTGGTGCGCGAGTGCGATCACCTGGTCTTCGTCGGGGCTCCCGCTGCGGAGCGTGAGCGACGCGCCGTCGCCGAGCGCTCCTGGCGCCCGGGCGAGGTGGCCAGGCGCGAAGCGACGCAGCTCCCCCTCCACGAGAAGCGCAGGCGGGCCGACATCGTGATCGAGAACGATGGCACCCTCGAAGAGCTCGAAGCCAAGATCCACGACGTGCTCGAAGCGGTCTACCGAACCTGAGCCGCCACGAGCACGTCCCTCCCGCCCGCGCCGCCGGTCTTCCCAGTCACGGAAACTTCCCCTCCTACGAGCCGTAGTCCCGATAGCCGAACCCCATGGGTCCCAACAAGAAGAAACGACCGTTCAACCGGAAGAAGCCGTTCCACAAGCACAAGGTCCATCAGCCCCAGGGCGGAGTGGCCCTGCTGCAGATCGATCCGGAGACGCTCCCCAAGGACTTCAGCGACGAGCAGTACGAGGAGCTGCTCGGCACACTCACGCCCACCAAGCGCAAGACGAAGCCCAAACCGATCCTCCACGCGGAGCTGCAGGCGCTCAACCTGAACGAGCTGCACGAGGTCGGCGAGAAGGAGAAGGTGCCGGACTTCGTGGGCCGTACACGCCGCGACGCGATCTGGGAGATCACGACGCGCAGGCTCAGGGCCCACATGCCCGTGGTCGTCGAAGGGGTCGTCGACTTCATGAACAACGGGCACGCTTTCCTGCGTTCCCCCACGAACGACTACATCCCGGCGAGCGACGACGTGTTTCTGCCGAAGTCGCTCGTCGAGCGGAATGGTCTTCGACGCGGGATGACCGTGCGGGGCCGGCTGCGGCCGCCGGCCGAGGGCGAGAAGTTCCTGTGTCTCTGGGATGTCGAGACGATCGACGATTACCCGCCGGACGCGGCCCGCGGGCGCACTCCGTTCAAGGAGCTCGTCCCGCTCTATCCCGATCAGCGGATCATCCTCGAGGGCACCGAGGAAAACCCGCTCGAGATGCGCATCGTCGACCTGATCACGCCCATAGGGCTCGGTCAGCGCGGCCTGATCGTCTCGCCGCCGCGTTCCGGCAAGACGGTCCTGCTGCAGATGCTCGCCAAGTCGATCGTCCAGAACGCGCCCCACATCCACCTCATCATCCTGCTCGTCGACGAACGTCCTGAGGAGGTGACCGACTTCGAGCGCTCGGTGACCGGCGAGCGAGTGGAGGTGATCAGCTCGACCTTCGACGAGCCCGCCGCGCGCCATATCCAGGTCGCCGAGATGGTCATCGAGAAGGCGCGCATGATGGTCGAGGCCGGCGGCGACGTCGTGATCCTCCTCGACTCCATCACGCGCCTGGCCCGGGCCTGCAACGTCGAGGCGCCGAGCAACGGCAAGCTGCTCTCGGGCGGCATCGAGGCCACGGCGCTCCAGATGCCGAAGCGGTTCTTCGGTGCGGCCCGGAACCTCGAGGACGGCGGCTCGCTGACCATCCTGGGCACGGCGCTCGTCGAGACCGGCTCCAAGATGGACGAGGTGATCTTCGAGGAGTTCAAGGGCACCGGCAACATGGAGCTCGTCCTCGATCGCCGGATCTCCGATCGCCGAATCTACCCCGCGATCGACATCAACCGTTCGGGCACGCGCAAGGAAGAGCTCCTGTTCACGCCCGAGGAGGTCGAGCGCGTCTGGATGCTCCGCAAGGTGCTGAACGAGCTCGACCCGGTCGAGGCGATGGAGATGCTCATTCAGAAGATTCGGAAGACGCGCGTGAATGGCGAGTTCCTGATGTCGATCGGATCCTGACCCCGCCCACGCCTCCCCCCCCCTCAGGCCATGAACGCGCCACCGTTCATGTCCAAAGCCTGACCCGTCACGCCGCGCGCATCCTCGGATATCAACCAGGCGACCATCCCCGCCACGTCCTCCGGCGCGCTCATGCGGCCCATCGGGACGTCCTGCATCGCGACCTCGCGCGCTTGCTCGAGCGAGAGGCCCAGGCCCTGCGCCATGCCCGCGAGGCCCTCGCGGGCCATGTCCGTCTCCACCCAGCCGGGGCACACGGCGTTCACCTGAACGTTCTCCGCCGCGACCTCCGCGGCGAGGGCGCGCACGAGTCCGAGCAGGGCGGCCTTCGACGCGCAGTAGCCGGTGTAGCCGGGTACTCCGATCCGGGCGAGGATCGAAGCGATCGCGACGAGGTGGCGGGTGCCGTGGCCCTTCGCCAGGTGGCGCTGCCCGGCGCGCAGGCACGAGTAGGTGCCGACGAGATTCGTCGCCACGAGCTCGTCGAACCGGTCCGCCTCACCCGGCTCGTTCGGCCCACCGATGCCACTGTTCGCCACGAGGGCGTGGAGCGGCCCCTGTGCGGCGACGGCGGCGGCGAAGGCGACGTCCACCGCGCCCCGGTCGCGGATATCGCAAGCTGCGATGAACGGCCTCGGACCCTCCATCTGGTCCGCCGTCGCCGCGAGCCGTTCCGCGTCCCGCGCGAGGAGCGAGAGCCGCGCCCCCTCCGCCGCTAGCCGGAGCGCGATGGCGCGTCCGATCCCCGTTCCAGCGCCGGTCACGACGACGTGCTCGTCCCTGTGTCTCGCCGCCAGCGTCCCCACGGTCTCAGTCCGCCTGCGACTCGAGCCAGCGCTCCGCGTCGATCGCGGCCATGCAGCCGGTGCCGGCGGCGGTGACGGCCTGGCGGTAGACGTGGTCCATCACATCGCCGCAGGCGAATACGCCCTCGACGTTCGTGCGCGTCCCCTCCATCACGCGGATGTAGCCATTGTCGTCCATGTCGATCTGCCCTTCGAAGAGCTTCGAATTGGGCGTGTGTCCGATCGCGATGAAGACACCGTCGCAGTCGAATCTCGTGCTCTCGCCGGACTGGGTGTCCTCGAGCGTCGCCGCGTCGACCTTGCCATCCTCACCGGCGTGGATGTCCGTGACGACCTTGCTGAGGGCCCAGTCGATCTTGGGATTCTTCTGCGCGCGTTCGACCATGATCTTCGACGCGCGCAATTCCTCGCGCCGGTGCACGACCGTCACTCTCGAGGCGTAGCGCGTGAGGTAGGTCGCCTCCTCCATGGCGGTGTCGCCGCCGCCGACGACGAGGAGCTCCTTGTCCGGGAAGAACGCGGCGTCGCAGGTCGCGCAGGCGGAGACACCGTGTCCCATGAGGCGCTTCTCGGCCTCGAGCCCGAGGAGGCGCGCCGAGGCGCCGGTCGAGATGATGACCGTCTGGGACTGGAAGGTGTCGAAATCCGTCTTCAGGGTGAAAGGCCGGGCCCTGAAGTCGACCTCGATCACCTCCTCGAACCTCACCTCCGTGCCGAAACGCTCGGCCTGGGCCTGGAAGTCCTCCATCATCTTCGGCCCGAGAACACCGTCCGGATAGCCGGGGTAGTTCTCGACGTCGGTCGTGATCGTGAGCTGGCCGCCGGGCTGCATGCCCTGGAACAGGAGCGGTTTCAGGTTCGCGCGCGCGGCGTAGATTGCAGCGGTGTAACCGGCCGGACCGGAGCCGATGATCGTAACGTTGCGGACTTCGCTCATGACACGAGGGTTCCAGGTCGGGATTCCGGTGTGGGCTCGGAGAAAGGGGCGAGCAGTCTAGTCTGTAGCCGTGAGGTTCTGCCAGTGGTGGGCGGGGGTTGAGCTGAAACGCTCGGGACGCGTCCTCATGAG
>Ga0114950_10000779_pt1 | contig 22796 bp, 20 predicted proteins | sample N075metaG_FD_83503 | JGI IMG/M metagenome (GOLD analysis project Ga0114950, IMG submission 83503) | Deep subsurface microbial communities from Kermadec Trench to uncover new lineages of life (NeLLi) - N075 metaG | ecosystem: Environmental > Aquatic > Marine > Ocean trench > Sediment | place... | reverse complement strand
TCGTTGAGGACGCCGAGGAGGCGCGACTGGAATTTGATCGTCCCATTCAAGTAATTGAAGGCCCGTTGATGGATGGTATGAATGTGGTCGGCGACCTGTTCGGGGACGGCAAGATGTTTCTTCCCCAGGTGGTCAAGAGCGCCCGGGTAATGAAACAGGCGGTAGCCCATCTGCAGCCCTTTATTGAGGATGAGAAAGACTCCGACAACCGCAGCAACGGCAAAATTCTAATGGCTACGGTCAAAGGCGATGTTCACGATATTGGCAAGAATATTGTGGGCGTTGTTTTGCAGTGTAATAATTTTGAGATTATCGATCTTGGCGTGATGGTCTCCTGCGAGGAGATTCTGCGCGTTGCCGAACAGGAAAAGGTAGACATCATCGGCCTGAGTGGTTTGATTACACCCTCCCTGGAAGAAATGAGCCACGTGGCCAGCGAAATGCAGCGCCTGTCGCTATCAATTCCGCTGATGATAGGCGGTGCAACCACGTCCAAGGCACACACTGCGGTAAAAATTGAGCCCAAATATAGCCATGATGTCACCGTCTACGTGCCCGACGCGTCGCGCAGCGTGGCGGTGGCGACCCAGTTGATGAGCGACAACAAGGACGTCTTTGTCAGCGAGCGCCAGGCGGAATATGTGAAGGTCCGCGAGCGCGTGGCCAACCGGAAGCCACGCGCCCGGCAGTTGAGTTACGCCGCCGCGCTGGACAATTCAACGGTGCTGGATTGGGATAATTATCAGCCACCGCAGCCCAGTTTTCTCGGCACCCGAGTCTATGATGATTTTCCCCTGGAAAACCTGCTCGACACTATCGACTGGACACCCTTTTTCATCACCTGGGAACTGGCGGGGAAATACCCGAAAATATTGGAAGACGCGGTGGTCGGCGAACAGGCCCGGGAACTCTTCGCCGACGCCCAGGCCATGCTCAAACGGATTGTTGATGAGAAGCTGTTGACTGCCAGGGCCACCATTGGTTTCTGGCCCGCGGCGAGGATTAATGGTGATGACATTGCCGTTTACGCCGATGAGGCAAAGACGGAGCAGTTGGCCACATTGCACCATTTACGCCAGCAAACCGCCAAGCCCAATGGCAAAGCCAATTTTAGTCTCGCCGACTTTATCGCGCCGGCGGAAACGGACGTCAGTGACTATATAGGCGGATTTTGTGTCACCACCGGTCACGGAGTGGCGGAACTTGCTGCCGAGTATGAAGCGGCCTACGATGACTACAACAGCATCTTGCTCAAAGCCTTGGCAGATCGCCTGGCCGAGTCTTTCGCGGAGTACTTACACGGTGTTGTAAGACGTGAGTTGTGGGGCTATGCCAGCGATGAAAATCTCAGCACTGAGGAGGTGATTCGGGAGCGCTATCGGGGCATACGGCCAGCGCCGGGCTATCCGGCCTGCCCCGATCACACCGAGAAAGAAACACTGTTTAAATTGTTGGATGCGACCGTGGGTTGCGGTGTAGAATTGTCGGACAATTACGCCATGACTCCCGCCTCCTCGGTGAGCGGTTTCTACTACTCCCACCCCGAATCGCAGTACTTCGCAGTTGGCAAAATAGGCCGGGACCAGGTTGAGAGTCTGGCTCAGCGTAAAGGTGAACCCATGGCAGTAATCGAGCGCTGGTTGGCGCCCAATTTGAGTTACTAGGCAGCGCATAGATGATCGAAGAGAAACAGGATGAGGCGCCCGAGTCCGGCAACGAAAAGTCCTCTTTAAACCCCCTGCAAGTGATGAGCAGCGTATTCGCGGCGGGTCTTGGGGTTCAAAGTAGCAAGAATCGTGAGCGGGACTTCAAACAGGGTAATTTCAAGGTTTTTGTGATTACTGGCATCATCTTTACCCTGGTTTTTATGGGCACCGTATTCGCCATTGTGCAAATGGTATTGGCCAACCGCTAGCGTGGCCAGCGGTCAGCGTATACCGGGTTTCAGGAAGGCATTGCCGCCAGCCAGTAGCAGACGGTAAAAACCACCAGGGCGATCACGGCAAGGGCGGCCACCGCATCGGCGCCACCGTCAGCTTCCCGTTCCAGGTCAATTTGTTCAGACATGATTAACTCCAACAATAGGCAGGGTAGAAAAAAGGGCGCCATTATAACACATTAAAGGGAATCCCAAGCGCTACTTCGTTGTCATAACTAAGACACGCGAGCGGGTTCTAACCTTATGAATATCAGGACTAATTGCAACACTGGATATTCTGCTAAGGTAGCGCCCTGCCCACAATGCAATCCCTGGATATCAGGGCAAAGGTAGAAGGCTTTATTAATGTATGTATACGATGACTACGATCAACAGATCGTCGATCAACGAGTAACCCAATTTCGTGACCAGACCGCTCGTTTCCTGGCCGGGGAGCTGACAGAGGCAGAATTTCTGCCTCTGCGCCTGCAAAATGGCCTGTATATTCAACGCCTGGCGCCCATGCTGCGCATTGCCGTGCCCTATGGCTTGCTCAGCAGTACCCAGTTGCGCAAACTGGCGGACATAACCCGACAATACGACAAGGGTTACGCCCACATCAGCACCCGTCAAAATATCCAGTTGAATTGGCCGGCAATAGAAGAAGTGCCCGATATACTGGCCGAACTTGCCTCTGTGCAGATGCATGCCATCCAAACCAGCGGCAACTGTATTCGCAACACCACCACCGACCAGTTTGCCGGCGTGGCCACCGATGAACTTGCAGATCCCAGACCCTACTGTGAAATCATTCGCCAATGGTCCACCCTGCACCCCGAGTTTGCCTTTCTGCCACGCAAATTCAAGATCGCCGTGTGCGGCACCCAAGAAGACCGGGCGGCAATACATAATCACGATATCGGACTCGAACTGTTCTGCGGTGACCGGGGCGAACTCTATTTTAAGGTGCTCGTGGGCGGGGGACTGGGGCGCACACCGGTAATTGGCTCCGTGATTTGCGAGCAGTTGGAGGAGAAACACCTGCTGACCTATCTAGAGGCGATTCTGCGGGTCTATAACAAGAATGGCCGCCGCGATAATAAATACAAAGCCAGAATTAAAATTTTGGTGCGCGCAATGGGCGTCGAGGAATTTCGTGAGGCGGTGGAGCAGGAATGGTCGGTTATTAAAAATGGCCCCGGCACGCTCACGGAAGAGGAGATTAACCGGGCCAAGTCATTCTTCATTGCACCGCCCTACCCCGCTATTGACGCCGCCGAGGCTCGCGGGGCACTGGATGAGCAACGAGAACGCGACCCGGTGTTCAGCAATTGGGTAAAACGCAACACCGTGGAACACCGTGTGGCGGGCCATCGAATCGTCAACATATCGTTGAAGGCGACGGGCTATGCCCCCGGTGATATATCCGACCGGCAGTTGGAATTACTGGCCGATCTCGCCGACAAATACTCCTTTGGCGAACTGCGCACCACACACCAGCAAAACCTGGTATTGGCCGACGTTCAACAGAGCGATCTCTATGAATTATGGCAGACTCTGCAGGGCGCCAACCTGGCTACGGCCAATATCGGTTATCTCACCGATATCATTTGTTGCCCCGGCGGCGATTACTGTTCGCTGGCCAATGCCAAGTCAATCCCCATCGCCGAGGCGATTCAAAATCGCTTCGATGATCTGGACTATCTGTACGACCTGGGACCCATCGAGCTAAACATCAGCGGGTGTATGAACGCCTGCGCCCACCACCACATTGCCCACATCGGAATATTGGGCGTGGACAAAAAGGGGCAGGAGTTTTATCAGGTTTGCCTGGGGGGAAGTCAGTCAAAAGACGCCGCCATCGCCAAAGTCCTGGGCCCCTCGTTCAAGCAGGAGGACATGCCAGAGGTGATCGAAAAAGTGCTGTCTACTTATCTGGAATTGCGCCAAGAGGATGAGAGTTTTCTGGATGCATATAAGCGAGTGGGCATTGCCCCCTTTAAGGAGCGAGTGTATGCCTGATGTAGCGCCTAAACTAATGCGCGATGGCGCTATTGTCGAAGATCGCTGGCAGGCCACCGATATCCAGTCGCTGGAGGCGTGGCTGGCATTGCCTGACAAAGCGGGTACCGCGGTGCAACTGGAGCCGGACCAGCCCCCTGCCCCATTGCTTGCGCACCTGGCGGAAATAGAATTGGTCGCCATTAATTTCATCACTTTTATGGACGGCCGCGGCTTTTCCTATGCCCGGGAACTGCGTGACCATGGCTTTGCCGGTGAATTGCGGGCAGTGGGAGGTTTTATCCCCGATCAGTTACATTACCTGCAACGCTGTGGGTTCGATAGCTTCGAAATAGCCGGGGAAGTAGACCTGGAGGATGCCCTGGCCCAGCTGTCAGCTTTTAGCGAACACTATCAGGCTTCTGCCGACAAACCCCAGCCGCTCTTCAGGCGCAGATTATAGCTGCTTGAGGATCTCATCCAGCCACACGCCCGGCGGCTTACCCCGTTGCCGGGCATGGTAGTAAACCCATTCGCTGCCAACCTTTCTCTGCCCCACCTGAATCGAATTGTCCATGCGGGTCAGCGCCCGCCTTGCCAGCGGCCTGAGCCTGTCGTATGCCCCCCAGGCTATAATCACCGGCACTGATTGCACGAACAGGCGGCTGAAATCCTGTTCTCTTTGCGGACTGAAAATTGAATGATGGATGCCCGCGTAATCCAGTAACCGGATCACCGACATAAAATGTGCGCTATCGGGATCTCTCAGGTCAGACAGGTTTAAAATTCGGGCGTAGCTAAAATTACGGGCAGCCATCACTTTCATTATTTGCCGCTGGGTATCATCTGGCTGGGCGGTCACTTCGGCCCTCTCGTCGTCGTCACCACTCAGTGGTGAGGAGGCACCCGGGTTCATCATCACCACCATCAAGTCAGGTTGGTCGGGGCCAAACCGTTTTTTTATAGCCCTGAGGTATTTGCCAAGTCCGAGCGCTTTCTTTCTGATATTGAGATATGACCTGAACCTGTAACCCTGCTCGATGTAAAAAAAACCGGTGACATTATATTGATCTGTCATTGCACTACAGATGTCCTGCGGTAGGTCCGTTAGGACTATTCCTTCATATTGTAGACGGAAAAATCATCGCTTGAAGGAGAAAAATGACAAGCCTGCCACCCTCTATCCCGTAGGGAATATAGCCGAGAACTTCAACACGATTGAATATTCAGGAGGGACAGGTAATTTACGACTTCAGCAGGCACGAAAGATCTTACTTGGCAGTACAAATAGTATTAGCGCGATCGCCAAACAGGTTGGCTATGACGATCCGACCCAATTCACCAAGTATTTCAAGAAAAACCTGGGCTGTAGTCCGCGCGAATTTCGCCAGTCGTTCAAGGGCCATAATGCATCCTAGCTCAACACTGTGCGCGGGTCGGTTTGCTGCCCTCTGATCAGCTTACCGGGTAACGCGCCCGTAGCTTCACCATTTTCGTATATGACCTGACCGGAAACAATGGTGGCTAACAGACCGTCGACGCTCTGGAGAAAACGTTTCCCCCCGGCGGGTAAATCGTGAACGATATGGGGTGTGTTCAGGTTGAGCTGTTCAAAATCAATGATATTGATATCAGCCTTCATGCCCGTGGCAATCAGCCCCCTGTCATCCAGCGAGTACAGTTCGGCCGGTTGTCGCGTGAGCATATGAATTCCCTCGGCAAGTTCGATGACCTTCTTCTCTCTTACCCACTTCGTCAACAGGTAAATATTGGCACTGGCGTCACAGATAGATCCCACATGAGCGCCGCCATCTCCCAGGGCAGCTACCGTATAGGGATGGCGCAACAACTGGGGAATAACATCTTCCGCAAAATTAGCAGCTGGGATGTACACCAAATTTTGCCCGTTGTTGCCCAGGAAGAAGTCATACAGCCATTCTTGCGGATCCACGTCATCAAGAGCAGCGCGGGCCGCAACCGAATCTTCGGCCGAGGGTAGATATTCCAGAGGATCTTCCATCGGGTACATCTGCTCGAATCGGGAATTAAGCAACTGGACAAAAATATGAGGGCTCTCGTTCTCTTCCGCAAGAATTTTTTGCCGAACGTCAGGGTCTTTGAGTTTTTGCATCTTTTCATCCCAGGGCAGTTCCGCCAGGCTGAGGAAGGTGGGACGTTTATAGAAGCTACTCATTGAGGCGGGATGCCCCATGAGTATACCGACGGGGCGCGATATCACCTGACCCCTTATATCGAGTCCATTGCTCTGGGCATCCTCGATTCGCGCAATATGTTCCCGCCACAGGCCGATATCGTGTTTCATACCCAGCATTGCGTAGTCGATCACAAGGAGTGTAAATGTACCTTTGGCGCCGGTGTTTGCGCTGGTTTCGCGCAGGATATTAAACTCTTCCTGGGGATCGTCCCAATCGGAAATAAGTTGGAATACATGGCCCCGATCGCCACAGAGGGATGCACCGAGTTGCTTTAGTTCCGTGGTTGCCGCCTGGTAGGTGGGAACATTTTCTCCGGTACTACTTAGATGTAGTAAAGTGCGCGAGGTCGAGAACCCCACTGCGCCTGCATTTACGCCTTCTTCCAACAGGACTTTCATTTTGTGAATGTCATCGGGCGTCGCGCTTTCTCGATTGATCGCGCGTTCACCCATAACATAAACTCGCAATGGCCCGTGGGGGAGTAAAACGGCTACGTCTATATCCCTGGATTTACCCTCTAGCGTATCTAAAAATTCCGGGAAGCTTTCCCAGGTCCAGGGCAGGCCCTCTGCCAGTACACTGCCTGGAATTTCTTCGACACCCTCCATGAGTTGTATCAGCGCACCGCGATCTTCCATTCGACAGGGTGCGAAACCCACACCACAATTGCCCATGACTACCGTGGTGGCCCCAAGATTGGATGAGGGGTTCAAATGCGAGTCCCAGGTGGCCTGGCCATCATAGTGCGTGTGCACATCGACAAACCCCGGGGTGACAAGCATGCCGGTGGCATCGATCTCCCTATTCGCCCGGGCTGACACCCTGGCCTCGATCTGCTCAATCAGACCGTCTTTAATGGCAATGTCACCGGTGAATGACCCCTTGCCGCTACCGTCGAATATTTCACCGTTTCTGATAATCAAGTCAAACTGTGTCATGCAACACTCCTCATTGATTCTTGGCGATGCGAAATTATGGGGCCCACCGCACTGCGGCATGTTGTCGCCGACCGGCGATTTCAAGTTGCCGCTGTTTCGTCGCAACTGATGGCGTGTCTGAGGGTAAATACTTCGCCAATTCAGCCAGCGGTACAAGCTGCAAGGTGGGATTTACCAACTCGTTAATTTTTTGCATGCGGAACAAGAGCGCCCCCTCCAGATGACCCGCCGGATCCAGCCAGTTGGGCACACCCGGATCCTGATACGATAACACGAAGCGGTATTTACCATCGCTGCTGGCCGTGGCCTGGCTACCGTTATAACTTGCGGTATGGTTTATATAGTCAATGGATTCCCACCACACGTTGCCCAGTTGCACACTCCACAACAGGGCGTCGGGCGGATCCATCTCAATAATCAGGGCTTCGTCCTGTGCAACCCTGAACCAACTGCTGCCGTAGGCATTGGCGGCAAGCCCCTGCCCAGTGGCCTTCTGCATATGAACACGGTTTACCAGATGCTTGCGCGCCTGCTCGACACGACCCTGCCACTGGGGCGCCCTGGATGAAAATGTACTCGCAGTTGCGCTCAATAAGGCGGTCATTTGCTTAGTCGTGACCGGCGCACTGGTGGCGATATCGTCCAGCCTCTCGATGTAATAGTTTCCCGGGCGCTCTGTTGCCCAGTCAGCAAAATATTCTCGCAGCAGAATGTTGTTCGCCTGCGGGTTCAACTCCAACCAAACCCCCTGCCAGTCCGCAGGCTTGACCGGGGAGATCAGCACTTCGAAATTACCCGTTTCATCCGCTTGCAGTTGGTCGCCGGTAAGCGATCCATAAGCGGCAAAAATACTCCCCATCCGTGTGACCTGTAGGGCAAACAGACGGGCACTGCCCAACCGACCATAGAGGCGATAGCTGCCGCTACCGTCTATGGATGCAGCCTGGTATTTGGCATCGGCTCCGTCCAGTCCCCATTTATTGATGGTGGTTGCACCCACGCGCAGCAACGCTATCTGCCCAGGCTGCGCTATAACACGCTGCTGTATTGAACTGCTGACTTGCTGGAGTAAATAGCGCAAACCCTCGGCGCGATCGAGTTCCTCCGGCTGGGGATAGGTCTTGAGAATTTCTACCCCTGAGATCTCCAACTGCTGGGTAAAATCGCGCCACGCCCGTATTTCAGGACTTTCGTTGCCTGCCTGGGCCGATAACAACGGATGAAAAAGAACCAATATGGCACCTAGTAAAACGCGCATGGGGAACTCTCCGGGCCGGGCATTAAAATGGAATGTACAGTGCTTTTCAGCATGGGATTTTATTATGACCCAGCGGGCCACTTTCAGCCAGCAAGCGGCGGGCTGGTGGCGGCCATCCCTTTAGTCTATCTTTATTTGTACATTGCGGGTGTGTTGGTATAGCGTATCCGCTACATCATAAGGAGAACAAAATGAAATTACTGTCAACCACAGCAGCCTCAATACTACTGGCCCTGACCGTATTGTGCAGCCCGGGTCTCAGTGCTGCCCAGATACCCGATGCCGCGGCGACCCAGAAAGAGGCAATCGACAAAATGCATCATACACTGCATGACGATCAGGCTGTTTTTAAAGCGCGTGAAACCCAGGCGCTGAAAGAGCTCAATGAAATGACAATTCGCGAAGATGTCGAGATCGAGCAGGTAAACGCCAAAATTGATGAATTGATGGCGGCAAAAACGCAGATCCTGCGCCTTCGATACGGCCACCTGATAGAGATGCGCACTATTTTGACCGACGAACAAAAAGTGGCTTACGACAAGAACGTGTTGGGCCGTTCTGCGGTGAAATAATGTACACCTGGATTCAATTGTGACGGTTGCTGGAACGGATGACAGTTAACAGGCACAAACTGGAACGAGAGTTCTTTCACATGCTCAATCGCGTGGTGGAACCGGCCGTTCGCAAAGGCCTAGGATCCCCGCGGTTTGTGCCCGGGGGACTCATTGTGCTGGAGACCACGGGTTTTAAAACGGGTGCCCAGCGCCGCACTCCCCTGGCCGCCACGCGCCTGCAAGGCCACGTTTTCATCAGTACCTTTCGGGGTGGCCGCTCTTTTTGGGTCAAGAACCTGCAAAAACAGCCCAATATTCGCTACTACCTGGCGGGTAAACCCCGCTCGGCCAAAGCGTTTGTGATGGCGCCGGGGAAACGTTATCGCCGGCCCAAGTCCCTGCCCCCCGCCATCGGCGCTATCACCGATTTTCTCGCGCCTTACACCCGAGCCGGATGGGCATTTGCGGTGCTGGCGCCCGCTAGCACAACTTAAAGGTTCCTATCTCCAGTCGGCTTGTTTACACTTTCCCGATGGATACCAGCATAGTCACCTCTTCATTTTTTCTGATCTTCACAGGGGCCGCTATATTCGCCTCTGTGGCACTGTATACGCGCCAGCCGCTAATTATCGCCTATATCGCCCTGGGCGCCTGCATCGGCCCCTACGGCCTGGCAATGGTCACCGATCTGAACCTTCTAACCGACATCGGCCATGTCGGTATTATATTTTTGCTGTTTTTGTTGGGTCTGGACATGCAACCCCAGGCATTATGGGCAACACTGCGAAAATCTACCGTGGTTGCGCTTGTCAGTTCAATTATTTTTCTGGGGCTGGGTTTCGGGGTCGCCTGGCTGTTTGGCTACAGCATGGTTGAAGCCCTCATTGTGGGCGCGGCAATGATGTTCTCCTCAACCATCATCGGCATAAAACTGCTGCCCACCACTGTGCTCCACCACCGCCATATTGGCGAACTGATGATCGGCCTATTGTTATTGCAGGACATATTGGCGATTATTGTACTGATGGTACTACTGAGCCTCGGCACCGGTAATACGGAATCTGTTGGCGCTGATCTGGCGCGCTCCATGCTCAACCTGCCGCTGCTCGCTATTTTTGCCTGGCTGCTGGTACGCTATCTTCTGCTGCCCCTGATAACCCGATTTGATCGTATTCATGAGTACATATTCCTGCTGGCAATCGGCTGGTGCCTGGGGCTGGCGGAAGCTGCTCACTACATGGGTTTATCCGCTGAAATTGGCGCGTTCATCGCGGGAGTCAGTGTCGCGACCAGCCCTATATCTCAATATATTGCAGTGAACCTGAAACCCCTGAGGGACTTTTTCCTGATTCTGTTCTTTTTTGCGGTGGGCGCGAAATTTGATCTCTCGGCGCTGAGTACTGTGCTCGTGCCAGCCGCGATACTGGCGGCACTGGTGTTGGGATTAAAGCCGGTGGTTTACCGCTTTTTGCTCAAGGGGGTCAGTGAAAAGCGCGCGTTGGCCTGGAACCTTGGCTTCCGCCTGGGGCAGGCCAGTGAGTTTTCCCTGTTGATCGCCTATGTGGCAGCCAGCAGTGCGATTATCTCGCAACAGACTTCCCTACTGATTCAGGCGACGACGATTATTACCTTCCTGGTATCGTCCTATATTGTGGTGCTCAACTACCCGACGCCAATTGCCGTGTCAGACAAATTGCGCCGGGATTAGAGTCAAGCGGACGTCTTACAACGCCGCTTCAAGCTCGGGCAGAGCATCGAACAAATCAGCGACCAGACCGTAATCGGCAACCTGGAAAATAGGCGCGTCTTCGTCTTTATTGATAGCCACTATGACTTTCGAATCTTTCATGCCCGCCAGATGTTGAATCGCACCAGAGATGCCAACGGCGATGTACAGGTCGGGAGCAACAATCTTGCCGGTCTGTCCAACTTGCATATCGTTGGGCACAAAACCTGCGTCTACCGCGGCGCGTGAAGCCCCAATTGCCGCACCCAGCTTGTCGGCAATGGCTTCCAGTAATTTGAAATTTTCGCCGTTTTGCATACCGCGACCACCGGAGATAACAATCGATGCAGCGGTCAATTCAGGGCGCTCTGAAACCGCGACTTCCTCGCTTACAAAGGCAGAAATGCCCGCATCATGCACCGCATCAACCGTTTCGATCGATGCGGTGCCACCGTCGGCGGCCACGGCATCGAAACCGGTGCTGCGAACCGTGATGACTTTCTTCGCATCGGAGCTTTGCACCGTGGCGATTACGTTGCCAGCATAGATCGGGCGTTTGAATGTGTCGGCGGATTCGACGGTAATAATATCGGATATCTGCGCGACGTTTAGCAGTGCCGCAACTCGGGGCATGGTATTTTTGCCGTTGCTGGTGTCCGGTGCCAACAGGTTGTCATACGATGCCGCCAATTCTGTGATCAACAGGCTGACATTTTCCGCCAGCTGATGCTCGTAGGCGGCGTTGTCAGCCAACAGGACTTTGCCTATGCCGCCGATGGCCGCTGCCTGGTCTGCCACCGCGCTGCAATTTGCGCCGGCAACCAGAATATCCACGTCGCCACCCAGTGCCTGGGCCGCCGCCACCGTGCTAAGTGTGGCCGGCTTGAGGCTGCTATTATCATGTTCTGCAATTACTAGAGTACTCATCAGATTACCTTCGCCTCATTTCTCAGTTTATCGACCAACTGCTCAACACTCTCGACGATGATGCCAGCCTGGCGTTCCGCCGGCGGCTCAACCCGCAATTGCGTGATATGGGAGGTCACTTCCACGCCAAGATCGGCGGGCGTATAGACATCCATGGGCTTTTTCTTGGCCTTCATGATGTTTGGCAAGGAGGCATAACGCGGCTCATTCAGGCGCAGATCCGAGGTGACGATCGCAGGCAAGTTCAAGCTGATGGTTTGCAGACCGGAGTCCACTTCACGCGTCACATTGACCTTGTCGCCATCGATCGCAACTTCCGAGGCAAACGTGCCCTGGGGCATATTGGCCAGAGCGCCCAACATCTGTCCGGTCTGGTTGTTGTCGCCATCGATAGACTGCTTACCCAGAATTACCAACTGGGGTTCCTCTTTATCGACAATACCCTTGAGCAGCTTAGCCACCACCAGGGGCTCTACCGCGCCCTCAGTCTCGACGTGAATGCCTCGGTCGGCACCCAGCGCAAGAGCGGTGCGAATTTGCTCCTGGCATTGCTTGGCGCCAACCGAAACCACCACGACTTCAGTGGCAACTCCGGCTTCTCTGAGCCGTACCGCTTCTTCCACGGCTATTTCACAAAAGGGGTTAATGGCCATTTTGACGTTGTTCAGATCAACATCAGTGCCATCGGATTTGGCGCGTACCTTGACGTTATAGTCAATCACGCGTTTTACGGCAACAAGAACCTTCATGGCTTCTCCATAGTTCGCATTGGGTGTGTGTAGGGTTGTCTAATTCGGTGCGGTATGGTGCCCATAATCGCCCCTCAGGTCAATAGCCATTCTAGCCAGATATCCTGCCCTTTGCGCCAAATCAAGGATATCTGCCATTCATCCCGGTTATGGCATTTTATTGTTGGAAATTATATACTTGCGACCCTTATTTTGGTCGCCCCGGAATGGGCGCGACCCCCACCAGCCATATGAGGATTAGCTTGTGGAACGTGAATCCATGGAATTTGACGTTGTCATTGTCGGTGCGGGCCCCGCAGGCCTGTCTGCGGCCTGTCACATCATGCAATTGGCTCAAAAGAATGAGCAAGAAGTCACCGTCTGCGTGGTAGAAAAAGGCTCGGAGGTGGGCGCTCATATCCTGTCGGGTGCAGTGATGGACCCTATTGCCATGGCCGAATTGTTTCCCGACTGGCAAGAGCGCGGCGCGCCTCTGAATGTGCCCGTGGTGGCCGATAAGGTGATGGTACTAACAAACCAGAGCGGCGCTATCCCCGTGCCCATGTTGTTTGCGCCGGGTTTTCACAATGATGGCAACTACGTTGTCAGCCTGGGCAATGTGTGTCGCTGGCTGGCAGAGCAGGCTGAGGAGTTGGGTGTTGAAATCTATCCCGGCTTCGCTGCCGCCGAGGTGCTCTACCACGAAGATGGCAGTGTCAAAGGTATTGCCACCGGTGATATGGGTATCGCGGCCAATGGCGACCACAAAGACAGTTACATGCGCGGGATGGAATTACACGCAAAATACACGGTGTTCGCCGAGGGCTGCCACGGGCACCTGGGCAAGCAACTGATCGCCAAATTTGGCCTGGACGAAGGTTGTGACCCCCAACATTACGGTTTGGGCTTCAAAGAGATTTGGGAAATCGACCCCGCCAAGCACGAGCCTGGCCTGGTGATTCATACCACCGGCTGGCCGGCGGCCAAGAGTACGGCCTCCGGCAGCTTTCTCTATCACAGCGAAAACAACCAGGTGGCGCTCGGTTATGTGGTGCCCCTGAGCTACGCCAACCCCCACCTGTCACCGTTCGATGAATTTCAGCAATGGAAACAGCACAGCAAGATCAAACATTATCTGGAAGGTGGCAAACGCATCTCCTATGGCGCCAGAGCCATGATCAAGGGCGCTCCGAAGTCGCGCCCTAAAATGAGTTTCCCCGGGGGATTATTGATAGGCGATGACGCCGGCACCCTGAACTTTGCCCGTATTAAAGGCACCCATACCGCGATGAAGTCCGGAATGTTGGCCGCCGAGACGATAACCGCCGCACTGGCGAGCGGTACCCAGGGACACGACGACCTCACCGATTATGGCCAGCGTTTCAGCAGTTCCTGGTTACACGATGAACTGGAGCGCTGGCGCAATTTTGGGCCTTTGCTGCATCGCTTTGGCGGCATGCTGGGCGCGGCCTTCTCATTTATTGAGCAGTTCATCTTTCGGGGCAAGCTGCCGCTGACCCTAAGTGATACAACACCCGACTACGCCACTTTGAAGCTGGCGGCTGATATGCCCAAGATTGAATATCCAAAGCCGGATAACGTCATCACTTTTGACAAGTTATCGTCGGTATTTTTATCCAATACAAACCACGAGGAAGATCAGCCCTGTCACCTGACATTGATTGATCCCGACCTTCCCATCGCGAAGAACCTACCGATGTACGACGAACCCGCCCAGCGCTACTGCCCGGCGGGCGTCTACGAAATTGTCGAAGACGACGCTGGCAAGCACTTCCAAATCAACAGCCAAAACTGTGTGCACTGCAAAACTTGCGACATCAAGGATCCGGCACAGAATATCGTGTGGATTACCCCAGAGGGATTTGGTGGACCCACCTACCCCAATATGTAACTGTGACCGCCACTGACCACCACAGTGTGGTCGTGGCGCTGCTCCGCCATGTCGATCAGGTGGTACCAGGCATTGCGGGAAAATAACGCGGCCAGACCATGGGGTAGTCTTACAGCGGCGATATTGTCCTTGGCGGGCTCCAGAAAAATGGGGTGCTGTTCATCGATATTAACCGTTTTGCCCGTATTGAGCGTCACACACAACACCCTCTGCGCCGACTCCTCGGCATTATCAAGCCAGTTTACATCGGTGACCATCAGCGGGTGCAACTCGACCTGTAAGCGCCACTTCTCCCCCGGTGTGACCAGATAGTACTCGCCGTCATCTTCGCGGCGAAGAATGCTGGCAAACAGACGGACAATGGACTCGCGTACTATTTCACTGCCCTCGTGATACCAACTCCCGCCTGCAGTGATCCGGATATCGATATCCCCCGACAGCTCGGGGTGCCACAGATGCAGGGGTGGCTCGGCATAGTTACGGCCGGTGGTAAGCTGCTTCTCTATCTTGTCTAATTCATTACTCATTGCTAAACACCCTGTACTCGAGCCCTATAACAGATAGACTGGCACCTGACTCCCACCTGCGTTATAAAAGAGCCCTAGCAACCAATGCCAGTTCCTTCATGATTAATTTTTTTCGCAATGCCATTGTCAACTGGCTGAAACACCAGAAACCGCTACCCCATACTCCCCTCAGTGATTTTGGACGCATTCGACACGAGGTCAGGCCCTGTGATGTGGTTCTGATCGAGGGTCGATCCAGGGTCAGTGACGTGATCAAATTAATCACCCAGAGTTGCTGGTCTCACGCAGTATTATACATCGGCCGCTTACACGATATTGATGATCCTCTACTACGCGATAGCTTGCGTCAATTTTACATGGGAACGCCCGATACCCAGTTGATTATCGAGAGCGAACTGGGTAGAGGCACGGTGGTCCGGCCACTGGCGAGTTACGAGGCCGAACACTTGCGTATTTGCCGACCCCGGGATCTAAACTTTAAAGATAGCCAGCAAGTGATTCGCTACTGCATTGGCCGCCTGGGGACAAGCTATGACGTCAGGCAAATATTTGATCTGGCCCGATTTCTGTTTCCATGGTTTATTATGCCGCGCCGCTGGCGCTCGAGCTTGTTTAGCGCCCGCCCGGGCAAGAGCACCCAGACAGTTTGCTCTAGCATGATTGCCGAAGCCTTCGGCAACATTCAGTTTCCCATTTTACCGCTGGTCAAAAGAACAGAGAACGATCAGGTTAAGCTCTATATGCGCAATCCGAAATTGTGCACGCCCAGTGATTTCGACTATTCGCCCTACTTCGATATCATCAAATACCCGTTCCTGGACTTCAGCCACTATGCCGAAAAACGCTTACTGCCCTGGAGCGGTGCCACGGGATTGAGCGAGGACGAGCGCAATTACTACGTCGAAAACGAACTGGAAAGCATTCCCCCCCAGGACGAATAACTCGGGCTGATTGCGTGGAAAGTGCCCCCTCCCAGGACGAATAACTCGATGTTAGTAACGACAGGGCTGCCATACCCTTTGCCGGACCGTCAGCAGCCAAGGAAGCTGGGGGCGGCCATCCGCATGCCGAGCCCTCATGGATGAGCTTGTAGCGTGTCCGGCAAAGTGTATGGCAGCCCTGTCGTTACGGATTCAACGAGTTATTCGTTCTGGGAGGGATGGGTCAGCTGATTAGCCGGACGTTGATTACGCCTTCTAGGGCACACATTTTCTCGAGTACCGTCGTGGAGGGCTTACTGGCCAGATCAATCAAACTATAGGCGATGTCGTCCCGGCTTTTGTTCAACATGTCCACCACGTTGATATTCTCGTCCGCGAGAATGGTGAGCACGCTACCGAGGATCTTGGGTACATTTTCATTGGTAATTGCCAGGCGGAAACCCTCTACCGGCTCCAGTTCTACCACCGGAAAGTTGACGGAGTTGCGAATATTACCGTGTTCCAGGAAATCCCGAAGCTGATCGGCGGCCATCATGGCGCAGTTGTCTTCGGCTTCTTCTGTGCTCGCCCCGATGTGCGGCATGAGAATCACATCGTCGCGCGCAATCAGCGCCGGTGAGGGAAAGTCGGTGATGTATTTGCGCAGTTTGCCTTCTTCCAAGGCTGCCAGCATGGCCTCGGCATCGACAATTTCCTGCCTGGCGAAATTCAGCAAACAGGTACCGGGTTTAATGGTCGCCAACAGGTCAGCATTAATCAGGCCGCGGGTGGCATCCAGCACCGGTAAATGCAAAGTGATAAAGTCACATCGAGTGAACAGTGAAGAGAGGGAATCGGCTTTGCTCACTTTACTGGACAGACGCCATGCGGCTTCCACCGAAAGTGCCGGGTCGTAACCCACCACCTTCATGCCAAAGGTGAGCGCCATCTCGGCAACCATTGAGCCGATCGCGCCCAGGCCAACAACGCCCAGGGTTTTTCCGGCCAATTCTCCGCCCTTAAACTGCTTCTTCTGCGTCTCCAATAGCTTATTGAGCTCGCCTTCATCATCCATATCCCCCAAGGTGCGGACATAGGTTATACCTTCAATGATGCCGCGCGAGCCTAATAACAGACCCGCCGCCACTAACTCTTTTACCGCATTGGCATTGGCCCCGGGAGAATTAAATACCGGAATACCACGCTGGGTGCACGCTGCCACCGGGATGTTATTGACCCCGACTCCGGCCCGGGCAATACCCAGTACCGACTTTGGTATATCTTCCGCCTGCAGTTTGTGACTGCGTAACAAAATCACGTCTGGGTTGGTAAACTCACTGGCAATTTCATAGCTATCCCTGGGCAACCGATCCAGGCCTTTCACAGAAATCTGATTGAGTGTGAGTACTTTTGAAATCATGTTTACCTCGGTTAAATTACAGTGATGTCAGCCCGCTTGCGCAATCCATTTTGAAACTCGACATCGATCAGATTACCGAATTCACCACCAATTTGCTGGTTCAGCCTAAGCTTCTCGGTTTCCGCCAAATCGGAGAAATTGCCTGGGGTGACGCGTACCAGTTCAAATACCTGGGCATCACCTGTGGGTGTCACAACATATTCGAATGCCGAGCCACCTTCGCCGGGTGCGGGCAGCTCAAAGGCGCGGCGCAAAATCGTGGCGGGCACGACAGTATTTCGCCTATCGGCGGCAAGTTCCACCTGCCACTCATAGCCATTTGTATTGGCAATGTCTTCCACGCTCTGACCATTGTGGAGTGCCCGCAGCGCCTCCTCGGCCGCAGCCGACACAGCTGCCAGCGCGACACGTTCGGTAATGCGCAGCACAATATCGGAACGTACCGTATCCAGGGGCTTCACTTGGGCGGGGTTGTGTCGGTTGACACGCAAAACCACAAACCGATTGTCCGCCAATTCAACCACCTCGCTGTTGTGGCCCTCGCTCATCACATCATCGGAAAAGGCGGCCGCCAATAGCGATGCACTGGAAAAAAGCCCGTCCTGCTGGGATCTGACGATGGGTTCACTTTGCTTGACAGTAAGATCAAATTCTTCGGCTGGACCGGAGAGGTCCTCCGCGTTAAACACGTAATCTCTCAAACTCTCTATCACGCGCAGCAGCTCATTTCTGGCCTCAACAAGCTGTATCTGCTGTTCCAGTTCCGGGCGCATTTCTTCGAAGGAAGGCATTTCCCCGCCGCGTCGTTGCGTTAACATAATCAGGTGCAGCCCCGCATCGGTTTCGACCAAATCGGACACATCGCCGACTTCCAGAGCCGCTATCGCCTCTTCCATCTCCGGTGGGAAGGCATCACCGGTGGAAAAGCCCAGGTCACCACCGACGCTGGCCGAACCTATATCATCGGAGGAGGACACCGCGAGTTCGGCAAAGTCTTTACCGGCAGCCAATTCGGCAACAGCGTTAACGGCCCTGGCCTGCAGCGCTTCATCGCTCTCATCCGGACCCGCCACAAACAGAATGTGGGAGACGCGATTCTCCGGCGCATAGGCGTAGCTGTCGCTCTGGAGCTCGTATTGCTCCAGCAGAACGCTCTCCTCCACCGGCTGGCGGAAATCATCTATACCAAGCTCAATATAGTCCAGTTCCAGGGTTTCCCGGCTGAGGAACTCGCTTTGACTCTCCTGATAATACCTTTGGACTTCTTCTTCGCTAACGTCCACGGCTGCGGTATAGCTTTGCAGGGGTATCGTCAAATAGCGGACATCCCGCAACTCAGCGCTAATCCTTGCATTGAGTGACAACTCAGCTGCCGTGGCAAAATCACTGGTAACCAGCCCACTGTGCAACTGGTTTAAAATCAGGTCTTCCTTCAGGCCCGCTTTAAAAGAACTGGGAGTAAAACCGGCGCTGGATAACAAGCTCTTATAGATTTCGGGGGAAAATTGCCCGTCGATTTGAAATTGCTCCATACCGCCGATGACAATGCCAATTTCTCGTTCTGCGGCGGTGAGTTTTAGCTCGGCGGCAGCCTGCATCTGCAATTTTCGGTTGATTATTCGCTCCAGGGCCTGAGCACTTAACCGCTGCTCATCAAGTAACGCGGGATCGATGCCGTCGCCCAGTATCGATATCAGGCGCCTTCTCTCGGTGTTGACCAGTTGCTGCACCTCCACGGGGCTTATGTCTTCACCGTTAACCTGGGCAATGCCTGAGCCACTGCCGCTAAGCAATATTGATTCAACCCCAAAAAATAAGAAGGAGACAACAATGAGTCCGACTATTATTTTGGCCCCGGTACCCTGAATATTCTGTCTAATATCTTGGAGCATGACGTTTTCCGTTTATTGCCACCGCAGCGCACCAGTTCCCGACAAGCAGGGCGGGTGTTGCGCTCACGGCTTGGCGTTCGTCGTGAACAGTAAAAAAAAAGCGCACCAGATACAGTGCGCCTTTTAACCGTTAAAACGTTCCAAACAAGGTTCTAGAGCCTGGTTTAAGCCCTCGATGACACTCTATGGAACGATGGTTCTATCAGGAATTTACAGCTTCTTTCAGTGCCTTACCTGCTTTAAACCCAGGAACGTTGGCAGCTTTGATCTGGATAGTTTCACCTGTCTGGGGGTTACGACCCGCGCGCGCTGCGCGATGCTTAACGGCAAATGTGCCGAAGCCAACCAAAGCGACCTGATCGCCCTTTTTCAGTGCACCTGTGATGCTGTCTACGACGGCGTCCAGTGCACGACCAGCAGACGCTTTAGGAAGATCCGCAGCAGCGGCAATTGCATCAATGAGTTCAGATTTGTTCACACTTATCCCCTTAATAATAATAGGTAAAGAATTGTTGTTGTTACCCTAAACACTCCGGTATTTAGATTATGGACTGTATACCAGAGATTGGATTCCGGTCAATGACTACGCGGGTGTTAATGCGTGTTTACGCGATCTTTTTCGCCTTCGCCGGTTTTTGCCACCGCGCCGATAGGAATCGCGAGATACTCTTCGTCCGTTATGGGCTCCGGCATCCGTTCCAGGGCAATTGCCAACACCTCTTCAATCCACTTGACCGGCTTGATATCGAGATCTGCCTTGATATTATCCGGCATCTCTTTCAAGTCCCGTTCGTTCTCCTTTGGAATGATGACGGTCTTGATGCCGCCGCGCCGCGCCGCTAGCAGTTTCTCTTTCAATCCACCTATCGGCAGCACCTCACCGCGCAGGGTGATTTCACCTGTCATGGCAACATCGGCCCGCACCGGTATGGAGGTCCAAACTGACACCATGGCGGTACACATCGCCACGCCGGCGCTGGGGCCATCTTTCGGCGTTGCACCCTCGGGAACATGGATATGGACGTCGTGATTCTCGTGGTGGCTGGCTGGAATCCCGAGCATCTGGGAGCGACTGCGTACGACCGTGTTGGCGGCCTGTATGGATTCCTGCATAACGTCGCCCAGGGAGCCGGTTTTCACGTGACGGCCTTTCCCCGCCACTGCCACTGCCTCAATGGTCAGTAACTCGCCGCCAGCCGATGTCCAGGCCAATCCGGTAACCTGACCGATCTTGTTTTCTTGCTCGGCAATGCCGTAGGTGTATTTCTGTACGCCCAATAACTCTTCAATCATTTCTGAGCAAACTTCGGTGTCGCCCTCGTACTCTTTCAGCGCAAAGCCCTTGACCATTTTACGACAAATTTTGGCAATTGCGCGCTCCAGCGACCGCACCCCCGCCTCCCGGGTGTAATAACGGACAATATCCGTTACCGCTTCTTCGGTAATCGTTATTTCATTTTTCTTCAGGCCGTTAACCTTGATTTGCTTGGGAATCAGATAGCGTTCCGCGATGGCAATCTTTTCATCTTCGGTGTACCCCGGAATGCGGATGACTTCCATTCTGTCCAGCAGGGGCGGCGGAATATTCATGGTGTTGGACGTACAGATAAACATGACATCGGAAAGGTCATAATCAACTTCCAGGTAATGGTCGTTGAACGCGTGGTTTTGTTCTGGATCCAATACTTCCAGCATTGCCGACGCCGGATCGCCCCGGTTATCCATCCCCATTTTGTCCATTTCGTCCAGTAGGAACAGTGGGTTTTTCACACCGGCCTTGGCCATTTTTTGCAGTAGCTTGCCCGGTAGGGAACCTATATAAGTGCGCCTGTGACCGCGAATCTCAGCCTCATCGCGCACGCCGCCCAGGGACATGCGCACGAATTTTCGATTGGTTGCCCTGGCGATTGATGCTCCCAGCGAGGTCTTACCTACCCCCGGAGGGCCCACCAGGCACAGCACCGGCCCCTTGACCTTGCGCACGCGTTTTTGCACAGCGAGGTATTCCAGAATGCGCTCTTTGACCTCATCCAGGCCGTAATGATCCTCATCCAGGATGATGCTCGCCCGCTTCAGGTCATGTTTGACCTTGCTGCGTTTGCTCCAGGGTACGCTCACCATCCAGTCGATGTAGCTGCGGACCACGGAAGCTTCAGCGGACATCGGCGACATCATTTTTAACTTGTTCAGTTCTGAGAGGGCCTTCTCATTGGCCTCCTTCGGCATTTTTGCTTCGTCGATTCGGACCTGCAATTCATCCAACTCGTTGGGCGCGTCGTCCATGTCGCCAAGCTCTTTCTGAATGGCCTTCATCTGCTCATTGAGATAGTACTCTCGCTGGCTTTTTTCCATCTGCTTTTTGACCCGGCCGCGAATGCGCTTCTCGACCTGGAACAAGTCTATTTCAGTTTCCATCAGGCCCATCAGGTAATCGAGGCGGGCGCGGGTGCTAGAAATTTCGAGGATTTTTTGCTTCTCCTCCAAATCCACGCTCATGTGTGCGGCAATGGTGTCCGCCAGGCGACCGGGTTCGTCAATGCCGGTCAGGGAAGTTAGTACCTCTGAGGGAACTTTCTTACTGAAATTGACGTACTTTTCGAATTGACTAATGGTGGAGCGCAACATGGCCTCTACTTCAGCTTCGGGTATCTCGTCGCCTTCAATTTCACGCACCACCGACACAGCAAAGTTTCCGTCATCGTTTACGCTGCCTATGGCCGCGCGGTAACCGCCCTCGATCAACACTTTGATCGTGCCATCGGGCAGCTTCAATAGCTGTAAGATGGTCGATACGGTGCCCACCTGATAGATGTCGTCAACGCCTGGGCTATCATCCACCGCATTGCGCTGCGCGACCAGCACTACCTGTTTGTCACTGGTCATCGCGTATTCCAGCGCCTCAATGGATTTTTCCCGCCCGACAAACAGGGGGGTCACCATATGCGGATAGACCACTACATCGCGCAGTGGTAACAGTGGAAGTTCAGTGACAGTAGAGGAACCCATAGATATCTCCGGGGGTAGTGGGAAAAGCGGGCGCGCTGCTATTCTTCAGTTGAGGCGAGCCGCGCTGGTTCTTTGCTTTGATAGACCAGCAAGGGTTCTGAATCACCCTGTATTACCGACTCGTCAATGACGACTTTGGATACGTCATTCCGGGACGGAATATTGTACATGGAATCGAGCAACACATCCTCCAGGATTGATCGAAGGCCACGGGCTCCCGTCTTACGTTTCATGGCCTTTTCGGCTATCGCGCGCAAACCGTCCTCACGAAAATCAATTTCTACCCCCTCCATCTCGAACAGTTTACTGTACTGTTTGGTGAGGGAGTTTTTCGGTTCGGTCAATATTTCGACCAGCGCGTCGATATCCAGTTCCTCTAAGATAGCAATAACGGGTAAGCGCCCGACAAATTCGGGAATGAGGCCGTACTGAACCAGATCTTCAGGCTCCAGTTTCTGCAACATTTGCCCCATGTCGTTGCCGCCCTTTTTGCTTTTCACCTCGGCGCCAAAGCCGATACCGCCCTTTTCAGAGCGATTGGTAATGATTTTATCCAGACCGGCAAAGGCGCCGCCACAGATAAACAGAATATTGGAGGTATCGACCTGCAGAAATTCCTGCTGTGGGTGCTTGCGCCCTCCCTGGGGGGGTACCGAGGCCACTGTGCCTTCGATGAGCTTCAGTAGCGCCTGTTGCACGCCCTCGCCCGAAACGTCACGGGTGATGGAGGGGTTATCCGATTTGCGGGAGATTTTATCGATTTCATCAATGTAGACGATGCCAACCTGGGCTTTTTCCACATCGTAATCGCATTTTTGCAGCAGTTTCTGGATGATATTTTCGACATCCTCGC
>Ga0114950_10000777_pt1 | contig 22810 bp, 17 predicted proteins | sample N075metaG_FD_83503 | JGI IMG/M metagenome (GOLD analysis project Ga0114950, IMG submission 83503) | Deep subsurface microbial communities from Kermadec Trench to uncover new lineages of life (NeLLi) - N075 metaG | ecosystem: Environmental > Aquatic > Marine > Ocean trench > Sediment | place... | reverse complement strand
TTCTTTCTCGCCGACGCAGACATGCTGACTGCGAACTCGCGCTCGGCCTTCCAGATCTTCTGAATATCCTGTTTGCTGTCCCACAGGCCGACCCCAAGACCGGCCAGGTAACTGGCACCGGCAACGGTGATTTCTGTGTGTACCGGTCTGATAAGTTTGCGTCCCAGCACGTTGGCCTGAATCTGCATTAACAAATCATTGGCAGCGGCGCCGCCATCGACGCGCAGCGGCTTCATGCGCTTGTTCAGGTCTTTCTCCATGGCGTGGAGAATATCCACGTTTTGCAGGGCCATAGCATCCAGTGTTGCCCGGGCTAAATGACTACGGTTGGCACCGCGGGTTAAGCCGGTGATAGTGCCGCGGGCTTGCGGGTCCCAGTAGGGAGCACCGAGGCCGGTTAATGCAGGCACAAACTCGACCCCACCGTGGTCAGCGACCTTGCGGGCCAAGGCTTCAATATCCGGGGCACGCTTGATGATCTGTAATTCGTCGCGCAGCCACTGCACCGCAGCGCCACACACAAACGCCCCGCCCTCCAGTGCGTACGTGGGTTTCTTTTCGCCGGACAGTTGCCAGGCCACGGTGGTAAGCAGCCCGGCTTTGGAAGTAACCGGCCTGGTACCGGTATTCATGAGAATGAAAGAACCCGTGCCAAAGGTGCACTTGGCATCGCCGACGGCAAAGCAGGCCTGGCCGAACAAGGCGGCCTGCTGATCACCAGCCACACCGCTAATGGGTATGCCGTCGGGCAAGCCAGCAATGCCCTGGGTGTAGCCCATAACGCCACTGCTGGGCACAATTCGCGGCAGGATATTTTTGGGTACATCAAAAATATCCAACAGTTCCGAGTCCCATTTGGCCGTGCGCAGGTTCATCAAGGAGGTGCGCGAGGCATTGGAGACATCGGTAACATGGCTGGCACCGGCGGTCAGCTTCCAGATCAGGTAGCTGTCTATGGTGCCGCCCAGTACCTTGCCCTGCCTGGCCAATGTGCGGGCGCGGCTGGTTTTGTTTAATAACCAGCGGAACTTGCTGCCGGAAAAATACGGGTCCAGCACCAGGCCGGTCTTGCGCTTGATTTTGGCTTCCAGCCCTTGCGCCTTCAGCGACTCACAAAAATCAGTGGTGCGCCGGCACTGCCAGACAATGGCATTGTTGAGCGCGTCACCGGTGTCACGATCCCACAACAGGGTGGTCTCGCGCTGGTTGGTAATACCAATGGCAACAATATCGGTGGGCTTGCACAACTTCTTGCGCATAACGGTGCGAATACACTTTTGCACCGTGGCCCAGATATCATCGGGGCGATGCTCTACCCAACCCGGCTGGGGATAAATCTGTGGAAATTCATAGTTCGCCCTGGCCCGGAGTTGGCCACGGTGATCGACCAGGGCGACGGTAGAACCCGTCGTACCCTGGTCTATTGCCAGTACAAATGATGCCAAGACTTAAGCCGCTGAGTAGCCGCCTATGGCCTTGATTTCCAGGTAGTCGGTAAAGCCGTGCTCACCCCACTCCCTGCCGTTGCCGGACATTTTGAATCCGCCAAAAGGCACATCCGTGCCGGGGTTGGCGCCATTGATTTGCACATTACCGGCGCGAATTTTGGTTGCTACCGCGCGAGCATGCTCAAGATCACCACTTTGGATGTAACCCGCCAGGCCGTAATCAGTATCGTTGGCGATAGCAATGGCTTCTTCCTCGGTGTCGTAGGGAATCATGGTCAATACGGGACCAAAAATTTCTTCCCGGGCGATGGTCATATCATTGTTGGCTTCAGAGAAAACCGTCGGCTTGATGTAGTAGCCTTTGTCCAAACCTTCTGGACGGCCAACGCCACCACACACCAGCTTGGCGCCCTCTTCAATGCCCTTTTCTATAAGCGCCTGAATCTTGTTGAATTGCACTTCCGAGACAACCGGGCCCATGGTGGTGTCTTCAGCAGCGGGATCACCCACTACCACTGATTCGGTCACCTTGGCAGCAATGGCTTCGGCGTCAGCCAGCATGGCGCGGGGCACCAGCATACGGCTGGGTGCGTTACAGGACTGGCCGGTATTGACGTACATATGCATGACGCCACCGGTAACCGCCGCTTCCAGATCGGCATCTTCCAGCACGATATTGGGCGACTTGCCGCCCAGTTCCTGGGTGACACGCTTCACAGTAGGAGCCGCATTCTGGGCGACCAGGGTGCCGGCACGGGTAGAGCCCGTGAAGGACATCATGTCGACATCCGGGTGCACCGACAAGGCGGTACCGACGCCAAGACCATCACCGTTGAGCATGTTGTATACACCAGCGGGTACGCCAGCTTCATCCATGACTTTGCTGAAGATGTAAGCAGACAGGGGCGCCACTTCGCTGGGCTTTAACACCATGGTGCAGCCCACCGCCAGGGCCGGGGCCACCTTGCAGGTGATCTGGTTCATTGGCCAGTTCCAGGGTGTGATCATGCCGCACACACCGATTGGCTCCTTGACCACCCGGTGCGGGCCCATATCTTCCTCAAATTTGAAGCTTTTGAGCACGTCCAGTGCTGTCATCAGGTGTCCTAGGCCACTGGCGGCCTGTGCATACTTGGCCAGCTTGGTCGGCGCACCCATTTCCAGGGAAATCGCCTCGGCAATGTCATCCATATTGTTTTTGTAAGCGGCAATAACCGCTTCCATAATGGCAATGCGCTCGTCGCGGCTGCTCCAACCGTAGCTCACAAAAGCCGCCTTGGCCGCCGCTACAGCTTTATCCACGTCGGCCGCATTACCCAGGGCAATATGGGCACAGACCTCTTCGTTGGCCGGGTTAATGACGTCAAAACTGTTGGGTGCGCAGGGATCCACCCACTCACCATTGATGTAAAATTGCGTATATTCGCGCATGGTCGTTACCTCCGAATGCGGGGTTGTTGTAATAAAATAGTCAGGTCCGCCAACATACCAGAGTTGCTGCGGGCAGTCATTGTTTCCAGCCCCGATTTCCGCGACAATCCCCTCCCCTGAATCGAGCCCCCAATGAGGTAGAAACAATGTCCGGCAACGCCATACACCCTGAAGAAATGACCTTGTTTCGCGATATGGCGCGTCGCGCCTTCCAAACCGAGATGAGCCCCCATTATGAGCAGTGGGAAGCAGACCATATCGTGCCCCGCGAATTGTGGAACACGCTGGGCGCGGCGGGCCTGTTATGCCCGGATATGCCAGAGGAGTTCGGCGGAGCCGGCACCACCCCTCATGTCACCCTGGCCATGATCGAAGAGCTTTCCTACCTCGGCTTCGGCGGCTTTGCATCGGGCTACGGTATTCACTCCAACATCGTCGCGCCCTACATCAAGAATTTTGGTAGCGATGCCCAACAGCAATACTGGCTGCCCAAAATGGTTACTGGCGAAGCGGTTGCCGCGCTGGCCATGACCGAGCCCGGTGCCGGTTCCGACGTACAGGCCATTCGTACCAACGCCGTGCGCGATGGCGATGAGTGGATACTTAACGGCTCAAAGATCTTTATCACCAATGGCATCCACGCCGATGTAGTCATCGTGGCAGCCATTACCGACCCGGGCAAGGGTGCCAAGGGCACCTCCCTGTTCCTGGTGGATGCCAGCCTGGAAGGATTTGCGCGCGGCAAGAAAATTGAAAAAATCGGCCAGCATGCCTCCGACACCGCCGAGCTGTTTTTCGCCGACGTGCGCCTGCCCGCCGATGCGTTGCTGGGTGAGGAGAACAAGGGCTTTGTCATTATGATGACCGAATTGCCACGGGAGCGCCTGGGTATCGCCGCACAGGCGATTGCCTCCGCCGAGGGCGCGCTGGATATCACCGTGGAGTATGTGAAAGAACGCAAGGCCTTTGGCACCACCATTGGCAGTTTTCAGAATACCCGCTTCAAGCTGGCCGATGTAAAAACCGAAATCGCCATCAATCGCGCCTATTATGAAAAATGTGTCGACATGTATAGCGCCGGCGAAATGACTTCAGAAGAAGCGGCTATATTAAAACTGGCCTCCACCGAAATGCAGTGCAAGGTCATCGATGACTGCCTGCAATTGTTCGGCGGCTATGGCTATACCGTTGAGTACCCCATCTCCCGCTTTTATACCGATGCACGCATACAGCGTATCTACGGTGGCACCTCTGAAATTATGCGCGACCTGGTGGCTCGCACCATGCTGGGGAAAGCATAATGATGCGCGTGTTGTGGGCCTGCCTGGCAGCGCTATTACTGGCTGCCTGCACTGCCGACTCACCCGAGTCGCCACCCACCGCCGACCTGGTGATACGCCAGGCGCACATCTGGACCGGAGATGAGGCACAGCCCTGGGCCTCGGCGCTGGCTATCCAGGGCGGGCGGATCGTCGCCATCGGCGATGATACGGTTGTCACCGACCTGATCGGCCCGCATACCGAACTGATTGAATCCCCGGCCGGGCTGGTTCTGCCCGGCTTTATCGACAGCCATGTGCATATGATGGCAAGCGGCGCCGAGCTGTCATCGGTGCAATTGCGTGACGCACAAACACCGGATGAGTTCAGCCGGCGGATTGGAGAATTTGCCAGCAACATGCAAAGCGGCGAATGGATGCTGGGGGGCACCTGGGATCACCAGAACTGGGGTGGTGAGTTGCCACAGCGGGACTGGGTGGATGAGCTTACTGCTGAAAATCCGATCCTGGTAATGCGCCTGGACGGACATATGGCACTGGCCAACAGCGCGGCCCTGACCCTGGCAGGGGTAGATAAATATACCGTCGACGTTGAAGGCGGAGAAATTATTCGCGATGAACAGGGCAACCCCACCGGCTTGCTCAAAGACAATGCCATGAACCTGGTAAGCCGTGTTATTCCCGCTGCCAGTGAGGCACAGCAGGATCAGGCGCTAGAACAGGCGATGGACTACCTGGCTGAGCGAGGTGTCACCTCGGTACACGATATGGCCTATAGCTGGGACAGCCTGGCCACCTATCGCCGCGCACACGCCAAAGCAGGCCTGCGTACCCGCATCTATGCCAACGTACCACTGGCTGACTGGCGGCAATTGGCTGAGGATGTAGCTATCAACGGTCGTGGCGATGAATGGCTGCGAATTGGCGGACTGAAGGGTTTTATGGACGGCTCACTGGGTTCACATACTGCCGCCTTTTTTGAGCCTTTTACTGACACCCCTACTGACCGCGGCTTTTTTGTGACCGCACCAGAAGATGTCGAACGCAGGGCCATCGCCGCCGATGCACAGGGACTACAACTGGTTATTCACGCCATCGGCGATCGTGCCAATGCGGCATTGCTGGATATCTTTGATAAAACGGTGCGGGCCAACGGGCCCAGGGACAGACGCTCCCGAATTGAACACGCCCAACATTTGCGCCCGCAGGAAATCGCCCGCATCGCCGAAACGGCAATTATCCCCAGCATGCAGCCCTACCACGCCATAGATGACGGCCGCTGGGCCGACGCTGTTATCGGCCCTGAAAGAGCGCAGTTCACCTACGCATTTCGTTCACTGATGGAGGCAGGCATCCCGGTAGCTTTTGGCAGTGACTGGTCGGTTGCTCCGGCCAGCCCGGTGCTGGGCATTTATGCGGCCACCACCCGCCAAACCCTGGACGGCGCCCATCCCGAGGGTTGGGTACCCGAGCAGAAAATCACTGTAGAACAGGCGCTGATCGCCTATACCCGCAATGGCGCCTACGCCTCGTTTGAAGAGGACAGCAAAGGTAGCCTCACGGTTGGCAAGCTGGCCGACGTGGTGATTCTGGACCGGGATATCACTGACATGCCCCTTGAGCAGATTCGGGATGTGCTGGTGACGCGCACTATTGTCGGCGGTAAAACCATTTATCAGCGCTAGGGATCGCCTGTGAAATGTGCCTGAATATGTTTCACCGGCAGCATCAAAGTCATGTCGTCGAATGGAGAGGAGGTAAATCCATACTTTAGATAAAAGCTTGCAGCCTGCGCTGACAGCGCATGCGCCAATACCGCTTTGGCTCCCACCTCCCCTGCCACAGCCAGTGTCCGCAGTAGAGCATCGCGCAACAGGCCGGCGCCAATCCCCAACCCAGAAAAGTCTTCATCTACAGCTAAGCGCGCCAGGATAATAACGGGTATTGGGTCTGGTGCGTTACGGGAAATATTTCCGGGGACTTTGCTTCGCTCTACACTACCCGCGGCTAATGTGTAGAAGCCAATAATGCGCTCTTCGTTACAAATGACATGCGTTCGGCTGGAAGAAGAAAGCTGGTTTTTCAGTGCTCTCTGCTGCAGCCAATTGTCTAGCGAAGTCTCCCCACTGTGCAACCCCGTCGTGACATGATCAGCTGAAAGCGGCAGGGGTGATGTGATCAATCCCAAGGAGCTTTCTCAGCCAGTAGTGCTCTCAGGGCTGGAATCTTTTCAACGGGGGCCTGTAATGCCTGCTCAAACGCCAACATCTTCTTCTCATCCAGCTGGAACAAGCATTGATCCAAAAGCACTTCCTGGGCGCGCTGACAGGCAGCATCTATCACAAAGGTTGTGCGATCCTGGTGTAGTAAGGCCGATGCGCGAGTCAGTAGCTCTCGCTGCTCTGGTTCTACGCGCATATTGAGCGATGTTGTCTTGGCCACAACGGCCTCCTATATGTGTAGCTAATAGCGTTACACAAGAGCGCCTCACATCCAGACCGCGTTGATTTCGGGTATCAGCGCCGCTTCCATTACTGCCGTCCATTGGGCTCCGTATCCCTCGGGTGGCGAGTACCCCGCCATCGCCGCTACCAGCACATCTACATTGTCCGCGTCCAGCGTGCCAGTGGCCGTTACAATCTGGTCGACCCGGTGATTGTCGTCCTTGAACCATTTGTCCACTTCAATCTGATCGTTAGTGCCAATCACATCAATAAGCAAGTCATCCCCCAGCTGAGAAAACCACAGGTCATTGGGCGTCACCCGCGACAGAAACTGAATCACATCGAAATCGTCATCGCTGCCCTTGGCGTTGTTATCTATCTTGTCGTGGCCATCACCAAAATCAAACACATAGGTATCATTGCCGCCCCCGCCCTTGAGGTTATCGTTGCCGGGGCCGCCGACTAACCGATCATCGCCGTCACCACCTTTGAGCTTGTCGTGGCCCAGCCCGCCAACGACCAGGCCATCGCTGTCGCTACCGTCATACAAGTGCAGGCTAACCGTACTGGTAGCGCTGTTAACGCCATCACCCACGGTGTAGTTGAAATTTACTTCGGATTCATCCAGTGCAGGGAAGTAACTAAACTGTCCACTGGCCATATCCAGGATCAATTCACCCAGGCCATCGCTGTCCATGCTCAATAGCGTTAGCACATCCCTGGGTTCATCAATATCATTGGAGAACAGCTCGGCAAAATCAAAGGTGTTGGCCTGGTTCTGCAAACCGTACAGGATATCGGCACCGGCATTGGGCGCATCGGGGTTGTCACTGAGTAATCGCCATGCGGCGGCACGCAAGGCCTGGATCGCGGCCCCAACATCATCTGGAATCTCTGCGCCGAGCCCTGCTGGCACCGGGTAGGCAGCCATCGCGGCAGCCAGTACCTCGATACCATCCTGATCCAACGTGGCATGTTCTGTAGCTACCAGGTCTATCTTGTGCTTGTCGTCCTTGAAGTATTGTTTCACCTTGACCTGGTCATCCGTGCCAATCACGTCGATCAGAAGATCGTCCTTGTCACGAGAAAACCACAGGTCTTCAGGCGTCACTCGCTCCAGATACTTGATAACGTCAAATTCTGTGACAAACGCCTTGGAGTTGTTATCGATCTTGTCATGCCCATCACCCAGGTCGAACACGTAGGTATCGTTACCCTTATCGCCCTTGAGATCGTCTTTGCCAGCCCCGCCAAAGAGAATGTCATTACCCTGGCCCCCTTTGAGCTTATCGTTACCGAGACCCCCGATGAGGGTGTCGTTACCGTGGCCGCCTTTCAGGTCATCCTTGCCACTGCTGCCCACAATCAGGTCGTTGTCATCGCTGCCCTTGAACTTGCCTTTTTGGTCGGCGGCAAACAGCGCCTCGTCATCAGCGTACAGGTGCAGGGTGACCGTGCCATTGGCAAAGTGATCGCCGTCACTGGCGGTGTAGGTGAATTCCACCTGGGACTCGCCTGCCACCGGGGTATAGCTGAACTGGCCCATATCAGCATCAAACACAAAGTCACCCAGACCCGTGGTACTCATAGCTGACACGGTAAGTGTATCGCCCTCGGGATCAATGTCATTGGCGAGCAGTTCAGTGAATTCAAACGTGTTGACGGTATCCTTTTGGCCGTAGAGGGTATCGTCGCCCAAATCGGGTGACCCCTCCGGCGCCGCTTCTGCCACGTCTATGCTTACCAGCGCTGTGTCGCTGGCGCTGTCATCTGACACCTCATACTCAAATGTCGCTGTACCGACAAACCCCGGGTTGGGCGTAAAGGTGATTGTTTGCGCCCCAGCATTGAGCACCGCCAGGCCATTGAGGCTATTGCTTACCGCTGTTACCGACAGGCTATCGCCATCAACGTCGGTGTCGTTGCCTAGCAGGTCCGCAAATCGAATCTCCAGTGCTGTATCAATAACTGTCGCCGCAGTGTCGTCCGTAGCCACGGGGGCGTCGTTCACCGCAGCCACGGTTACCGCGACCGCCACCGGCACACTCACGGTGTTATCGCTGAGGGAGTACTCAAAGCTGGCGCTGCCGTTAAAGTTTGCATCCGGCGTGAAGGTAACGGTTTGTGAAACAGTATCAAAACCAACTGCGCCGTTAACAGCATTGCCGACACCGGCCACCGTGAGTACATCACCATCGATGTCGATGTCGTTGCCCAACAGTGTGTTAAAGCCCAAAACCAGTGGCACATCTTCCACGGCGTTGACGGTATCCGCAGCGCCTTCCGGGTCATCATTGACCGGCAGTACATCGACGCTAACCGTAGCCGTACTCACATCCATTCCGTCGCTCACGACATAGGTAAAACTGGCGGGGCCGTTGTAATCGGGATTCGGGGTAAAGCTGATTTCCCCGGCTGCATCATCAAAGCTGACCGCGCCATTGACGGCATTACCCACGCTATCAATATTCAGGCCGTCGTCGTTGTCGTCGCTATCATTGAGTAGCAGGTCAGCAGCAAGAATCACCAGTGTGCTGTCTTCATTGCCCTGTGCAGTATCCGCCACCGCCGTCGGTGGGCTATTGGGTTCGGCAATCGTAATAGCCACTGTAGCTATGGAATCCAGGCTGCCATCGCTAAGGGTGTAGTCGAAGGAGGCTGCCCCGAAGTGACCGGGTGCCGGGAAAAACGTAATAGTCTGATTTTCTGCATCCCGTATCACGGTGCCATTTACCGCGTTGCTAACCGCTGAGATTGTCGGTATATCACCATCAATATCGCTGTCATTATCCAACAGCTCGGCAAAGGTAATCAGCAACGGGATATCAATCACGCCGCGCAGCTCATCGTCGACTGCAGTGGGTGCATCATTTACCGGCGCCACGGTGACAGCAACGGCAACCTGCACACTCTCCTCGCCGTCGCTGAGAGTATACTCAAAGCCTGCACTGCCGTTAAAGTTGGCATCCGGCATAAAAGTAACGGTTTGTGTAGCCCCGTCAAAATCGACAGCGCCGTTGACCGCGTTGCCCACTGCGATCACAGAGAGATCGTTTCCGTCTGCGTCGGTATCATTGGCCAGCAAGGTCGATGCGTCTATCAGTAGCGCCTGATCTTCGGTGGCACTCGCCTGGTCCGAGGTTCCGGTTGGGGCGATATTGTTCACGCTGCTATCGTTGGCGACACCGAACAGCACGAAGCTGGTTCCAGAGAGGGACCCGTTGGGGTCGTCATACGGGGCCCCGATAATCAAGTCATCAACCCCATCATTATTGACATCGCCGGCCGGCGAGACGGAGTGACCAAGCCAGTCACCGAGACTAATGCCATTAATCGCGAATCCTAGCGAGCCGTCCCCGGTGGCTAGGTCGGACAGGTCCAGGTTGCCGTCACCGCCAGAGATATCCTGTTCTGAACCGAACACCACATACACAGCTCCGCTCTCATACGAGTTAATGGAGGAGCGCACCGCACCGATGATCAAGTCATCGATGCCGTCGTCGTTCACATCGCCCACATAGGCTACCTCGTGGCCAAGGTGATCCCCGTTCAACGCACCGTGCATGACAAAGCCGGTGGAGCCATCACCATTGACGATGTCCGACAAATCGAACTCTCCGGTACCACTGGTGATGTCTGCAGTCGAACCATACACCAGGTAAACCGCCGAGTTCCCATTGCGGCCTGCTGAGTGAGCGTACGCAGCAATGACCAGATCATCAATTCCATCGTTGTTGAAGTCGCCTGCCGCAGCCACTGAATTGCCGGCCTGATCCCGTGAGCGCGCACCATTTATCACAAAACCCAGGGACCCATCGCCATTGAATATCGCGGAAGACTCCAGTACGCCATCGCCGCCGGTAATATCCTGTGCCGAGCCAAATACCACAAAGCTCTTGGAAACGCTGCTTCTAGCGGCCTCGCCTATGATCAGGTCGTCAATCCCATCGCCGTTTATGTCTCCTGCAGCCAGTGATCCTCCACCCAGGTTGTCAGGCGGATTGGGCCGGTCGATAACCCAACCCCTCGATCCATCACCGTTCTCCAGTGATGCCAGATTAAAACTGCCAGTAGCATTAGTGACGTCTTCATCTGACCCAAATACCACATAGATTTTATAGGACCCGTAGCCCGGGCGCTCGGTATAAATTCCCACAGCCCAGTCATTGATGCCATCGTCGTTGATATCTCCAGCTGAAGTTACGCCCAGGGTAGCGCCGGATCCATTGCCGACAGCACTGCTGTCAATTGCGAATCCCAGTGAACCATCACCAGCCTCGATCTCTTGCAGAGTTATTTCACCATCGCCACCAGTGATATCCGTGGTAGAACCGAAAATGACATAGTTCGGACCGAGCCCCTGGTTTCCGGTGCCGCTCTTTGCTCCGCCAATTATCACGTCATCGATGCCATCTGCATTGATGTCGCCCACGGCCGTTACCTGGATGCCGCCGTACTGCTCATCTCTAAAGCCATGGATGAGAAAGCCCAGCGCACCGTTGCTGCTGGCAATGTCCGACAACTCAAAGCGCCCATCCGAGCCGGTGATATCCTGCTCTGAGCCGAACACCACGTAAACCGCGCCTTTCTGAGAACCAAAGTTTGAAGCGCCAATGAGAAAGTCACCGATACCATCCCCATTGATATCACCTGCCGACGATACTGCGCTGCCGGCCTGGTCCCATTGGTTGGCACCGTTGAGAACGTAACCCAGGCTGCCATCGCCATTCTCTATCGTGCTCAGATCGAAGACTGCATCGGGCGAGACGGGATCGGCGACATCCACAGATACCGTGGCTGCAGCGGTGGATCTGCCATCACTGATCGTATAGCTAAAGCTGGCACTCCCTGAGAATCCTTGTTCCGGCGTGAAAGTAACGAGCTCAACACCGGCTTGATACACCACGCTGCCGCCAATGGCATTATCGACGCCAACAAAGGAAATGGGGTCTCCCTCCGGGTCAGAATCATTGGACAGTAAGTCGGCAACCGGGATCTCCAGCGCCTGCTCAAAGTCTGTGGCTGCCTGATCTGCTTCTGCTACAGGAGGGTCATTGGGCACCTCACCCACGTAAATGCTGACGCTCCCCAGGGCACCCGCATAGCCATCTGATACTACATAGTCAAACTCTGCCGAGCCGCTATAGCCCACCTCGGGAACAAAGCTGACAGTTTCGTTTACCTCGTCCAACGATACACTGCCATGCAAGCTGTTGCCGACCGCGCTAATCGTCAGGGGCTGCCCATCGACGTCGCTATCGTTGGCCAACAAACTGGCAAATAGGATGTCTGCCGTTTCATCAATTCCAGTGACAAGATCATCATCAACGGCCACCGGCAGGTTATTTTCAACGGTCACCAGCAGGGACGCTGTTACGCTGGCGGCACCGTCACTGGCGGTGTAATCAAAAGAGGCCTCACCGGCAAAATTGTTGTCGGGAATAAAGGTGACTGTTTGGTTGAGTTCACTGCGAGATACGCTGCCATTAACCGCATTGCTCACGCTGATGATCGTTAACGGCCCATTATCGCCCGCACTGTCATTGGCCAGCAGGCTGGCAAAAGACAACACCAGTGGCTGGTTAACGCTGCGAGTAAACGACTCGCCCAGGGCATAGGGCAGGCCCACTGCAGAGGCGATGGTCTGTTGAGTCCAGTTTGTACCGGAACCGTAGAACTGGATGAGATCAATAGCATAAGTCTGGTTAGCGCTGCTGCCATAGTCTCTGAAGTGATCAAGAACCGTGACGGTCTCTGCGCCGGTGTCGATCAACAGGTTGTCACCCACCTTGCTCAGGCTGGTGCTGGCCGGATTTACCCCACCGGCCAATACCAGCACATCGTGGCCATTGCCGGCGTCGGTATTATCGATAGTGTCATCACCTTCGCCAGTCCAAACGGTATACACATCATCACCGAGGCCGCCAATCAGCGTATCATCGCCCTCGTCACCATCCAGGGTGTCGTTACCCTCATCGCCATAGAGCGTATCGTCTCCCCAGTTGCCCCGCAGCGTGTCATCGCCGCTACCACCATGAATAACATCACCGGCGCCAGTAGCGTTGTTGCCATCGCCATACACAGTGTCGTTGCCACCGCCGGTATTGATGGTATCGGACCCGGGGCTTCCCAATACAACATCGTTGCCATCACCGGTGGTGAGCGTGGTCGCCTCGTCCAGGGTAATTTGTTCTTCAAAGTTGGCGGTGTCTAGCGAGCCGCCACCGGCAAATTGGAGCTGCATGGTTTCAAATGTGCCGGGGGTAAAGGCGATGAAGTCGCCATTGTTAAGTACCAGGAAACGGCTGCCGCTATTGCCCTGCAGATGGGAGACTTCGGATACTGAAAATGCCAACTTGAGCACATTCTGGCCCTGGGTATCGTCGATGGTATCGATACCGTCACCGAGGGAGTACCAATAGTGATCGTCCCCGGCACCACCTCGCAAGACATCGTTGCCAAGGCCACCAGTCAGAATGTCATCGCCCGCATCACCCTGCAGCTGATCATCTCCGATACCACCGAACAGATCGTCGTCGTCTTCACCGCCCCACATCTGGTCGGCGCCCTCACCACCATAGAGGATGTCGTCGCCCGCTTCGCCGATCAGCTGATCATCTTCACTGCCACCGTAGAGATCATCATCGTCTTCACCGCCGTATAGAAGGTCGACGCCGGCACCACCGCGAAGCACGTCATCGCCTGCCTCGCCATACAGCTGATCATCGCCCTCACCGCCAAGAAGTTCGTCATCGCCCTCGCCCCCCCAGAGCTTATCGTTTCCGGGGCCGCCATCAAGCAGATCATCACCGTGTTCTGAGACCGGTGCATCGGGGTCGTCACCATGCAGTTGGTCGTCATCTTTACCACCGAATACCTGGTCGTTGCCAGCACCACCGTACAGCGTATCTGCACCGGCACCGCCATAGATGTAATCGTCGTAGGTATAGGCCTCACCAAAACCGCCAGAGGATACTGCCTCGAATGAAAACTGACCGCTCTCCAGAACATCTAACAGCCCACGCATGTCGCCGTGAATAACATCATCGCCAGCATCACCGGCGAGAAAGTCACTGCCGGCACCACCAAAAATCCAGTCATTGTCATCACCGCCAAAGATGGTGTCGTTGTAATTGCCGCCAGTCAGCAGGTCGTCGCCCGCACCACCGACAATCAGATCACTGTCATCCACTTCTTCCGGAATGGGAGGTGAGAATGGGCTGTCAGGATCTATCCATGACTCGATATTGACAAACCCATTGGCGTTGCCCCAAATGGCATCATTGCCATCTTCACCGTACAGATAATCGTTGCCCGCCCCGCCCCAGATAAAATCATAGGTGTCGGCGGGGTTGTCGCCACCATGAATGATGTCATCCCCGCTGATACCCAGGATGAAGTCGTTCACATCTCCACCCGTCAGCCTGTCGGCCAGTTCACCCCCTTCTATTCCGAAGCCGAGAAGAGGCCCGCCACCGCCACCCCAGAAGACATCAGGATGGGCGTACGATCCATAGGTTGCCGCATCGAAGGTGAGTGAAATCTGGTTAAACGTGGTGGACCCGTGATTGGGTATTTCAAATTGCCGCGAGTTGTAGAAACGAGAAAATGGCGGTGGATACAGTATCTCATTCGATTCTGTATGCACGAAGGTCGTTTCGGCTTCGCCAAGCTCCGTAAACTCACCTTGGGTAAACACCCAGGAGCCGCCCTCGGGGAGCTCTTCATTTTGGTCCTCAGTTGTCAAACCAAACTTGTTCTCTGAGAAGGTGATACCAAACTTCTCAATGGTGACAAAACCACCTTCGCCCTCAAGGAAGTGGATATCCATCTGCTTGCCGCGATGGTTGAAGGTCGCTAGTACTTTGCCATTTGCATCCTGGTAGTTGTAGGCCGCAACCGTCGGGTCAGGCTGGTATAGCCTGGACACGTCTTTACCGTTGATAGTGAGCGTGTTGTCACCATCAATATCGAAGATTTTATCGTTGCCGGTGGCAAATACCGTGGTGTTGAAAATGTAAGTGTCGTCGTCTTTGCCGCCCTCCAGGCGGTCGTTGCCGGCAAGGCCTTCGAGTTCATCATTTCCAGCCATGCCGAATAAACGGTCATTGTTTGCGGTGCCAGCAAGCCCATCAGTTGGCCCATCAGCGCTATCTGAGCCAAAGCGGACTACGCTGGTCTCGTCAGTTAGGGCCGCCAGTACTGCCTCCCCAGTTGTGAGGTTGTACTCCGGATTCGTTTTATCTGAATAGAGGACATCCTTCCCATTATTCGGCTCGGTGCTTTCATCTGACGTGATGTCTTCCACATTGCGCTTCATAAGAAGACTGAGCATTGCCGCCCGATCATTCAGGTATTGCTTCGAGTAGTTGCTTGCGTCATATTTTGGATCGTCCATTGCAGTCGAGTGAGTATCTGAATAAATAGCGAAGGAATTAAGTTCCTCCAACGCGTAGCGATAAGCTCTCGCCTGCAATGTATCGGGGATAGCCAGAGTGGCTATATCTGTGGGGATGGATTCAATGACAAAGTCCCCTCCATGAAGTTCTACCGACACAACCTGATGGATTGACTCTACAAGTTGATGGTATTGATCACGGGCCGTGGGTGGTTCAGTGTCGACAAAGATCGGCAAAGAAACATCAATCCCAAATACAGCTGCTAAAGATTCAGTGAGGGATTCAATGGACTCTTCTGCCACATTGCTCGCAGAAACTAGAATCTGGGCAATTATTCCCTCGCTTACATTTGCATCCAACGTGGCAAACAAATCATAGAGCTTTAGCGAGTCAGCGAGCTGGACTTTGCTATGGCCAGCAAGTCCGAAAGCGCCCTGCACCTCAACAATGATCTCTCGTTGGGGGCTGAATGGATCGCCCGCGAATTCAGTTACAGCGTCCGCGTCATCCCCCGGGGCGGACGATTCTGATTGGAGACCAATTATTTTATCTGTAGGGACAGCTCCTGGGTGACCATTCCCAGTGATCTGCGCTATCGCGGTAAAAGCAATTTGCTTGCTTAACGGGCCATTGTTGCCTGCGCCATTATAGGTGTACGCGGCTTCCACCAAATCGGGGAACAACAACGTAGCGACTGCGGCAAGGTGTCCACCAAGGGAATGACCCGACACAATAATTTTTTCAGTATTTGAAATCAGGGCTTCTTCTTCTTTAACAACTATAGGATCCAACTCTTCAATGAAGTAGTAAGTGCTGATGAACGGGTTGCCAAAGAAAAGGTACTCACTATAGAGAACTTCTACATCATCTGGTCCAAAACCAGTTGGTCTTATCACGGACGAAAGAGTAACTTGCCTGCGTTCCCCCTCGAACAACCCGTTCACATAGTTATATAGGGCAATGGATTGCTTCAGTGCTATTCCAAGCAAACCTATTTCGAGAATATCAGCATCGAACAGGTCAAGATAAGGTTCCTCCGTGCCACGAATCGCCAGAATCTTCTTGTTATTGTCCTCAGTATCCCTGAATAGAGTGGCTGAAAAACCACTATTGGTGTCGTTTGGCTTATGACTGATGGCGTCAAACCTCAGGACAAATTCCTCGGCCTTGGTGGCGGTAAAATTAGCTGTGGGCTCCTGCAGCCTTAGTTCTAAGTCAACGGCATTCTCGCCAATCGAAGCCGGGGTTAGCTCTGCATACGCCGCTTGCATGGTCAGCGCGTAGTCGTAGTACTTGAGAATATCTTCATCCATGGGTTATTTCCTCCATTCTATGCCTCCCGAACCAAGTCCAGATAGCGGCTCTCGTTGCCTTCAAATTTCGCATTGTTCTGGAAACGAGGAATATCTGTACACCTGGTCGTAAACGTTGCGCCGATCTTCCCCAAATACTCATCGAGTTTTGTGAAGAACGTATAGTTTCGATGGCCTGCTACGGGGCTTCCTGTGTCTATTTTTGCTAGATAGATGTGACTAACAACTAGATTAAGAAATTCGGGGCCAACACGCGCTCTGGGATCGTCGTAAAGATACTTGACATGGCTATTCAGATCAGTAATCGGCTTCTCGACCAGTTCACCCTTCGCGTCCAAGGAAAAACGAACATAACCAGACTGCGTGCCCATCTCCACGAAAGCAAAACCACGATTTAAATACTGTTTGGCGATACGCGGACTTGCCCGACGCTCAATATAGAAACCATCTATACGCTCCTGGTGAAAATCATAAAGGCCGCCATCTTTTTCGCAATAGTAATCCAGGTAGTGCTTCCCCAAAATCGCCTCCCATGTAGGAACTAGAAACAGGGCAATGGCGAGAAAAGAGACCATTCCCAGACGTTTTGGTGTGGCAAATCCGCTCTTTTTCAATCGACGGTTAAGAAGTCTCAGCAAGAGGCCCACTGGAATAAAGTAGAAGATCGTAATCAGGATTAGTGATACATAACTCATATACATCAGGGTCGTTGTCATATCTTCATCACTCTAGAGGAACAGAGAGGGACGGGGTCAGGCCTTACACTTGGCACTTTCTTCATTGCACACCTCCAACCCATTGGGACCTATCGCACTCTCCAAGGGTCGCTTTGCGGTTAATTGCAGCACCACAATCGGCATGAGCTTCAAATTTTAGAAAAACTAGACGTGTGCGGAAAGAAAACAGTGACAGACTGCGGTAGAGGAAGAAAACGAAAAATCCGTCTATGGTCAACCACTCATCTATATCCTATATTCTTATTTTCCCCATATTCACTATGGGTATAATACTGCAATCCGTCAAATAGAGATTTACATCATATTCGGCCTTTGACCGCTCTAAAAACCGTCGATATATCGTAATTGACTGTAGACCAGTCGCTTCGGTGTCTGAACCAAGGTAATCCTGATTTTTCAACGACTTTCACACACAGAAAATCCAGGCCTGTCCTCAGTGCAATTTGAAAATAGGGATGGAGCGCCAGCGAATCCGGACTCTCATAGACTGCGGCAGACAACAACGCATAGTGAAAAGTATCTTCAACACTGCTTTCAGTATAGTCCATTGTTCAGATTCTCCAGCCTGCTTCTAAACTCAGAGCTAAATGCAAATTTGTATGGATTTGAGTACAACTTATTTTGCTTCAAAAGTTCGAGTTTCTTGCAACTGGGAAGCGTAGCGAAGGAAACAAATAGATTGTCTGTTAGCTTCGGGTGTCGGTAGTCGACCTCAACGAATTCAGCATAGATTTCCTGCGTATCAATGTTCTGCAAGAGTACTCTTCGCTGATATATCGATAGAGTACCGTTTTCGTGCAGCATTTTTAAAGCACCTTGCCGCCGTTCAATAGTATGAATCTCGGTATTTTCCTGCAGCGGAGAAATACCAATACATTGCCCTTGCAGGTAGTCGGTATTCCGTGATCTTGATGCCATAAACCTGTGGAACAGCGCACAGTCTGGGGCGCCGCTGGGAGCCAATTCCAGGACAAATTTGCCCTTCTGGCCAGAAAGTCCCAGATCAGGTTCGTCTTCAACAACAAAGGATCGTATGTCTGTTTGGGTCAGTTTCTTCCAGTTATTATCATTCCAGCTCGACCCAATTCCATAGACAAAATCCAATGGCGGGGGATTGTGCAGTACATAGTGTGTTCTCTCCTCGCATTCCTCCGCCCAAAGCTCGCCAAAGCTAGCGATACGATAATTCCAGTATAGAAAGGGAGAGGCTCCGAAGATCAGCGCGATTACCAGACGCAGGACACCCCGCTTGACGGATCCGAGTACGATTATCTTCTGAACAATCGGTGCGCCAAGTAACCCGACTATCAGGGACAACAATGCCCAACCTAGAAGCATTCCTACAATTACGATACCCATCTAACCCTCCCTAAGCTGGACGGCCACCACAAAAACTCCCCAGATCGCCAGAAAAGTTTGGAGGCCTGGCCCCGTTTCCTCAGCCTAATACTCTTACCCGCACCGACGGGCGCCATATCTGGATCGCAAGATCGTGGGAAAACAAAGACAAATAGAGCACTTCACCGATCGGACTATCACTATAATCCACTGTTTAGATCCTCAATCTCTGTTCTAAAGTGAGCGCTGAATGCAAAATTGAAAACTTGGGCCTGCAAATTATTATTCTCCAGGATCTCCAACTTCTCGCAGCTTGGAATCCTCGCGAACATCACGAAAAAATTGTCCGCGACACTCGGGTAGCGGTAAGAAACAGACACATATTCAGCATATACCTCTTTACTGTCCGCGTTCTGTAGCAGTGTGCGTGATTCTCTTACCAGCAAAGAGCCACTCTTGTGCAATATCTTCAACTCACCAGACTTTGTCTCCAGCTTTAGGACTTTAGCGTTGCTATCTAGCGGTTCAATAGCAATGCAACGTCCTCGCAAGTACGGTGTTTTCCTCTTCAACCTTGCAACATTCTCATAAAAGAGCGCGCATCCTGGATCATTTGCTTCAGCGAGTCGCAACACAAAGCTGCCGGCTTAACCCGTTAAACCAAGTCCCTGCTTGTCATTCGCAACAAGCGGAGCGCCAAGTAACCCTACTATCAGGGACAACAATACCCAGCCGAGAAGCATTCCTACAATTACGATACCCACCTGGTAATACCCTCCTTTTTAACGGAGGCCAGAAGTATAACTCGGGCTGCACAAATGCATGCTTTGAAGGAGAAGCCAGCCAGGATGCACAACTTCCAAAAGATACTGATCACGCCATTCAAGAAAACGGGTAAGCACTGTGCCTACTTCGCTACTAGGCAGCCGCATTAGGCAATTGCTGGGCAATCGCTTTGATACGCTTAGTTGGCTTTCCTTTTTGCCAGTCAGCAGAGCTGCGCAACCGCGCGAGAGTATGGCTGGTCTGCATATTGATCCAGCTCTCAGGTGATCCGCCAAACACATCAGATAACCGCATTGCCATTTCTGGAGTGACATCAATCTTGCCATTCAAAAGCCGGCTGAATGTCGCTCTGTGTACTCCAAGTGAATCTGCAACATCGGATGCTGTCAGAGCCAGTGGTTCAATATAGGCACCCATAATAAATTTACCAGGATGCATGGGCTTTTTTGCGCTCATTAGTGATAATCCTCATAGTTCACAACGTATGCATGACCGTGTTCCAATCTGAAAGTCAGGCGCCAGTTGCCGCTTACATCAACCGCGTGCAACCCCTTCATGTCCCCCTTCAAAGGGTGCAGGCGCCAACCTGGAACATTCATGTCAAAGACCTCAATGGCGGCATCAAGGCGAGTTAATTGCAATTCTAATTTGTTTGCGTGGTCCGTCTGAATGCCGCGTGTGCTCTCGGTCTCCCAGAAGCGCTTTAAGCCCTTGTGCTTAAACTGCTTGATCATGTATCACAGCCTATCATGCTGTTGCATGATGCGCAACATGCGCTTTCAGTATTACCTGGAACAGTCAGATCGGTACCCGCGCGCGCTTTTTCGAATTCCGCTATTTGCCCGATACAGCTCTTCATAAGCACCCATCCCCTTAGGCTGGTCCCACTGCCTTCAATCTTCGTTGGAACCCATAGTATGCCCACATGGCTAACGTTGAGCGTTCCCTCAACACCGATTTGCTGACCCAACTTCTGTGAGTGTGTAATGACCACTCAGGTAGACGACTGTGTCAAAAGTAAGACCTGAACCCGTTTCCGTGAGCATTGGCCGGATTCCTATTTCACAAGGGTGAAAGTGTTCGAAATAAGTTCAAGTCGAACGTTGGCAGGGAGTGCATCTTTCCCAAGTACAGTTCGGCATTTCCTGTTTTTTTGAGACATGAAGTACACAATTTGGGCAGAGTAATCTTTGATTTCGCTGAGGACTTTGCCGGACTTGAGATCCTTCAACACCCTCGAATGTCGGGCTATACCAGACTCCAGGCGCACGATGTCGAGTTCAAAATCGAAGTCACGATCGAAAACAGGGCGATTTAGCTCAATAGTTGATGACACTATATATGCCGTGTCATCATTTGACGGCCCTTTTGCTGGGTCAATCTCCAGCCAGTACTCAGGCCCCAGACTGACTTTCCTGTAAACAAACACGCCAGAATCCTCGGCACAGGCCTTCCTGAACTGATATTCCGTTCTGATTTCCGATACGCTTATCACGACTAAAAATAGAGGAACGCATGCGAGGGAAATCCAGAATATCTTTCTCTTCGACTTCTCGATGACCGGAGATTTTTTAAACAGGTAGAAAACCAGCGCCCCTCCCCAGACCAGAAACCAGATCACCCCATAGGGATAAGCAGTGATGACAAACAGCGCGCTTTGTAAAGCGTGTACGAGATGATCCACTAGCGGCTCTCCTGTCGATTTAGCATGTAGAAATCGACATAAGAGGGACAGGGTCATGTTCCACAATTGACACCATTTATGTAAGCTTTGACCGCTCTAAATACCGTCGATATATCGTGATTGACTGTAGACCAGTCATTTCGGTGTCCGAACCAGGGCGAACCTGACTTTTCAACGACTTTCACAATCAGAAAATCCAGGTCGATTCGCCCAGACGGCTGTGTCAAATGTAAGGCCTGACCCCGTTTTCCATGACTGATGGCGTCAAACCTTGCGACGAATTCTGCGGCTTTGGTGGGGGTAAAATTTGCTTCTTCCCGCACCAAATCCTGTTCAACAGAATCATCGACTAGATCGTTGTTGTCCAGCAGCGCGTCCGCCGCCTGCATCGTCAGCGCATATTGATAGTATTTCTGGATGTCACTATCCATCGCTACCTACCTCCCGCTGAAATACTTCTAACAACATCCAGATAATGGCTCTCGCTCTTAGGAAATCTTTCATCGTTCTGAAAACGTGGGATATTTGTACACCTCATTACGGGGGTTGCTCCGATTCTTCCCAAATAGGCATCAAGCTCGGTGTAAAACGCATAACTGCGGAATCCCGCTACAGGCTCCCCGGTATCCAAATCCTCAAGGTACTGGTTATAAACGGTTAGAGTGAGGCTATCGGGACCCACTCTTGTATTGGGATCGTCGTATACACGTCTGACCTGGCTATTCAGAACAGCGACAGGTTGCTCGAGCAGTTCACCATTCGCGTCTATGAAGAAGCGGACATAGTCAGGTTGCATGCCCATCTCAACGAAATCAAAACCACGCTTTAAGTACTGTTTGGCGCTATGCAGATCGGCCCGATACTCAATATATAAACCATCTATACGCTCTTGGTGAAAATCATAAAGGCCGCCATCTTTTTCACAATAGTAATCCAGGTAGTGCTTCCCCAAAATCGCATCCCAGGTCGGAATTAGGAACAGGACTACAGTGATTGAAGAGACCATTCCCAGGCGTTTTGGCGTGGCAACTCCACTCTTTTTCAATCGGCGGTTGAGAAGTCTCAGCAAGAGGCCCACTGGAATAAAGTAGAAGATCGTAATCAGGATTAGTGATACATAACTCATGTACATCAGGATTGTAGTCATAGATTCAGTGCTCAAAAACCATTACATACAACAAAAGCGCAATGCTAAACATGACTAACGCAGAATCTTCCGTCAAGGTTTCTTCCGCAGCATCAGGGTCAGGCCTTACAATTGACATCATTACTCACACTTAAGTGGTCGAATGAATTCGACCCTACATATCGGCGCGAGGGATCAGGCCAATAATTCCCGCAAATGATCCAGCGTCACCTGGGCGCTGTGATAATCCTGTTGCACAGGTAGCAGCTCGCCGTCTTGCTCCAGCACCAGCGAGGGAAAACCTCTAATCGGCGATTGCCGCGAGAATTGTATCTGGCGCTGTAGCTCAGTCTCGACCTCGGCAGAACGAATATCCGCAGCAAACTGATTAGTATCCAACTGCAGCTCTGCCGCCAGGGTTTCCAGCGTGGAGAGATTGGAGGGATTCATGGCGCGCAGGTAATAGGCGCGCTGAATGGCGTCGGTCATGGCTTCTTCCCGCTCTTGCAGGGCAGCAGCAATCACTGCACGACAGGCCGGGTAGGTAGAACGTCGCGGTTCGCATTCGGTCCAGAAGTCGTAATTGAATTCAGTGCCCAGTAATTCTTCAATATTCTTCCAGTAACCGGGAATCGCCTGGCGCAGGTTTTGGGGCATAGGCTCGTCGCTATCGGGTGCCAGTCCGCCCAACACGTTAACGCGTGTTACGCCGGCGGGCAGGCTGGAGAAAAGCTGATCGGCGACCGGTCGGTAACCCCAGCACCAACTGCACATCGGGTCGTGATAATAGTAAAGAGTGGCCATCCCTAGACCACGCCCTCTTC
>Ga0114950_10000776_pt1 | contig 22816 bp, 18 predicted proteins | sample N075metaG_FD_83503 | JGI IMG/M metagenome (GOLD analysis project Ga0114950, IMG submission 83503) | Deep subsurface microbial communities from Kermadec Trench to uncover new lineages of life (NeLLi) - N075 metaG | ecosystem: Environmental > Aquatic > Marine > Ocean trench > Sediment | place... | reverse complement strand
CGATTGGCAATCACCTCCTGCACCCACCACTCCTCGACTTTCGCGGTGGCGTCGATCGTCTTGTGTCCGTGGCCTAGAGTGTAGGCGATGCACTCGGCGATGTGATCGCCCTGCATCTGCAGGATGTAGGTGAGGTTGAATTGAAAGGATGCCTGATACCCACCCATGATGAAAAGATTCGGATAACCGACCGAGTGAACCCCGAGCAGAGTGCGCACGCCGGTGGCGTATTTGTCCGTGAGATCGAGCCCGTCGACGCCCACGATCTGGTTGTAGATACCCGTTTTCTGGACCTCGAAACCCGTGGCGTAGATTAAGAGATCGAGCTCGTAGAGCCTGCCTTCGAAAAGCGGTCCTCGTTCGGTAATCTCCGTGATGCCCTTGCCGTGCGTATCGACCAGATGCACGTTGGGGCGGTTGAACGTTGGCAGGAAGTCGTTGTGAAAACAGGGCCGCTTGCACATGAACATGTACCAGGGTTTTAACGCCTCGGCAGTAGCCGCGTCATTCACGACCGCCTCTATGCGCCTGTGTATGCTCATCATGTAGTCGATATTGGCGTTTTCCTGCAGGCGAATCTTTTCCTCAGCCGATGTGGCGGCCCGGATCGCTTGTTACGCTTGCGTCAACGGCGGCCCCCTGAGGGCGCGATCGCGGCGTTTGGCCTGCCAGCCGGGCTTGAGTCTTCGCGCCCAGTTCGGGTCCGTCGGCCAATCTTCCCGGATGTCTATCGAAGAGGGGGTGCGTTGAAATACGTAGAGTTCCCTGGACGCCTCACCGAGACCCGGAATGGCTTGTATGGCGGTTGCTCCAGTGCCGATGATGCCAACTACCTTGTTCTCGAGATTCTCGAGATCGTTGCCCGTATATTCGTAATCCCACCGGGAGGTGTGGAAGGAGTGCCCGCTGAAAGTCTCCAGCCCGTTGATCCTGGCGAGCTTAGGCTTGGCAAGCGTACCGTTCGCGCAGATGACGAACCGCGCTTGCATGTGATCCCCGCGATCGGTCTCGAGGTGCCACGTCTTTTCTTGTTCATTCCACACGGTGGATGTGACGGTCGTCTGAAAAACGGCGAGCCGGTAGAGACCGTACTTTTTTGCGATTGCCTGACAGTGCGCAAGGATTTCAGGACCTTTGGCGTAATGGTCTTTTGGAACGTAATCCATCTCGTCTAGCAGCGGCAGGTAGTCGTAGGACACGACGTCACAGGCTACCCCCGGGTAGCGATTCCAGTACCAGGTGCCGCCTACATCGGCGCCTCGTTCCACGATGCGGATGCTTTCCACGCCTCGCTCCCGCAAGCGCGCCGAGGTGAGCAGCGCCGAGAAACCGCCGCCGATGAAAAGTACCTCTACCGCGTCCTCGATGGGCTCACGGGGCGCGATCTCGCCGCCGTAAGGGTCGATCGCATACTTCGACAGCGCGCCGGTGAAATCCGACGTGAACTGCGCGGTGCCCTCGGGCCGATAGTGGAGCCTCAAATCGCGCTCTTCGGCGAACTTCTGCTTGATGTTGTCGTAATACGCCTGGCTCTTGGTCATTGGGTACGGTTCCCCTCAACTCGCCGATATTGAAAGCAATGATTCAGAAGTCAAACCAGCCGTCATCCAGGTACCGCCCATAGGGACGCCTCAATCAACGGTGCAGCTCGTTCCAGGCGCTTCAGACGGCCCCGAAACTCGTTGATGCGGTGCAACAGCATGCCGCCGATGTTAGGGTTGCGAAGTTTCGCAAGCGCCTCCAAGCATGGCTAACTGCCCGGTCGAGGCCGCATCCGAGCGGGCTAAAGCCGCAAATCGCCAGAAAATAACTATTCACTCAAAAAAATGTTGCAATGCGCAATACGATGCTGCACAATTCGTTGTGCATCGCAACATAATCCCAACCAATGCGCGAATCCAGGGTCGCAACGTAAACCTGAAACGACATCGAATCCTGGCCTTCGAGTCGATCCCATAAAAGGAGACAACCAGATGAACCCGATCGAGAAGCAAGTTGAGCTAGGTCGTGAGATATTCGAACTCAACGTCGAGACCGTGCGCAAATTCGCCGAGCTCGGCACCGAGAACTTCAGCAAGTACACGGAGCTGAACCAAGGCTTCTTCCAGAAGCTGCCGGAAATCCGGGACATCGGCGCGTTCGTAGAGCTGCAACGTGAGTATGGTCAGACCCTGTGGGAAAGCGTACAGCAAGACCTGAGCGCAGGCGGCACCATCGTTCGCGAAGCAGTGGAGCAAACCGGCGGGCTGATTCGCAACGCGTTCAGCTCCGAAGAGGCAGAAGTCGAAGCCCAAGTTGCAAAAACCAAAGCTCCCTCCAAGGCTGCTTCCAACGCAGCTTAACTTAAAGGCTGGGACACCGTCGGGTGCCGCTAGCCGATGGCCTTGTCTTTGCCCTCCCAATACGGCGCGCGCAGCTCCCGCTTGAGGACCTTGAGCGCGCCCGAAAGAGGCAGCGGATTGGTACGGAATTCCACTGACTTCGGTACCTTGTAGCCTCCGATACTCTCTCGGGCATGGTCGATGATCTCATCCTCAGTGGCTTGCGCCCCCGCTGCCAGCACAACCACGGCATGCACTGCCTCGCCCCAGGTTTCATCGGGTATACCGATCACCGCCACCTGATCGACTGCCGGGTGGCTCGAAATGGCGTTTTCCACCTCGGCGGAATAAATGTTCTCGCCGCCGCTGATGATCATGTCCTTGACCCGATCAACGAGAAAGAGGTAACCGGCCTCATCCAAATACCCGGCGTCGCCCGTGTGGTACCAATCGTCTCGAAAGGCCTCTTGTGTGGCTTCTGCCTTGTTCCAGTACTCGATCATGAAATTGCCACCCTTGGCACACACTTCCCCCGTTTCTCCTGTGGGTAGCGCATCCCCATCCTTGCCTTGGATGCAGATTTCCACGCCGGGCACCGGAAGGCCAACCGAGCGCAGCACGCGCCCACCGGCACGGTGTTCGTCTGCTCCCAAGATAGTCAACACCGAGGAACACTCGGTCATGCCATAGCCTTGGGTGAGTTCCAGTTCTGGCAACATCTCGAGTAACCGATCGAGCAAGACGGCCGGCATAGGGGAAGCCCCGTAGGTGAGTGACCGCAGGCTCTGGATGCGCTCCGGTTCGAAGTCGGGGTGGTTGAGCATCATGGCGATCATGGTTGGCACCATCATCGTAACGGTCACGCGATGTCGCTCGATCACTTCGATTACAGCACCCGGCTCAAACGTAGGGACCAGAACCTGCGTGCCACCCGAACTGGTGGTCGCCAGCAAACTAACCATTGACGCTGCGTGGAAGATTGGAGTTTGGATCAACCCCACCTCGTCTTTCCCGAACGAGTTCAGAGCCATACTGCAGTGATAGCAGTTCAAGATTTCGGCCCGTTGGGTCACGACTACGCCTTTTGGAAGCCCGGTCGTGCCGCCTGTATACATCAGGATGACCATGTCGTCTTCGTCGGGCTCTTCGGGTATGTCCGCAACCGAAGATGCCAGCAGATCTTCGTAATGCAAATCACACGGGCCCTCGCCCTCACCCAGGAGCACCGTCGTGCGAATCGGGCTTTGGCCTTCCACCTTTTGCATCGCGTCATGAAAAATCGGCGCGAAGTGCTGATCGACAAACGCGACGTTCGTCCCCGAATCGCGAACGATGTAGTCGAGCTCTTTGCCGGCAAGCCTCAGATTTAGGGGGTTGATAACCCCGGCGCCCAAATAGGCAGCGTGATAGAGCTCCAAATACTCGTGGCTGTTCGCTGCCATGACCGCAAAACGATCTTGCCTGGAGATACCCAGCTTCCGGTTCAACACGTTGGCCAGCCGAAACACGCGGTCGGCATGTTGCTCGTAGGATGCCTGATAGCTCCCATCAATGACGCAAGTTTTAGACCCATACCGGGTCACCGCCGGAACGAACCCGCGGTGGTATATGAGTTCTTTCACACAAGTTCCCCCTTTCCCTGCTCCCTATCGATCCATTGTACCGGCTAAACCAAGACAAGTTGGCGCTATTCGTCGTTGCGCGCTTGCGGATAATCGCCGAGCAGATCGTTCGAAGGTGGATGTCCGGTGTTGAAGAAATCAGGCAAGTTGGCCGAGGAGCGTTCGCAACTCCGCAGGCGACGCCCGATACTCGGAATATAGCGCGATCGCGATGCCCGCGTTCCGGGGAGAGAGCAACACGACCAGTCATGGCGCGGTCCACCAGAAAGGGTTCGTCACCTGTCGCACTCGCGTTCGGCGACAACGCAGGTTCGTTGAGCCGATTTCTGCGTCGGTTTCTGGATAGTCCCGCCGACGTCGAGGATCTCATGCAGGAGACGTTTCTCAAGGTTTTCGAGGCGGAACGCGGCACGAACATTTCCAACCCCAAGGCGTTTTTGTTCAAAACAGCTAGGAATCTGGCGCTCAATGAACTTGCCAAGCGCCGCAACAGACGAACCGACTCGGTAGAGGATTTGGAGGGGTTGGCTCGTGCGTGGGGCGCAATCCAGGAGCTATCCCCGCGGGTGCGCGAGGTGTTTGTGCTGCGCAAGGTTCACGGTCTCAAGCAGCGCGAGATTGCCCGGCGTCTGGGCATCAGCGAGAGCACCGTAGAAAAGCACATTGCCAAAGGGTTGGCCGCGATGGCTGCGCAGACAAAGACAGCGATCGATAGTTAGGAATCGGTACGTGAAAGTCATTGAATTACCAGATTTTGAACAGCTGCGCAGCGACGCTGCCGCGTGGGTGGCAAAGCTGGACGCGGGAGGTCTGACGGCCGAGGACCTGGCTGCGCTGAGAGACTGGGCGGGTCGCAGTCGACGGCATCGGGCAACCTTGGAGGAGGTGGCTTCGCAATGGGATGATCTGAACGTGCTGTCGCTCTACCGCGAGATTATGTCTGCGCCACGGCAGCATTGGAGATGGCCGGCTGCCGGCGCTGCTGCTGCGGGAATTGCGGCGGTCGTATTCCTTTTGTCACAGTTCTTTGCCGAGCCCCGGCTCGATTCGTTCTTGGTTGCCAACGGCAGCTACGCGACGGTTGTCGGCGAGCTGCGAACAATTTCATTGCCGGACGGCTCCGAGGTGCGCATGAACACCAACAGTCGCCTGGAGGTGAGTTACTCGCCAGCTGCGCGGGCCATGCGATTGTTGCAGGGGGAGGCCTATTTTCAGGTGGCCAAAGACAAGGCGTTGCCGTTTTCGGTGCAGGCGCGGGGCGGCCAGGTTGTGGCCGTAGGCACGGCCTTTGCCGTGCGGCTGCGCGGCGACCGCAAAGTTCAGGTCACTGTGAGCGAAGGTCGGGTCAAGATTGCTGCGAACGAGACGGCCGGTGCGCAACGGCTGCTTATCGGCAAGTCGGGCGATGCAATCCTCGAGGCAGTAGCGGGACAGACCGTGGTGTTTGAGCGCGCCATCGAGTCGGTAGAGATGCTTGATTCCCCCGAGATCGAGCGCCGCCTGTCCTGGCGCGACAGGATGCTGATATTCAATGGCGATACTCTCGAATCGGTGGTTGAGGAGGTGAGCCGCTACACGGCAATGAAGATCGTGATTTCCGACCCCGGGCTCAGGCATTTGAAGGTCGGCGGCTATTTTCGCGCGGGTGACACAGACGTCATGCTGCGCACCCTTGAGAATGATTTCGGAATCGAAGCAGATCGGGTGTCTGCCGATCTCGTCTATCTGCGCTCGCGGACGCGTTGATCCGCATGCACCTGCGGGTGTTGTCGTTTATACCCCACGCGTCGTTTGTCAGTATGGTGGATTTTTCACCGCTGGCTGTCTTATTGGAGCGAGCACCTCATAAAAGCAGGGCAGGTCGGTGGGCAGGCTCATCTGTGCCGAAACGTACGGTACGATTTGGCGGGCACGTCCGGTTGTGTATGGTAGTTGGTTTGCTGTTGGGTTGCGTGAATGCAGCCAGTGCCTCACAGATGCATAAATTCGACATCGCCGAGCAGCAGGCACCCACGGCCCTCAACCTACTCGCACAGCAGGCGTCCGTTCCGTTGCTTTTTCCCTTTGATGAGGTGCGTGGCGTGACTACTGGAGCTGTGGTGGGCGAGTACACCGTGGAGGATGCTCTGACACGACTGCTCGCTGGAACCGAACTCCAGGGTCACATTAACGAGGCTGGTGTAATGACCGTCACAGCAGGTGGCACATCGCCAGGCGACTACGGTTCAAGGGAGAGAGAGATGATGGGGACCAGCAATGGCCGAAATAAATCCAGGTTCAGCCTGGCCGCAGCGTTGTCGGCAATATTCTTAAGTGGGGCGGCCAGTGGCGCTGAGCCCGGGGTTCAACAAAACGTCATAGAAGAAATAGTGGTCACAGCGCAGAAGCGTGAGCAGAACATGCAGGATGTCGGCATCGCTGTCAGCAGCTTCTCGAACGCAGATATCCGGGAACTCGGCATGCTGCGGCCCGAAGATCTGGCCGGATAAACAACCGGCTTGGATATCAAAAACGCGTTGGGCGCTATGAATCCTGTGTTTACCCTGCGTGGCATAGGGCTCAACGATTACAACTCCAACAACAATCCGTCCGTCGGAATCTACATCAATGAAGTCTATATGATCAACGGTGGCTTCGCGGCCTTCCAGATGTTCGATATGGAGAGAGTCGAGGTGCTCAAAGGTCCACAGGGCACCCTGTATGGACGTAATACCACAGGTGGCGCCATCAACTTCATCACGGCCAAGCCAACCGAAGAATTCGAGTCCTATCTAGACGTCAGATATGGGCGCTGGAACACCATAACGGCCGAGGGAGCGATAAGCGGGTCGATCGGTGAGAATCTGACGGGACGGCTCGCCTTCGGCACGAATCACTCGGATGGTTACTATAAAAACAATGGCACCGGAGCAACCGGTGGTGTGCTTAACGCAAACGCTTTGGCTTTAGACGCCCTGGGCGAAGCCTTGTTTGGACAACCGCCGGCAGCGTCTGTTCTTCCCCCCAATCCGGTCGTACCGCCTGACAATGACTTTTTCGAGCAGGAAACCTATTCGCTACGGGCAACGTTGGCGTGGACGCCGAGCGACGCGGTCGATGTCATTGCGAGCATTCACTACACCAATGATGGCTCGGACATGTTGCCAAGGAACATGGACTTTGGCGCTGTAGATCGTGGTGGATTCAGTCCCGCAGATGACGACCCTTTCACAGTGGATGACAACCTCACCGCTGGTACCGATGGTAAGGTGGACATCGAGGGATTCGGCGGATCGCTGAAGATAGACTGGGACCTGGGGTTTGGAACATTGGTCTCGGTAACAGGCTACGAGACCATCGAACGCCTCATGCCCTTCAATGACTCCAGCCCGTGGCGCATCGTCGATCAGCTCTTTCATGACGATATGTACGAGTTAACCCAGGAACTCAGGTTGTCCTCGAACAGCCCCGGCCCGCTATTTTGGGTCGTCGGCGCGTACTATGGTTATGAGAATATTGAGTCACGCAAGGATATCAACGGGTTGGATTTTGTTGCCCGGACATTGATATTTACCGATTTTGAGCAAACGGGCGACACCTATGCCGCCTTCCTTCATACGGAATATGACATTGCAGACAACGTCAAGCTAACGGGTGGGATACGTTATTCCTATGATAAAAAGACTTATATAGGGGGATCATCTACCGACGATCCATTTGGCGTGGATTTGGCGAATCCCCTGTTTGGCGACATCCCATTGTTTGGTGACACGAGCTTTCATGAAGACGACGTGTCGGGCAAGGTGGCAATCGACTGGACGCCAACCGATGACATGCTGTTGTACGCTTCGTTCAACAAGGGTTACAAGAGCGGCGGTTACGATGGCTCAACCATCACCGACCCGGCATCGTTTACCCCGTTTCTCGGCGAGACCTTGTTTGCCTGGGAAGCCGGGATGAAGAGCAGCTGGGCCGAGCGAACCCTGCAATGGAACCTCTCGGTGTTCACATAGGACTACAAAGATATGCAGGCCGAGGCACAGCGAGAAATTTTGCCAGGGATCTTCGAAAGCATCCGGGCTAACGTCGGTGAAGCGGACATCTGGGGATTTGAGACAGATGTGTGGTGGAAGCCGACCTTGGGCCTGGATATCAAACTTGGCCTGGCGTACGTGGACACCGAATTGACCTCTTGGAATGCTGCAGGACTCGATTCCCCAGATCCCGACGTTGTCGCCGAAGCCGAGGCAGACATAGCAGCCCACGTCGGGAACCGGGTCCCGGATGCACCGGAGTGGACCTTCAATGGACTGGTTCGCTATGAGCGATCTGTCTCTGACAGGCTGATCGGCGCGGTGATGGTCGACTTCAACTGGAGTGACGATACCTTTAAGAACATCGACAACGACGAATACCTGATGCAGGAAGCCTACTGGCTGGTCAACGCGCGAATATCGGTGGCATCAGCAGCCGATACCTGGGAGGCGGCGTTTTACGTCAAGAACCTGTTTGATAAACTATATTTTCGCGAGAGGTTCGACAACTTCGGTCCGGCCTGGATATACGAAACCCCTGGCCCACCCCGATTCTATGCCGTGAGTTTAACTTATCGTTGGAATTAACACGTATCGACGATCTTGGCATTGCGCCTTCAGCTTGCGGAATTTCCGAGCGCTTTAATCGCTCGCGAGGCCTAGCAAGCTATCGCTTCGCGGGCGACCAGTTGTAGATGCGGGCAAGGCTGCCGCCCATGAGCGCGGATCGCTCAGAGTCAGACAACTGGTCGGTGGCCCGGAAGGCCTCTACGCCTTGCTCATAGGTCAACAAGCCGACGGCCCGGGTCCAGTCAGTGCCCCACATGCAGCGTTCGAAGCCGAACGCCTCGAATATCTGGCCCAAGGGCTTCCAGAGATCGTCGTAAGGGAATGGCTGACGCGACAGCGTGCATGCTCCTGAGATTTTGATGGCGACGTTGTCACACCGGGCAAGCTCGATGACGTTGGCGAGATCCGCAAACGGCTCTGCAAGAACGGATGGCTCCAAGGGTTGCCTGAGACCCACGTGATCCAGAACAACCTGGGTTTGCGGGTTCCTGCGGGCCAGCTCGCCCAATAGCGGAAGCTTTCCCCAGCACAGAACGTTGATCGGCAAACCATACTTCGCGCCCGCAGCGAATATCCGATTCAGCCCGGGATCATCGGCGTCTGGGGTCGTCTGGTCCCAGATCATGATTCGCGCCCCGACCACGCCGGGCGTTGCCGCCCATTCGGCAATCTCGTCGGCGACGGCTTCTACCCGAGGATCGAATGGCTTGATGAGACCGAACCGCCCCGGATGACTCGCATACACTTCGAGCGCGTAGCTGGCATCGAAGCGATACATGCTCCACGGCGACACCAACAGGGCTCCGTCGACGCCAACAGCGTCCATCGCTGCGACCATGTCGTCGCCCGTGACCTCAGAGGGGCCATGCAACGACCCTGTCCACGGTCGCTCGGGACGATCCCGCTCATAGGTATGTACCTGTGAATCGATCGTCGCAGTCGCAGCCATGTCCGATTGCGTGGGCATGTCACATCGTGCAGCCCATCGGCTCGGCTAGCAAGCAAATGCTCAAGGGGCCGTGCTCGAGCAGGGACGGCTTTGCGGGCGCTCGCGGACCGCGGCCGCACGCTACCGTTTGGGAAGTTTCGTAAAGCTGCTAACGTCTTCGGCCAATTCGCCAACAGAGTCGGCGTCGAACGTGTCATCGCGCTCACGCTCGGACATGTGCACACGGACTTGTCTCACGCTGCACTGAGTGTCGAGATAGCGGCCGAGCGCCTGAAGCGCATCTGAGTAGTAGGAGAACGGCCCGAAATTGGCACTCTCGCGCGTCGTGAAGAACCACGATCCGTTGCTCGTAAAAAACCGATCGCTTTGAAACCAGCGGGTATTTTCAACATCGGTCGAGCGGGGCATGCGTCCTCAGCAACTCGTAAAGGTGTTTGCGATTCTACCGGAGTCCCTGGGAGCGGATTGTCTACCGTTTGTACAGAATTATAAGGAAATGCAACCTTGACCGCGTCACCGCGTCACCGCGTCACCGCGTCACCGCGCGAGCGGGTTGGGGCGCAGCTGAATGTGGCCCACGTAGGATTGCGGAACCTCGGAGTGGATTATGGGATCGAGCCCGTTGGTGAACCACAGACCTCGCCCCTTCCAGCCGGCCGACACGTCGTCAATGCGCCCGTCGAGCCCGCGCATGTAACTGTTCAACGGATACGGAATGCGGATCACGGTGAACGTTTCCGTCGCCTGATCAAACGCCAGCAGCGAATCCGAACCGGTGCCGGTCATCACCACCACATCTTCGCCGAGCCCGAGCGTGTTGAACTGATCGACGAAGAGATAGTAGTGGAAGTCGGCACCGCGTTCGTGGGCCGGATCGGCGCCGGTGCGCATCCGCGGACCGGGGCTACGATACAGCGTCCAGCCTTCCGCACACTGACTGCCATCGCCCCAAGTCTGCGCGCAGCGCGCGCGGTCGAACCGGCCAAGATGGCCACTACCGCCGAGGGCCGTCCAGATTATGCCCTTGCTGTCGACGTCCACGCCGCGCGGACCAGCGCCCGGCGGCGGAGGCGAGAAAGCTTCGTGGGTATCCGTGGCAGGGTCATAGCGGATTAGCCGGCCGGCAAAATCCATTGGGCTGCCCGGAGCGCCGCCGGGCTGTGCGGTCCATACGCTGCCGTCGACCGGGTTGGGGATGACGCCATAGTTAAAGGCCACCACCGGCGCGTCTGCCTCGCCGTCCCCATTGGTGTCGATAACGATTTCCGACCAACCCTGGGCGTCGCCCAGCGTCTCCGGCTTTGCGGGGTCGTATTTCTTGGGATCGAACCAGCCGATGACGTAGGAATCGCCGCTGGTCCATAGCACGCCGGCGGCGTCGAATTGCAGGTGATGGGTGCCGTAACAGGTATCGATCAGCTGGTAGTCTCCGCTGGCCGTGTCGTACCAGCCGAGTTGGCGGTGATGGTAGTTTTCGGCGATCACCGGCGCGCTCCTGCAGAACTCGGGCAGGTCCTGGCCCCACTCGCGGCGCACCTGGGTCGTGATCCAGACCCGCCCGTGCTCGTCAAACATCGGATTGTGCGGGTTGGCGGGGTTCGAATACCGATCCTGAAATGCGCTTACGCCCGCTTTGCTCGGACAACCCAGCGAGCCAAAGCCCACCTCCGACACCTTATCGGACCCCAACGACTTGTACGTCTGCCGGCACCAGGGCGTGTCGTGCCCATGCAGCGTGGGCGTGGGGCTGTGGCTGGCTGTATGGGACTTCGGGTCGAGCATCAGCATACGGTCGTTGGCGAGATCAACGCCATAAATGGGCCCATTGGAGAATCGGCTGGGATGGCGCTTGTCGGTCGCGATCGCGTCGTGCGCGTAGGTGAACCTGTCGCCCCATCCCCACTGCGTAATTACCAGGTTGCGCTCCAATCCCCGGGGTCTTGGCGGCGCCGCCGGCGTCTCGCCGGCGGCGATCCGCGCTTGCCAGTCGTGCATGGCGTCGAGCAGTCGATCGCGGCCCAGCGCATCGGCCGTCAGGTTCATATAGCTTGCTTTGTGCAGACCGAGATCCAGTGCGGATCTGTTGTGAATTCGTGTGATCAGCGAACCCACCTGGTGGCAAAGCTGACAGCCGAGCTTGAAACGATTGACCCAGTCCGCGTCATGATCGGGCGGATTCAGCAGCGACAGCCAATAGCTCGCCGGGTAGATGGCGGCTGCCTCACGCGGTGTCTGCGCGGCTATCGCCTGCAGCTCGAGGACCATGCCCGGGCTTGCTGTAACCATTGCTGAGTCGCGCAGCCCGTAACCACGCACCCAGAGGCGATATTCAGCGGCGGGAAGGTCGGGGATTACGAATCGACCCAGGTCGTCGGTGACCACGATCTTGCGGTAGGGCGTGGGCAGGGCATCGGTTTCGGCGATCACCCATACGCCGGCCTCTGGCGCTGCGGCTGCCGACAACACCCGGCCCTCGATGACGCTGGCCGGGCGCTGGGCGGTTGCATCATCAAGGGGTGGCACCGGTTCCGCCTGGGAACAGGCTTGCATGAACGGCATGGCGAACAGCATTACGGACAGAAGGTGCGTTTTCATGAGTTGGGTCGGGCTCTCGCGCTAGGGCGATAAACTATCGGGTCATGGTGGGCAGGTCCAGCCTCGGTGCTCGCCGTCCGGCGGTTGCATTGGTTTTGCACGCCCGCATGTCCCATGACATCATTCCTTGCCGATGACGCCCGAGGAACCGGAGTGACGCACGCCGCACGATTCGCCGACAAGGCAGCGCTGGTCACGGGCGGTGCTTCGGGTATTGGTCTAGCCATTGTCCGCCGACTGGTGGCGGAGGGCGCGCGCGTTGTGGTCGCCGACGTCAACGAGGCGTCTCTGGCGGCCGCCTGCAGCGACCTGGGTGCCGCGGCGTTGCCGGTGACCGTTGATGTTCGGGATGAGGCTCAGGTGGCGGCGATGGTTCGGGCCGCCAGCGAGCAATATGGGAATCTCGATCTCGCATTCAACTGTGCCGGGCTCAGCGCGTTCGGGGAGATCACGGAACTCTCCGAGGCGGACTGGGACACGGTCATCGACGTCTGCCTGAAGGGCGTATTTCTGTCGGTCAAGCACGAGGCGCTCGCCATGGCGGGCACCGGCGGCGGTTCGATCGTAAACGTCGCCTCACTCAATTCCCACGTGCCCATGTATGGTGGCGTTGCCTACGCCTGCGCGAAGGCTGGCGTGGAGATGCTGTCGCGCAATGCGGCACTGGAGCTCGCACCGGGGAAAATTCGCGTCAATACCGTGTCGCCAGGACTGACGGATACGCCGTTGACTGCCGGCGTACGCACCGTGGCCGGCGTCGAAGACGCATTCATGGCTCGCATTCCCATGCGACGCTGGGGCACGCCTGAGGACATGGCAGCAGCGGCGCTGTTTCTGGCGAGTGACGACGCGGGGTACATCACCGGGAGCAACCTCGTTGTCGATGGCGGCTGGGAGACCACGGGATACCCTGACCTGCGGCCGTATCGCGATGCGTTGACCGAGGAACCATCACCCTGATCGGCATCGACGCTCGGCGTTTTCCCGGAGAGTTCGACCGACGCAGAAACCGCCTGGTTGAACATTTGGCAACTATAAGGCAGCAAGTAAATCTGGTATTTTCATGCTGGTTGCCAATTTGATATGTACATGCACAGGGGCGTAATGGTGAGAACCAACTTGGTCTTCGCCGGGTTCGTGTTAGTGACGCTGGGGCTTGGAGCCTGTAGTGACGAAGGATCTCCGACCGAACAATCACAGGCCACTGAAACCCTCCCCGGGTCTGTGCCGAACGCTGACCACCGCGTCGGCTACAGCGAAGATCGGCAACCTTGCATCGACTATTCGCCCACGAGGCAACCGCTTTTTGGCGACCTGCACGTTCACACGAGCTTCTCGTTCGATGCAGCAGCCAATACCACCGGTGCAACCCCGGTCGATGCCCACCGATTCGCCCGGGGTGAACCGATTCCTTTTTGGCCCATAGGCGAGGATGGCGCACCCGCTGGCACGTTCCAAATCGATCGCCCACTGGATTTTCTGGCGGTCACAGACCATGGAGAGTTCCTCGGCGAACGGGCATTGTGCCGGGATCCAAGTTCGCCGCGCTACGACTCCGATTTCTGTCGGGGGACCCGGGTCAGCGAGAGGCAAGGCATGATGATGTTCGGGACCGTCATCACGACTGAGACGCCAGCCCGAATTCCCGAGGTTTGCGGCGAGGATGGACAACTATGTCGCGACTACGCCAAGCCGGCCTGGCAGAAGATCATCGAGGCCGCAGAAGACGCCTACGATCGTAGCGAACGGTGCGAATTCACGAGTTTCGTTGCGTACGAATACACTGGCACGCCAGGCACCTCCAACTACCATCGCAATGTGATCTTTAGAAACAACAACGTTCCAGAGTTGCCGGTCACTTACATTGACGCCCCGATCGACAGCAAGCTGTGGGCGGGTCTCGACGCCGTTTGCCGGGCCAGCGACGGTTGCGAATACCTCACCATTCCGCACAACTCCAACTTGGCCAATGGCCGCATGGCCCCTTACATGGCGATGGAACGAACGACTGAAAACAAGCTTGCCTACGCAAAAAAGCGGTTGCAACGCGAACCGATCATGGAGATCTTCCAACACAAAGGTGGTTCTGAATGCGTCAACGGCTTGTCCAGTATTTTGGGTGCGCCGGATGAATTGTGCGACGTGGAGGCTGTTCGAGTGATTGGGCGTACAGAGACTTTCGTTACCGGAAGTCTCGAAGATGGCGTGCTGGCGACAAGACTAGCCACTGAAGTAACCGGCGAGTGCGGTGATGCCGTAGGCAGCAACGGAATGCTCGGTGCAGGTTGCATCGACGAGACGGACTTCATCCGCTCTGGATTGCTCGTGGGCATCAAAGAGGAACAAGACATCGGCTTCAACCCCATAAAACTCGGTATGATCGCCGCAACGGATACGCACACGGCAACACCGGGCGCCGTGGTTGAGAGCGACTGGCGCGGCGCCGTTTCAGGCGAGGCGACACCCGAACAACGGCTTCAACCGGGGTTGCTCACCAGCGGTATCGACGGCAATCCAGGTGGTCTGTCAGGCGTGTGGGCGGTGGAGAACTCGCGCGATGCCATATTTGATGCCATGCAACGACGCGAGGTGTTCGGCACGTCGGGTCCGCGCATCGTGCCACGTTTTTTTGGTGGTTGGACTTACCCTGATAACCTGTGCCAGAGCACCACGTTGGTGGAGCAGGGCTATTCGGACGGCGTGCCCATGGGCGGCGACCTCTCTGAGGCACCAGCGGACGCATCACCGACATTCATCGCGTACGCGGCGCGCGATCCGGCGCCAAACTCGACCCCGTTGCAACAGCTACAACTCATCAAGGGTTGGATCGACAGCGACGGTCAGATGCACAACGCCGTGATCCCCATCGCGGGTACGCCCGACACCGATGAGGGTCACGACACGCTTTGCGTCGTGTATCGGGACGAATCGTTCGATCCTCGCCAATCGGCCTACTACTATCTGCGGGTGGTTGAAAACCCGAGCGCTCGTTGGAGCGTGTACGATTGTTTGCGCATCGACGAGGCTGAGCGACCGGCCGTCTGCAGCGATGGTTCGTATCCGACGACGATTCAGGAGATGGCCTGGACGTCACCGATCTGGTACCGGCCCGCGGGAGGCGGAACGTGAAGTTTCTGAAGTCGGCTTCGTCGATCAGTCCGCGCTCCAGTTGCTCGCGAGCTTTTTCGCGGTCGATGCTGGCGTGCTCGCGTTTGTTGGTCGACGCCAATGCACTTGCGTTTTCGCGGCCGTTCTCCAAGTCTTGAAGCTATCTATCGCGACCTTGCGGGTGTGGGAACACACCATGCTATCGCGACCTTGCGGGTGTGGGAACACACCATGGGTTATTCGGCTGGGCTCGGCATCTTGATCACGAGTTCCGGACATCCCTCGGGCTGCGGCTGGAGTTCCTGCTTGGCAATCGCGCCCACCAACTCGAGAAACACGCCGTCCGGATCGATGGCATGCACGATGCCGAATTCATCCTCACCCGTTCCCGAGCAGCACGGCGCCACCTCCGAGAGAAACTCCACCCCTTGGGCCTTCAGTATCACAACCGCGCGATCCAGGTCGGGAACCACGAGTGCGATTCGGTCTATACCAATATGATTGATGGGTAGTGGGTACGCGGGATCGGCATTGTAAGGTTCGATCCATTGCACCAGTCGCAACACATGATGGTCGCCGCGCCCCAATGCGATGTCGGCGCCTTTGATGCGAAACGGTTGATCGAGCCCGTAGGCGCGTGCCTCTTCAATGGATCCGGTTTCCGGTAGGCGTTTGGTGTCGGTATAACCAAGGGCATGATAGAACGCCAGGGACTCGTCAAGATCACTCACGTTGATGCCGATATAAGGCATTGCGATGAGGTGCATGTTTACGTCCGCGTCGCCATGAGGGGGTGCGGTTTCCATGAGCTTGTACAGCACGCCATCTAGATCGCGGAAAAATACGAATTGATCTCCAGGAATACCGTAGGGCTCGGAAAGAAATTCCACGCCTTCAGACTTCATAAAGGCCACGTCGCTGGCAAGATTGGTGGTCAAGAGTGCGGCGTAGGCCATTCCGAGATGATTGGGCAGCTCGTAGGGCGGTTCATCGTTGTAAGGGATTTTGAACTGCAACAGGTCGATGTTGGCGGTATTTAGGCTACCCGGCAGCGCAATGACCTCCCCTTTGACCAGCTCGTATTGGCAAGTGTCGAACATACCCAGCGCGCGCGCCATCTGGTGGGTGTTGGTTAAAGGAAAGCCACCCTGGCCTTCGGTGTAGCCAAGCTTTCGATAAAACGCTCGAGATTTGTCGAAGTCTCTGGTCTGGGTGGCGAAGTGAACTCGAGCCATCAGGCCGATGTCGTTCGTTGACAGCCCTTCGACCATTGCGCTGAGGTCAGGTATCAACGGTGGTTCCTCTGCCGGGGCAGCCACACACCAGCTTGCAAAGGCGATTAGCGCCAGGAAAACGGTAGGCTTCATTGTTATCTTCCCCAAGATCATTCCCCATAAATTTTTCTTCATGATACTGGACCTCGTGAACAAATCCTCAAACGCTCGCGAAAAAACACCCCGCTAGGTTGGTCAATCGAGCGTCAACGCGTCGTGCCTGATGACATGCGCGCGTAGGCGCATCTCCGGTGACCATAGGCCGATTCGCTCACGTATCCACCAGTCGCCATTGGATGACCGTTCCTCTGGCGTCGTGAAGCGATAGCGGTAGCTCACCACGCGCACAAACGCGGGCGAATCGCCGGCGAACGGATCTTCGAGCAGTGCCAGCACAGAGGGCTCTGCCCGCAGCAGCGCGCTCGCAAAACCGTACATCCATGGGGTGCGTTCCAAAGTGGTTAGCGCAGCGAACCACATCTGCCAGTCGAGCCGCGGCTGGTGGGGCGTGGCTACCCGCGGGCGCCCTGCGACATCGCCCGGTTTGAACGGAAAAGCATATGCACGCCAGTTCGCGCCATCCAGCGAGCCTTCGATGACCAGCTCATCGCGCTGTGTCGTCATAACTGCGAACAGACCATAGTGGTTCACTGCTCGTGCTGGTTCGAATACTTCCAGCAGCTCTCGCGGTGCACGGGATCTGGTTACAGAATCCAGCACGACGAGCAAACCCAGCACCGTGATCAGGCAGCCGAAGCCTGTGACCAGATATCGACTGCTGCGGCGCGGTTGCACACCTCGCAAGTGGGGTAAACGTCGCAACAGGCGGTCATCGAGGAGTGCAAGGCACGCTACGATGGTGAGCAGGTTAAAGAAGTTGTAGCTACCGGTGAGCAGGATAAGCAGCTGCAGGAGCACGAAGCCGCAACCAGCCACCAGACGTGGGTTGCGCGGCAGGAAAATGAAGAACGGAAATACAAGTTCGATGAGGAAGTTCGCATGCACGCCCGCCTTTAAGATCGTGCTTGGCAGGTGGTGGGCGAACCAGGCAAGGGGCGTAGGTAAGGGCTGCGTCTCGAAGTGGTATGCAAGCGCGCTCGCGTCGGCCCAGGTCGAGTCGTCGCTCAATAACTTGACCGCGCCCGAAAGCAGCATGAAGCGAAACAGCAAAAGGCGAAAGAGCCATATACCCCATGTCCGGTGCGCTGCTAGCAGCGCACTCAGGAGCAGACATTCGATGAGTAGCAGGTCCCACTGATATCCCATGAATATCTGGCCACCATAGAAGAGCGACAGATACACGGCATATACCAGCAAAGCTGTCGTCACCCGTGCGCGACCGGCAATCCCCGCACAACAAGCCACCAAACCCAAACCGCATAAACCGTGCAAAAACGCATCGGATGCGGAAATCCACAAAAGCGTCGGTACCTGCCAGTAGCCGTCGCGGCCCAACTGCTCGCGTACGGCTCCGAGAAAGTCCGCGACGGGCAATATGCCGTTCTCTCCAATCAGCGCTTCGATCTGCCACCAGAGCGAACTCAGAGCCAAAAGTGCGATGAGCATCACACCGCGATACAACCAGTCTGCGGTCTGCTCGAATCGGGCAGGCCGCAAACTTGAACCAAAGAGAGCTTTTGCTATAACAAGTGAACCAATACGATGGGCGGCCACGAACCGGTACAGCCACTCGCTGCAGATCGCGAATCCGGGTAAGTACCGATAGAGGACGTGCCAGAATCCGAGCCCGCCGAGTGCCAGAGTGCGGAATGCGGCTTCCGCGCCGGAGTAGCGCTGGCCTTTGTGAAACAGTTGAATCGAAGCCACAAACTCTTGCGTGGCTACATCCGAGTACTCGGATGCTACTTCCTGGTAAGGCCGATACTCTACCTGGCCCTGAGTGACCGCACGCGCATACTCCACTGAATAGCGGCAAAAGCCGCACTCTCCATCGAATACCAGGCGCGCGCCCATGAGCCCTCGTTTATCGTGTCATTGCCCCGTGTCTTGTACTACAGCGCTACGCTCGGGTCACCCACACCTGAACCACAATTTGGGCTAACCAAAAGGGGGGGTTCAGATCGTAAAACCCTCCTCGGTTAAGGGCATTTTTCGCACTCTATGTCCTGTCGCCGCAAATATCGCGTTCCCAACAGCTGGAGCAAGGGGCGGCAAAGCAGGTTCACCAAGTCCAGTTGGTGAATAATCGCTTTGAATGAAATGAATATCCACGTTGGGTGCATCGGGAATACGCAATACTACATAGTTGTGGAAGTTGGACTGCTCGATCCGACCGTTTTCCATAGTGATCTTTTGCGCCATCATGGTGGAAAGTCCATCGATCACCGCGCCCTCCACCTGTGACATCGCACCGCTCATATTGATGATGGGCCCGACGTCCACAGCGACGGTTACGTTATGCACTGTCAGTTTTTTGTTGGCGTCGACGCTCACCTCAGCCACCTCGGCAATGTGAGCTGCGTGACAGAAATAAAACGCCAGCCCAAGACCAGAACCGCTTGGCATCTCACGCCCCCACCCCGCCTTTTTGGCCGCGAGCCTAATGACATCGGCGGCCCTGCCGGTATTCAATGACCAGGTGTTACCCTGTTCAAACCAACGCGGTTCTCCCACAATTTCCAACAGAAACTCCAGGTAATCGCGACCCGCGGCATGCGCCATCTCATTCAGAAAGCTCTGTGTGACAAAAGCGGTCGTGTTGGAACCCGGCGCACGCCACGGCCCGCAAGGGGTACCGATATCAAACATCGTTTTGGAAGCGTATGCATTATCGATGTTCTGCATCGGAAACTCCGTTGCCCGAAAGCCCGAACCCGATACAGGTTTGCCCTTAGTTTGCATGCCAACAAAGTGGTCTTCAAAGGCAACCAATCTACCTTGTGAGTTCACCGCGCCTTTTACAGATTGAAAGCCGCCAACACGAAAAAAGTCATGCTGGATATCATCTTCGCGCGTCCACGTGAGCTTCACCGGCGTGCCCATGCGTTTTGAGATCTCAATGGCCTCACAGATGTATTCGGACGAGGTTCGTCGACCAAAGCTACCGCCGAGACGCATCTGGTGTACGGTCACTTGATCAGGTTCCAGACCAAACATGGATTTCGCCGGAGCGAAAGCGCCTGCCGGCGCCTGCGTGGGAATCCATAGCTCCAGCGTGTCTTTTTCGCCAGCCCCGCCTTTCCTGTAGTGCGCGGTACAGTTCATCGGCTCCATGCAAAGGTGTGCCACGAAAGGGTATTCGTAGAAGGCCTCAAGCGTGGTGTTGTCCGAATCGGCAAACACCTCCTCGACATTACCTTTGTCGATAATTACGTCGGGTCCGCGCGTACCAGCGAGGCGTTTCGCACGAGATACCATCTGGGTCCAGCTATCTTTGGAGGCGTGGCTCTCATCCCAGTTGATTTTGAGTTTCCGCTTGGCATTAAAAACTGCATAGGTCGTCGTGCCGACGATGGCGATGCCGTCAAGCAGTTCACGTACGTTGTCGTTGCCTTTGACCAGGAACGCATCGACCACTCCCGGCATTGCCTTGATTTCACCCAGGTTGGCGCCGATCACCTTGCCGCCAATCGCCGGGCACTTTTGGTAGGCGGCATAGAGCATGTCCGGCACACGGGTATCGATACCAAAAAGCGCCAACCCCGTGGTAATCGCCAGGTTGTCCACACCCGATACCGACGTGCCGATGATGGTGTAATCCTCTCGATCCTTGAATGTCAGCGTGTCGGGGTCGGGGACTTCCTGCTTTGCAGCAAGCGTCGCCAACTGACCGAAAGTCATGTATCGACCTGACCGATGGGTCACTTTGCTGTCAGCCGTTTTCAGTTCATCCCTAGACACTTCCATGACCAGGGCACCTGCGCTGATAAACATTTCTCTGGCGGAAGCCCCCATACGCCGCATCTGGTCCCATGTGCGCGGAATCGTGGTGGAACCCCCAGCCCCCTGGCGGCCAAATCGAACCTCGTCTACCGGAGACTGAAGTACTTCAACATCTTTCCAACTAGCGCCCAATTCCTCGGCAACAACCATCGGCAAGGCTGTTTTGATGCCTTGCCCCATCTCTGCATTGGCGAAGTAAATCGTAATTTTTCCGTCCGAAGATACTTTGATAAAGGCATTTAGTTCACTGGAAACAACCAGGCTATCGACATCTTCTGCAGCGGCACGGGCCATCGGCAATACCGACGCGAGAATAAGTCCACCGCCTGCGACACCGGTAATTTTGAAAAACGACCGACGATCCATTCGAAGTCGATTTGTCGCAGCAGCTTTTACGGAGCTTATGAGGTCAATCTGCCTCATGCTTTAACCTCCTCGGCAGCGTTCACCCACTGAGCATTCAGCAGCTTGGCGGCGCCATGAATTGCCGCGCGGACGCGGTTATAGGTGCCACATCGGCAGTAATTTCCCACCATGGCACCATCGATGTCCGCATCCGTCGGATTGGGGTTTCTCTTCAAGAGCGCTGCCGCGGACATGATCTGGCCTGGCTGGCAGTAGCCGCATTGGGCCACATCCATTTCTATCCAGGCCGTCTGCAAGGGATGCAGCCGAGTGCCTTCAGCCAATCCTTCAATGGTACGTATTGATTGGCCAACCACGTCGGCGACCCTGACAGAACACGAACGCATTGGCAGATCGTTCACATGCACCGTGCAGGCACCGCACTGGGCGATGCCGCAACCAAACTTGGTACCGATAAGGCCAAGAACATCGCGCAGGACCCATAGCAAGGGCATATCCGCTTCCACGTCGATCTCGTGATCGGCACCATTCACGTTGATTTTGTATTTAGACATGACTCCTGCAAACCCCTGGCGATCGTGTGGCACTATCCCATTTCGGAGTTGTTTTTACTATCCTGATACACAACGCGACACTCGCGAAGCCGTGCAATGCCAGCGAGCTGTGCCGAGGTGAACGCCACCACAGATCCTGTTCTAATAGACTCGTGAGTGCGTTACCCACATCAGCCGCCGCACCAGGGCTCCGCTTTGACAACCGCTTCACCCGCGAGCTTCCGGGCGACCCCAATCCGGGCAGCGACCGACGCCAGATCCACGGCGCGCTGTATTCGCGCGTGTCGCCAACGTCGGTCGCCCGCCCAGAACTCGTCGCCTCGGTGCGCGAAGTTGCGGAACTCATTGGTTTAACGGAAGAAATCGTTTGCTCCGATGAGTACGTTGCGGTGCTGACGGGCAACTCTGTGCTTGCCGGCATGGATCCCCATGCGACGTGTTACGGCGGGCACCAGTTTGGGACCTGGGCCGGGCAACTCGGTGACGGCCGCGCGATCAATCTCGGCGAGGTGGTGAACTCGTCCGGCGAACACTGGATGCTGCAGCTCAAAGGTGCGGGTCCGACGCCGTACTCGCGCAGCGCGGATGGCCTGGCGGTGTTGCGCTCATCGGTTCGGGAGTTCCTCTGTAGTGAGGCGATGCACCACCTCGGTGTACCTACGACGCGCGCACTCAGCCTCACGCTCACCGGTGAGGAAGTGATGCGCGATATGTTTTACGACGGTCACCCGAAGCTCGAACCGGGCGCAGTGGTGTGCCGCGCGGCGCCATCCTTCACCCGCTTCGGTCACTTCGAGATGCTCGCCGCGCGGCGCGAGACCGATCTCTTGAGACAATTCGCCGCATACACGATTCGCGCCGATTTTCCTGATCTCGCGGAACCGAAGGATAGCGCCGACAAAACAGCCTATCTGGAATGGTTTGCCGAAGTCTGTAGGCGCACCGCCGTCATGATCGTCGAGTGGATGCGCGTCGGCTTCGTACACGGCGTGATGAACACCGACAATATGTCGATCCTCGGACTCACCATCGACTACGGTCCCTACGGTTGGCTGGAAAACTATGATCCGGACTGGACGCCTAACACCACCGACGCGGCGGGTGGGCGGTATCGTTTTGCGTATCAGCCGGCCATCGCGCGGTGGAACCTGACCCGGCTGGCCGACGCTCTGTATCCACTGATCGAAGATGCGCAGCCGCTGGAGGAAATCGTAGGCGACTACGAGCGTGCTTACCGCGAAGGTTGGCAGTCGATGATGGCAGCAAAACTCGGCTTGAAGTCGTTTGAGGCGGCTACGGACGTCGCGCTCTTCGACGGGCTGAACATCGTGCTGCAGCTTGCCGAGACCGACATGACGATCTTTCACCGAAGGCTGGCACAGGTCGATACCGCCATCACATTGGTGGACATTCCCGAAGTATTGCTGGACGCTTACTACGTACCAAGTCAGCTGACGCCCGAGGTGCGCGGGAAGGTATTGAGCTGGCTCAACGCGTACCTTGATCGGTTGCGTAGCGACGGCACAGAACCGCAAGTGCGG
>Ga0114950_10000774_pt1 | contig 22845 bp, 20 predicted proteins | sample N075metaG_FD_83503 | JGI IMG/M metagenome (GOLD analysis project Ga0114950, IMG submission 83503) | Deep subsurface microbial communities from Kermadec Trench to uncover new lineages of life (NeLLi) - N075 metaG | ecosystem: Environmental > Aquatic > Marine > Ocean trench > Sediment | place... | reverse complement strand
CCTCAATCGCAATCTCTTCATCCACGGGTAAAATAATACGAATATCCCGTTCGGAGCCGAAGGTGACTACCAGTGCATTATCATATCCGTTTGCCTGCAATGTACTGTTCAACTGTGGAATATCAACCGCCTCTGCATAGGCGAGTCGAACTGAGGTACCACTGGTAAAGTCGAGACCAAATTGCAGGGAATTGAAGAGCAACGAAATTAACGAAATGGCCACGAGCAAGCCTGAAACTATAGCGGCCGCACGGCGTTTGCCGACAAAATCGAATTCTCTTTTTAACAACAATGTCACTTTACTGTCCTTTGAGTCCTGGCTATTTGATCGGGTACTTTTCTACCTTCATGAAGAAGCTTGAGGGTCCAGCTCGGGTTTTCGACCCCCGATTGAAAGTGTTTTTACACTACGGCCCCCATAAATCAAATTAATCACTGCCCGGGTACCGATAATGGCCGTGAACATCGAAGTAACGATGCCAATCATCAGGGTCACTGAAAAACCTTTGACTGGTCCTGTGCCAATGGTAAATAACACCACGGCCACCAGAAACGTGGTGATGTTAGCATCGAGAATGGTGGAAAAAGCGCGATTATAACCCGCATCAATCGCCTGTTGCGGTGGTACGCCTTCAGCCAGTTCTTCTCGTATCCTGGTAAAAATAAGTACATTAGCATCTACTGCCATACCGACGGTCAGGACAATGCCAAAAATTCCTGGAAGAGTCAGGGTGGCAGGAATCACAGATGACATCACGGCAAATATCAGCAGAATATTTACTATCAATGCAAGGTTGGCGACGATGCCAAATACTCGGTAATAAAACAACATGAAAAGAATTACCAATCCAGATGCTATCTGTACTGCCGCCATTCCCTGCTCGAGGTTTTCCCTGCCCATAGTAGGCCCGATTACAGACTGTTCCACAATAGTCATGGGAGCAGCAAGTGCACCGGATTTAATCAGATCGGAAAGATCATTTGCCTCACGCTGTGACAATCCAGTAATACGAAATTGTCTACCTAATGCCGTTTGGATAGTGGCATTACTTATAAGCCTGCTTTCTTCATAGAATTCAACTTCGTTAACTTCCTCACCATTCTCGTCAATAACCAGAATGGTGCGGGACTTAGTTTCGTTCAACAAGATAGACATGTTGCGACCGACATTATCGCGGGTCACTCGATTGATTTGCTGTCCGCCCTGGGCATCTAGATTAATGGACACCTGAGGCAAGCCGTTTTCATCCAATGCCGGTTGTACCGCACTTACTCGGTCACCTTGCATAATTACGTCGTTGTCGACGTTGACTGGAATTCCGTCATTAGAAATATAGGTTACATAAGTTAACGGTGATGCGCCAAACTCGGCCTCAAGATGAAATTCCAAGGTGGCAATACGTTGCAATTGTCTGATCGCCTGAGCAGGGTCCTGAATCCCAGGTAATTCCACTACGATTCGACTTGCGCCTTGACGCTGAACTGTGGGTTCGGATACACCCAGCACATCCACCCTGCTTAGCAAGGTCAGTCGGTTGGTCTGCAGGGTATCCTCTTGAATTTGTAGAATTGTTTCGTCCAGCAGCCGCAGGTCCAGCACGGGCTGGCCACGTTCCTCTCGGTTTTGAAATAATAAATCAGGAAATAAATCACGTAATTCAGATCGGGCGAGGGAACGAGTATCTTCATCCGCAAAGCGAACCTGAATATGGGTGTTGCTTACCAACTCAAGTCCACTCGAGCGGATTCTTGCAGTACGGAGTTGATTACGGACATTACTCAGATTATCTTCCATGCGCCTTTTGATCGCCGCATCCATATCCACTTCCATCAAAAAGTGAACTCCGCCTTGCAGATCGAGCCCCAATTTCATCTTACCGGCACCAATACTACGCAACCAATCTGGGGTAGTAGGCGCAAGATTCAACGCGACAATATATTGGTCATTGAGCGCATCCTCTATCACTGTTTTTGCCCGTAATTGATCTTGCAGGTTACTCAATCGTACCAGGGCGTTATTTTCATCCATTGTGGCGCCGAAAAAATCTACCTGACCTGCTTCCAACGCCGTGGTTATAACTTCAAGGTCTGACTCATTCAGCAAATTAGTCGTGTGTGAAACCTGTATAGCCGGATCATCGGGGTAAAGGTTAGGGGCGGAATACAATAACCCCAACATCACCACCACTAATACGAGAATATTTTTCCACGCCGGATATTTGTTTAACATGCCTTGACAGCCCCATGCATAGCAATCACAGGTAACTCTGTTGCCGCCTGAAATAAATTTCCCTGGATCATCCGATACCCGCGATTGTGCCTTTAGGAAGCGCCGCGGCTACTGAAGACTTCTGCACTTTGATTTCCACTCCGTCGGCAATCTGCATAGCCATGTAATCGTCGCTAACAGCCGTAACCTTGCCTAATATGCCGCCGGAAGTCATTACCTCATCACCCTTGGATATACTGCTAATTAATTCTTTTTGCTCTTTTGCGCGCTTGGACTGAGGGCGCCAAAGGATCAAATAAAACAACACAAACATGCCACCAATGAAGATCAGATTAAATGTTGTGCTAGGTGAAGCTGCGTCCTGGGCATAAGCGATCGGAAATAAAAAATCCATGGTATGGTCTCGTAGTTTTCGGTCCTTAATGAAGGAAACTGTGTGCTCTTAGTTCTGCTGTTGAATCATTGGGCACTTTATGAAATTTTCAATAGTCGCCGATAGGATTCACTGTTTACTCATCATTCGTATTGTTGTGAATCCGTAAACGTCCGCGCGAAGGCGCTCAATCTACCTTTTTCTATAGCGTGACGCAAATCTTGCATCAGTTTTTGGTAAAAGCGTAAATTGTGTATTGTGTTCAGCTGCGCTCCCAACATTTCTTTACACTTATCAAGGTGATGCAGATAAGCCCGACTGAAATTCTGGCAGCAGTAACAATCGCACTCAGGATCCAGTGGTTTGGTGTCTTTTCGATATCTGGCATTGCGTAATTTCAACAATCCGCCCGAGGTAAACAGGTAACCATTTCTGGCGTTTCGTGTTGGCATTACACAGTCGAACATATCTATACCCTTGGATACTGCATCTATTATATCCATTGGTGTACCCACACCCATGAGGTATCGAGGTCGTTCGGGAGGCAGCTTGAGTGCAATATTTTCTATCACAGATGCCATTTCGGATTTCGACTCGCCAACAGAAAGACCACCGATGGCGTAACCATCAAAACCAATATCTATCAGCCCGTTTAATGATTGTTCCCTAAGGTGTTCGAACATGCCGCCCTGGACAATACCAAACAGTGCAGAGCTGTATTCCCCATGTGCATGTTTACAGCGCGCGGCCCAACGCAAAGATAATTCCATTGACTCCCGTGCCGTTTTTTCATCGACCGGGTACGGAGTACATTCATCGAAGACCATAACCACATCTGCACCCAATTTCTGCTGTACCTCGATGGCAGATTCGGGGCCTAGAAATACTTCATCTCCGTCAATTGGTGAGCGAAACTTGACTCCCTGTTCAGAAATTTTTCGCAGCTTACCCAAACTGAATACTTGAAATCCACCTGAGTCCGTCAGTATTGGTTTTTGCCAGCCAATAAAATCGTGGAGATCACCGTGCTTACAGACAATGTCTGTGCCCGGCCTTAGCATTAGGTGGAAGGTATTTCCCAGAATTATCTCTGAACCCGACTGCAGAATCTGTTCTGGCGTCAATCCTTTTACACTGCCATAGGTTCCGACGGGCATGAATGCTGGCGTATTGACAACGCCACGCTCAAAGCGCAACTGACCGCTACGGGCGTTACCATCATTGGACGTTATGCTGAATTGCATATCAATGTGGCGCTCTTGGATAGCCAATCAATTTCAACCTAATGCTCTCTGGTAGAATGAAACGCCAAATCCGGCCACCGCTCTTCCATAAGATTAAGATTAACCCGCGTAGGCGCGAGATAGGTCAAACATCCGCCCGCATCAATAGACAGATGTTCATGGGCCTTCTTTTTGAATTCTTCCAGCTTTACATTGTCGTCGCATTTAATCCAACGTGCGGTATGAACTGTAATTGGTTCATAGATACAATCTACTTTGTATTCATCCTTTAAACGAAAAGACACGACTTCGAACTGTAACGTTCCAACGGCGCCTACAATTATGTCATTGTTTTTTAACGGCATAAAAACTTGCGTCGAGCCTTCTTCAGATAATTGCGTCAATCCTTTTTGAAGTTGTTTTAACTTCAGCGGATCTTTCAACCTAATTCGGCGAAACAATTCGGGCGCGAAGTGGGGAATACCGACAAACTTTAATTGTTCTCCGGAGGTAAAGGTATCTCCCAATTGGATGGTGCCATGATTGTGCAGACCTATGATATCTCCAGAAACAGATTCATTCGCCTGCGCTCTTTCCCCGGCTAAAAAAGTTACCGCATCGTTAATTTTCACGTCCCTGCCGAGGCGAATATGACGCATCTTCATGCCTTTTTCGTATTGACCAGAACAGATACGCAGAAAAGCAATCCGGTCGCGGTGCTTTGGATCCATATTGGCCTGGATCTTGAACACGAAGCCACTGAATGCTTCTTCGTCAGCTGCAACTACGCGAGATGCCGTTACACGATCCTGCGGTGTGGGTGCCCAATTTACAAAATCATCAAGCATTTCCCGAACACTGAAATTACCCAGGGCAGTACCAAAATAAACTGGCGTTAACTTGCCCGCCAGATAAGCTTCAAGATTAAATTCATGGCTGGCTCCTTTTACCAGCTCTATGGCTTCAACGTCCTCGTTGTAGTCATCTGCCAGGAGTTGACGGGCCTCATTACTTTCAAGACCTTTTATCTGTACATCATCAGGGATCCGATTGCCCTGACCTGCTTGGTAAACATGAATAGTGTCTGTGTAAAGGTTGTAAACGCCCTTGAATTGTCGACCCATACCCAGCGGCCAGTTAATTGGGGCGCACTGGATCTTAAGCACGTTTTCTATTTCATCAAGAATTTCGATCGGATCTAAAGTATTCCGATCCAGCTTGTTAACAAACGTAAATATGGGCGTATCGCGTAGCCTGCAGACATCCATAAGCTTGATTGTGCGTTCCTCCACCCCTTTAGCTCCGTCCACTATCATAAGCGCTGAGTCAACAGCCGTTAATACGCGGTAGGTGTCTTCGGAAAAATCTTCGTGACCTGGAGTATCCAACAAATTAACCATCCGGTCTTTGTACGGGAACTGCATTACCGAGGAGGTAACTGAGATCCCCCTTTGCTTCTCTATAGTCATCCAGTCAGACGTAGCATGACGATCTGATTTCCTCGCTTTCACGGTTCCGGCAACCTGTATCAGTTGACCTAGAAGCAATAACTTCTCGGTTATAGTGGTTTTACCAGCATCTGGATGCGAGATTATGGCGAGTACGCGACGACGCTGAATCTCTGTTGTAAGGTCCTGTTTGTTCACGGTTATTCAAATCTAAATTGTCAACTGTATGGGGAAGTAGCAAATTCAGGGGGTAACTGATTCACATCGGTGATTTTTTTCGGCAACGACCCATTTTCGGCTACCAAAAAGGGCGCAAGTATAGCAACTGGCAGGTTAGAGCAACACTCTCAATTGTAGTTGTTGCTGGAATAATCAAAAGGAATAGTGAACTCCTTTCCGGCTTGTCTTGCTTCGTCGGCCCGAGCTCCACTGAGAATGCCAGTCAACCCATAGTTATGTTCGTGACAGGCATACTCAATGACTGGTCCCTTATCCTTGTGCATGGTATATCCAGCAGTCCAGGGTTGACTGAAAGTTAAGGGATCGTTGATTGTGTATTCATAAAGCAATTCGTTGGTACTGACCCGGGTGAATCGTTCGATCACTTGTAGTTCATCACTGGAATTTTGATAACTATAGCTTGGATGAATATTCGTAGTTTCAACCACCAGCGTATCACCGTCCCAATAGCCGGTTGAACTACCCATGTACTGCTTGATATGAGACGGAAGTGGTGCTCGGTGATCAAGAGGAATGATGCGAGAATCATGCATACGTTCGGTATGAATCGCGACATGATCAGGTGTCTGGAATATTTGTAAAATAGCATTTTCAATCAAGGTTTTAATAGGGGGTACTGATTGCGATGCGACGATACACCGTTCTGCCATACTTCTGTCTTCTGGACCGCGTGGCGGCCCTCTGTACCGCTCTGCCCTTGCTGCCTGTAGTTCTTGCTGTCTTGATTCCACAATGGGAGGTAGCCGGCCACTAGGTGGGTCAAGTATGAGAGAAGTACGACCTTTGTCCATTTTCCAGCCGGCAAAGGCTTCCTCATGCCACAAGTCCACTCCGACAAAATTGGATCCCCGTGCCCTACGTGCTTCTTCTCGATCAAATGCGCCTGCTTCGTAGGCAATAGCTTCTTCTGGAGTCAGCACAGCCTTATCGCCAAATTCGGCTGGCCTCTGCAATGGGGTCAGGTGATGAAAATCCCAGATGCCATTCAAATCAGGCTTACCCCAAGGCGTACGTGGAATATTGTCCTGAGCGATAACCAGCTGAGATCCAGGAAAGGCCAAGATGATTGCGGTAAACAAATAGCGCAAAAAACCTGATTTCGTGCCTGGCATAATCCTCTACCTTCTTCTGTAGTTATTGTGAATAGGTAACTAGGTATCGTCCAACTATTTCACCTTACTTCAACTAGTGAACGATAGAAGCTACATAGTATAAGACCGACTCTTTTACTCTGTCTACAATCCTGCGCAATCCGTTATCCCCGGTTTGAAGCTTACAGAGTCGAAGTACGAGCTGCACAGGGACGATTAGTCCTTCAGATTAGGCAACGCCGTAGATACATCCATGTAGGCTCGAGCTCGGCATCCATGCCTCGCACGTCCCTAATCTGAAGGACTAATCCTCCCTTCGATAGTTTGTGCAAGTTTCAAACTGAGGCAGATCTTCAATACCAAAGTGCTTGTGTCATTTAACTTAGCGGGAAGTATAATGCCGGCATTGCATGTCCCACTTTAGCTCTCGAGTAAATGCCACCAGCTAAATTAGAAACAATAATAAGAGGAAATCATTATGGCTAGCTCCCAGACTCGAAAGGTCCTGACTGTGGCTTTCATACTAATGCTAATAAGTCAGCCATCTCAGAGTCAGGACAATTCCGGATTGATCAGAACGGCTTCTGGGCTGCCAGATTTCAGTGGCATCTGGCAGGCAATGGGAACCGCCCATTGGAACCTGGAAACTCACGGCTCCAGTGCTGGACCCTTCTATCAACTTGGAGCGCTTGGTGCCATTCCGGGAGGCATGGGGGTAGTCAATGGAGAAACCATCCCCTACCGGAGTGAAACTCTGAGGCAAAAACTGCAGAATCAGGAAAACTGGCTTGGATTGGACCCTGTGGTCAAGTGCTTTATGCCGGGCATACCCCGTGCCAATTACATGCCCTACCCTTTTCAAATACTTCAGACACCCCAGCACCTGTTATTTGCTTACCAGTTCGCCAGTGCCTCGCGAATTGTCTATATCGACCAGCCGGATTTTGCCGCACCTATTCCAGGTTGGATGGGACACAATCTCGCGCGCTGGGACGGTGATACCCTGGTTATCGAAGTAACAGACCAGGTTCCAGATACCTGGTTTGACAGTGCAGGAAACTATCACAGTGAAAACCTTAAGGTTACCGAACGGTTTACACCTGCCGGTAGGAACCTGATCCTGTATGAAGCGACTATAGAAGATCCGGAAATATTCACCCGTCCCTGGAAGATCGAAATGCCCTTGTATCGCCGACTTGAAAAAAATGCCCAACTAGTGGAATTTAAATGCATGGAATACAGCGAAGAGATTCTCTACGGGCATCTACGTTCAATTCCAGCAGACAACAATTGATCCTGGTTGATCCGGGAAACGAATAATAGGAGTAGTGTGAATTGGATTTTCAATTATCCCAGGAACAAATACTGTTACAGGATACCGCGAGAAAATTTGCTCAAAATGAGTTACTAGAACTCGCTAAGCAAGTAGAAATAGATGACGAACCTCCTGGTATTGAAATTCGCCAGCGATTCGCCGAACTAGGCTTTCTTGGAGCCAACGTGGATACCCGGTACGGTGGCGCTGGCATGTCCCACCTTGACGCCGTATTGGTACTTGAAGAATTGGCCAAGGCCTCCATAGCGGTAGCTTTTCCTGTGTTCGAATCCTGTTTCGGCCCGTGTCTGGCCATTGCCCATTTTGCCAGTGAAGAATTGAAACAGCGCATTCTCCCCAGGATCTGCTCAGGCGACATAGTAGTTGCTGTGTCCATGTCCGAGCCAGGTGCAGGTACGGCGTTAACCGATCTCACCACATCTGGCAAAGTTCTAACTGACAAAGTCATCCTCAACGGGCAGAAAAGATGGTGTTCCGGTGCAGGACATTCCGAAGCTTATGTAGTCTATTGCCGTCTTAGCGATGCTCCGGGCGCAAAAGGCATAGGTGCAGTTTTAGTAGAAAAAGGCGTAGCAGGGTTCAGTTTTGGTAAACGCGACCATCACATGGGATTTCGAGGTATTTACAGTGCAGACCTGTATTTCGATGACGTCGAGCTACCTTTATCCAACATCATTGTACCTGCAGGGGGCTTTCCCAAGCTAATGGAAGCTTTCGACCTGGAGCGTTGTGGCAACACCACCATGTCCATCGCCATCGCCCAGTCGGCCTTTGATTATGTGTGTAATTACGTGCAGGAACGAAAGCAGTTTGGCAAAGCTGTGGTTGATTTCCAGGCAATACAATTACAACTGGCTGAAATGAAAATGCGTCTGGATGCATCTCGACTCCTGCTCTATCGGGCGGTTGTCAATGCTCAGGAAGGCCTGCCTTCGATTAATGAAAGTTCAATAGCCAAATGTTTTGCCAACGAAATGGTTCGCGAGGTAACGGGTAAGGCAATGCAACTCATGGGGGGGTACGGTTACTCTAAGGAATTTCCCATTGAGCAGAAATTACGCGACGGTTGGGGATGGGGGATAGCCGGCGGCACTATTGATATTCAGAAAATCAATATCGCAGCATCCCTGATTGGCCGTCGTTTTGACCAACGCAAGTAATTGAACTCAATCAGGTATAACTTGGGATTTCTAGTGGGCCGGCTTCGAATCTGAATTAAGATCTGCCTTGGAAAACTCCGGATGAAGTACATCGGCCTTTTTCACCAATAACAAATCATGACGGCTCAACTGATCGAATTCTACCGCCTCGGTTGTCTGCACATCTTCCAGCAATACACACACCACATCATCGTCTTCAATTGCCACCACAACACAGGTCTTGAAACCGTTTACCGTGTTCAGCGAGGCAAAACCGCCGATGTGGCAATGGTACGCGCAATAGCGATCCCTGGAGTTATGCAGGACACCGAATGACGTGTACGCCGTACCAAAGCCTGCTGCCGCCACAACATTAATAATCTCGATAATTGAAGGGTCGGTGAGATCAATACGTACCGTATCAGATACCAGAAGATTGTTGTTTTGCCGTTGATGATTAACCATCTTGAGAAAAAGATTAATATCATCCTGATTCCATTCCAATACTTCCCCATGTTCCGAACGTATTCGGTCAGAAGACATGCTAAGGACCGATGTTTCTATAGTCAGGTCTTGCCTATCATCCTCGACTTGATACGGGACGATCATAGATACCGCGCAAAATCCCTCAGTGGATTCGGCACCTAAGCGCCACAAAAAAGGAAAATCACCGTCTAGTTCAAACATAAGCTTCCAGATTTACAGGCAAATTTCGGAGCAACATAACACATTCACTGATAAAGAAGAATGATTTCCATAGCATCAAAATCAAAACTTTACTGGTCGCTCTAAGGCGCCAAATCGTGTGATAGAGTCCAGACTTAATAGTTGTCAGTTACATCAGTTTGCTCATGCAATTTCAAACATTTGGCAATAAGCTATTGATCGGGAATGTAAAAATAACAATCTCGCCGGAAAACAACTTTTTCCACAGAATCTGTGGATAACTCGGTGAACAAAATTAAGTTTTCGCCTCGAAGACGAGAAAATATGGCTTTCACAAGCCAATTGATCATTTTTTGACCAATTCAATAATTTTATTTAATTCAATAGGTTAGGGGTTTTTGAAGGTTCGAGACAAAATAAAACCTGCGTATTTTTAGCGTTTTATAACCGGCTGTTCATTTTTGTGCATAAAATACCGGGATAAATGCCATTTCATAACTCCCGTGTTTCATTTTTCACTATTTTTATTGGACTTTTTCGACCCTAGATTACCATTCGTTCACTTTGTTTTTATAATCCGTTTAGCAAGATCTGACACAGTCTCCGCGAACTTAAATGAAAAGTCGCAATTCGGCTGCGGTGAGGAAGAGATTGGAACGCGCCAGGATTAGCGGCCGATTCCAGTTTAGGAGAAGTAGGAGTAGGGGACACTCATGGTTATTCCGCTATCAAGTCGTAAATTGTCGGAGCCAGAATCACGGCGCAGACTATAGCCAATAGCATATCCCTGTCGATGGTGTATTCAAGCAACATAGAATCTGGCAGATTGATAGCCATAACGCCAAGCAATACAACCAATACCAATATGGGCTTCTTACCGAGCATTAATGCGACAATTAGAAATGCACCGGAAATAACATAGACATAATTTTCCGACAGACCGAATCTGGACATGGTTTCTGTCGCTAGGCTGATGCCGATAATGGCAAATAGTACCAATGCATATAGAATAGGTCTTAGTGACCTGATTTCTTTTCCCACAACAGTACTCCCCCTTCGCTGTGCTGAATTTGAATTAGCGTCAAATAATGCGCTGAAAGATTGACACAAGCTTAAACCACGAACGACGAAAATGATCTAGTTGAAAGTGTGTTGTCCGTTACAAATTGAGCAATAATCACCTCATAAACCATGAGGTTCGTGGGCATAAGCGCCTGAAAGCTACTCAGCAACTACACGCAATAGCTGCTGATAATCAGTAATACCGGCCAGTATTTTTTCTATTCCATCCTGTTTCATGGTGCGCAAACCATCTAATTTAGCCTGGATTCGAATATCGTCCAGAGACGCTTTTCGGTAAATCATTGACTGTAATTCATGGGTTCCGGTTAATAATTCAAATATCGCTGTACGCCCTTTGTATCCTGTTTCTCCACAATCGTTACAACCTACGGCCTTGCTCAATTCCACCTTCTCAGTGTCAACGCCAAGGGTGTCAAAGTCTTCATTACCGTAGTGAAAAATAAGGTGGTCGATTTCTTTCTTGGACGGCTTATAGGATTCCTTGCACTTTGGGCACAGGGTGCGAGTCAAGCGCTGCGCAAGAACACCCAGCAGCGCATCTGAAAAGTTAACCGGGTCCAGTCCAAGATCTAATAAACGGGTAATTGTCTCTGGCGCTGAGTTGGTGTGTAAGGTGGACAACACAAGGTGTCCAGTTAGGGATGCTTCCACCGCGATACTGGCGGTTTCCTGATCACGCATCTCACCGATAAGTATGACATCCGGGTCGGCCCGCAAAAAAGCACGCATTGCCGTTGCAAAGGTAAGATTAATTTTCGGTAGTATTTGCACCTGTTGTAATCCGGGTTGGGTAATTTCCACCGGATCCTCTGCAGTCCAGATTTTACGTTCCGGGGTATTGATGTGATTTAACACCGCATGCAATGTTGTCGTCTTACCGGATCCGGTAGGGCCAACCACAAGAAACAGACCGTGGGGATGATTCGACAATTCCAGTATTCGTTCGTAATTAGGCCTCGATAAATTAAGCCTATCCAAAGGCAAAGCAGAACCGGCACTTAAAAGTCTTAGCACCGCACTTTCGCCTTGCACGGTTGGCACCGTGGCAACACGTAGCTCCAGTTTCCGACCCCTTACTTTCAGCTTGCATTTTCCATCCTGAGGCAGACGACGCTCGGCAATATCCAGTCTTGATATAACCTTTACACGAGCAATTAGCGCCGCCGTATGTTCCTTGGGCACTTTCAACAGTTCGCGACAACTGCCATCAACCCGGATGCGTACGGTGCCTGCAGAACCATCCCTACCAGGTTCAATGTGTATGTCGGACGCACCCTGGCGTTCCGCCTCGATGATAATTTTATTGACCAGTTGGATGATTGCCGAGGTGGCGGCCAGATTTTCATCTTCGTCATCTTCTTCGTCATTATCAATTTCAATAGTCGCTTGTTCTTCCAGTGCGGTAAATACGTCATCGAAGTCATTATCAAATCCCAGGTCTCCACCATGACGTAAGAATTGCAGTATGTGTTCCGGCAGGCCTACTCTGAACACATAATTCCGCGCATTAACGACACCCTGAATTTCCATTATCCGCTTATAATCACTGGGGTCATCGATCAGAATAACTGCTTCTTTCTTGTCACCAGCTACCGGTAGCCAGAGGTTGCTCTTGAGATAGCTGAAACCAATGTTTTCTAATAAATCCAGTGGCAACTCCAGCTCCGGGTCAAACTTCATGTAGGGTACGTGGTAGTAATTCTCTAGAGATTTACCAATAAAATCTGCATCGATCTTAAAATCTTCCATCAATGCACGGGTCACGGTTCCACCGTACAACGAAGTTTTCTTCTGAATATCCCTAAGTTGCCCGGCGCTTATCTTGCCTTTCTGCACCAGGTAGTCAAAAGGCCCCTGGGTGCTCTGAAATGAGGACCTGAATTGCTTTGCCAGGACCTGGGAAACCATCATTGCATGTTTAAGATCGGTCCTGGTGAACTCCCTGTCACCTGCGAAATTTACCAACTGCAATACACCGAGCAAAATCTCATCTTTAATTGGGACAATAATCTGGGATTTAACTTTCCAGCCTTTCGCTTCACTGAATTTCTTGTCGAATTTCAGCTTAGGGTGAATTTCTCGCAGTTCCTTGCTGTTATTAACATCCTTGATAAGCAATGCCCGCTGACTGGAGGCCACATAGCCGGCTAACGAACTCGGGTCGAAGAGGACACGAAGTTCTTCGGATTCGTCATCGTGAGTGTCTCCACCCCTGATGGTCGCAAGAATTTCCTTACTATTATCGACGCACTGGTAAATGGTGAACAATCTGACGCCTAACAGGTCGAGCAAGTCCTGTTCCACATCCTTCATGGCCACACGCAATTTCTTGTTATATTTCAGCCGCTGATAAACCTTGGCAAGTTTAGTAACAAACTCATCCTGAGGTTCACTTCCCTTGGCGGAAACTGCTGTTGATTTCAAATCTTTTGCTGTGACGGATTCAGTCATTCATTAACACTCAACACGGCCGATAGTTTTCCTTGGAGCGGAAACGCTCCCGCATTTTCACACCGACTTTTTCTACTGATTCTATCTACAGTTTAGCGGCCACTTGTGACAAAATTTTGGGGTTTATTCACTTGACGCGCAAAAATGACAGCAAATTCAATTAGATTCAATATATTAATTACCATTTTGGGATTTCTGTCTCTTTTTATACAGTTTTCTTATGGGCAATCTCCTCAGCTCAGCGAGCAGGACAAACAGTGGATTGCAGAGAAAATCTTTGCTAACGAATGTAATAGCGAGATCCACTGTCTTACAAGCTGGAATCAAGGGGAAGAATTCCCCTCACTTGGAATCGGTCACTTTATCTGGTATCCACAGGGGCAAAATGGAATCTATACTGAGAGTTTTCCTGAACTGCTAAGATTTTATCAAAAATTGGACGTAAAACTTCCAGCATGGTTAGTCGAAAACACTCAATTTGGCTCACCGTGGTCCAGCCGCGAACAGTTTTATGCTGATATTGAACAAACACAGCTTAAGGAATTACGGGATTTTTTACAGGAAACCATGTCAACACAAGCAGCGTTCATTTTACAACGCCAGCAATCTGCCCTGCCAAAGCTGGTGGCTAATTCGCCTCCTTCACAACGCACACAGATCGAACAACTGTTCCACGCCATAGCTGAAACCAATCTTCCTTACGGTAGTTACGCACTGATTGATTATGTAAACTTCAAAGGTGAAGGTGTGTCCTCTACTGAACGCTACCATAATCAGGGATGGGGCTTGCTGCAGGTACTCCAAGAAATGCTGGATGACAACGCAACAAAGCCATTGTTGAATCGGTTCACTACCGCTGCAAACACTGTGCTTGAAAGACGTGTGCATAATGCTCCAGCTGAACGCAATGAAACCCGTTGGCTGGCCGGATGGCATGTTCGGGTGAACAGTTACCTGCCTCCAACTCAATCAGGCAAATGAACATGGCTTTTGAACGCGATAATATTCTCTCAATGAGCGGCTATGTTCCTGGAGAACAACCGACGGAGAGTAATGTCATTAAACTCAATACCAATGAAAACCCCTATCCTGCCAGTCCAAGGGTTACCGAAGCGCTGACCGCAATAAATATTGAGGAGTTACGTCGTTATCCGTCACCGACAGCGAGTCGGTTTAGACAAACCGCTGCAGACTACCACGGACTATCAGACTACAACATCCTACCAACCAACGGTGGTGATGAATTACTCAGGCTGGCAATTACAACGTTTGCCGACCCTGGTGAAACTATCGGTATCGCGGTGCCCAGTTATTCCCTGTATCCGGTGTTAACTGAAATACAGGGCTGTAAACTAGTTTCCATTCCGTTGCTAGACGACTGGAACTTACCGGCAAACTTTGCGGACAGGTTAAACGGTGCAGGAGCAAAGCTGGCTCTCTTGGTCAACCCTCACGCACCGTCTGGAATACTGACCGGTGCTGAACAAATTATTGATATCGCCAATTCATTCGAGGGTGTACTACTGATTGATGAAGCTTACGTTGACTTTGTAGATCCTGAGAATGAGTACGACCTGGCACCAGAGGTCGAACAGCTCGATAATATTTTGCTACTGAGAACTCTCAGCAAGGGTTTTTCTTTAGCCGGTTTGAGATTTGGTTATGGCATGGGACCGAAAACAATTATTGAACCGATGATGTACAAGACCCGGGATAGTTATAACACTGACCACATATCACAACAGCTCGCAACCGCTGCACTCGAGTCAGCGGATTATGCTCGTCAAACCTGGTCAAAAGTACGAAGTGAACGGCTATTATTGACAGAGGAATTGCAGAAACTCGGACTGACATGCCCACCAAGTCAAAGTAATTTTCTGTTAGCACAAGCCGAAAATGAAGAGACGGCAGGGGATATTGTCAAACGCCTCAAGCGTGAAAATATACTTATCCGCTACTTTGACGAAGACAGGTTACGTGACAAATTGAGAATTACGGTGGGTAATCCTGAACAGAATCAGCATTTACTGGATTGCCTGAAATCAATTATCAGTTAACAACGGGCCATTTTCCCAGCTGATCCGCATCCGGATCTTGACAACAACAACAGCAAAGGATTAGAAACAAGGCTGGAAAAGGTATTCGGCCATGTCAGATCAGTCCAGGCAAAATTCAGAGATTGACAAATCAACCATTAGCAATGTGCACTTTTGTTCAGTTTGCAAAAAACCTCTGCGTCGAATCATTGGCAAAATGGGACCGTTTTGGGGATGCACTGGTTACCCATCATGCAAAACTACCCGCTACGATGTTGCTGGCATCCCATCCCAGGAAGCAGATGAACACTACCGTTGCCCGGTTTGCACCCGCGGTATGATAAGAACCAGTGACAGCCAAGGTGATTACTGGTATTGCACGGGTTATGACAAAGGTTGCAAAGTCACCTTGCGTGATGACAACGGCCGACCGGAAGAGGCCTACCGCTGCAAAAGTTGCGGACAACTACTGGTCAAACGCAAGGGCAGGAAAGGCAAGTTCTGGGGCTGTAGCCAATACCCGAAATGTACAACAACTTACACTGACGAAAACGGTAAACCAAATTTTGATTTTTTCACTTCTTAAGATCCGCAAGAAAACCAGCTCAATTATTGCCGGCATCCTGATCGGCATTACCTGCCTCTGGGGCATATCCATGTGGCAGGACATTTCGCCGCAACAGTTACTCAACATGTTGCTGGGAAGCTTGGTCTTTATTTTCGGAATTATGTTGCTTGCCCTGATGATAATCATGGCATTTAAATTACTGTTAAAACTGATTAGGCCAAATAAAGACGACCCGGAAAATGACTAATAATTAGGCAACCTCTGACTAATAGGTAAGTTCACAGACATAATCACGGCGTCTTCTCCTCCTTCATCGGACGGGTAATAATTCCTTCTTTCACCAATAGGAAGAAAACCGACTGATTTGTATAACCCACGGGCTCCCAGATTAGAACTGCGAACTTCTAAATAACAGATCTTTGCGCCCTGTCGATAGGCCTTGTCTAACAAGAAATAAAGAATGCGTCTACCGAGCCCTAACCGTTGATACTCAGCATTCACACACAAGGTCAATATATGACACTCATTAATGGCAAGGGACATGACACCATGGCCGACAATCTTGTCTTTACTGGCTAGCACCCAACACTGATATCCCGCACGTAGACAGTCAATAAATATTCGTTTGCTCCACGGGTGATCATAGGTAGAAGTTTCATTTTGTACTACGAGATCCAGATCACTAGAGCGCATCGAACGCAGTCTGAAATCAGACAGTAGCTCAGACATTGTCAACATAAAAAATCACTACCCTTTCAAATTGCTTCTAACGAGTCGGACAATCTTCCCTGTAGTGAGCCGATGTCTTCCCAAACCTGTTTTTTCAAGACTGGGACACGCAGCATCGCATGTAGACTCTGGGTAATAGTGACTTGCGCGGTCGTATCCCTAAATACCTGACTGCGTATCTCTTTACTTTGCAATAATTCCCCGCATTGACCAGCAAAAACCAGCAGGTGAGAACAACAGAAAGATTCAAGCCGCTTGCGCATAAACCCTTCCAGGGCCAGCAGCGCTACGGGTAGTCGTTCGGCGCTGGCATCATCATCTGCAGTTAACGGCCAGCGAAATACCTGAGGCTCCTGAAGTAACTCTAATTCAACTTCGAGCGCCTTGAGAATTGCAAGCAACAATGCTCGGACACTCTGGTCTACCCGACCGTTATCCAAATACGGAATTTCATTAATCACTGCCACCTGCTTGTTAATCTGATAAAACTGCAAACAAAACCGTAGCTCATCCAAGGTGGAATTTTCGTCTGAGGATTGGGCTCCGCTGATTTTCGTTGTGGATGACTCGCCTTTCGCAGCCGGGTAGCCTGCGCTTTTTTTGCTTTCATTTTGCCCTGGCCCAGGAGGATTATCTTGTCTGGGTTTTCTAACTGACGTCATTGTGCTTCGAGCAACAGACAGCGGGGGAGGATGAAAATAGCTGTCTATTCCCATCGCTTGCAGATAGGCTTGGCGGCGAATTTCATCCATTTATCTGGTAAGAATTATTACTTAATGCGGATGCCCAACTATACGCGTTTCGCACTAAGGCAACAACAAGAATGGGATTGCGCTAACGGCGGTTGCAAGGCAACCTCTAATCATGTTTGAATCCCGCTTCTCCACTATTGAGGCTAAAGCATGAAGGCTATTTTATGTAAAACCCTTGGTCCCCCTGAAGACCTGGTACTGGAAGATATTGACAGCCCGACGGCGGGCGACAAGCAAGCTGTTGTCGAAGTCTATGCTGCTTCACTTAATTTCCCCGACACCTTGCAGATCCAGGGCAAATATCAGTTTCAACCACCGATGCCATTTACGCCCGGCTCCGAGGTCGGCGGCATAATCAGCTCAACAGGACCTGGTCTTGAAGGCTTCCAGGTCGGAGAGCGAGTCATGGCCACGCCAATGATTGGCGGAATGGCTGAGCGCGTCATCGTGCCGGCGGCGGGACTTCGAAAGATTCCTGACAGTATGGATTTCAAAACGGCAGCGGGCTTTGCCATGGTCTATACCACTTCCTACTACGCATTGAAACAACGAGCCCAGTTACGCCCGGGAGAAACTCTGTTAGTTCTTGGCGCCAGTGGAGGCGTCGGGCTGGCGGCAGTCGAATTGGGAAAACTCATGGGCGCCAAAGTCATTGCGGCGGCCAGCACCGATGAGAAACTGGATTTCATCAAGCAGCTAAATCCAGACCATTTAATTAATTACAGTGATGGTGAATTAAAGGAAAAAGTAAAAGCACTTACTAACGACAAAGGTGCTGATGTGATATACGATCCGGTGGGTGGTGACTTGTTCGACCAATGCACACGGTGCATTAACTGGAACGGCCGCCTACTGGTAATCGGCTTTACCAGTGGACGAATACCCCAGTACAAAGCCAATTTGGCCTTGCTGAAAGGCTCCTCGATGATGGGCGTATTTCTTGGTCGTTTCCGCAAAGAAGAACCGGATATTTACGAGGAGAATTTCAAAGCATTGCTTGATCTGTATGCCGAAGGAAAAATCGATCCGATCATAACCCAGTCCTTCCCTTTGGAAGATTATGTGCAGGCATTTAACGTATTCACTGAGCGTAAGGTAATGGGGAAAGTTATTTTGCAATTGAAATTCGAAAACTCAGGAACCTCTGGTTAATGATAAGTCGAGAAGAAATTAAACAAGACCTCGAACAACTGAAACAGATCGTTATTCAGCACAAAGCGCCGGATGCCCCTCTATCGACCTCGGCTAAAGTAATTGATGGTATCGAACAGGAGGTATTCAACAAAATTCCTGAAACCTTACACGACGTTTACCGACTCGCGTTGGAAGCACCTGAAAGAGATTTCCTGGTATACCAAAAGGAACGTTTTAGTTTTGGCCAGACGTACAAACTTGCATGCTCCCTGGCAAAAATAATGATGGGCCGTTTTGGTGTTGGCAAAGGAGACCGGGTAGCAATTTGTTCACGCAATAATCCTGAGTGGTGTATCGCCTACATGGCAACAACCATAATTGGTGCAGTCGCAGTTCCTATGAATTCATGGTGGACGGGGGCGGAATTGGCATACGGACTGGAGGACAGCGGTAGTAATTTACTGTTTGCTGATCAGGAGCGAATTACTCGAATTTCCCCCTATCTTGATCCATTGAATTTAGACATTATTGCTATTAAACCCGATGCAGATTCCAATTTTCCAGAACTTCATCAACTGCTGCTTGAAGACAATAATTACCGGGATATCGATCTCACGACATTGGAAATTGCCGCCGATGACAATGCCACTATCATGTATACGTCAGGCTCCACAGGCCACCCGAAGGGGGTACTTTCTACCCATAGGAATATTACTCATGCGCTGTATAGCTGGCTCTTTGCAAAAGAAATAAACGAAATACTACGACCGGAGTTGTTTGAGGAAAACCCGGAGTTTGAACCTTCCATTTTGGCGAATGTACCTCTGTTTCATGTTACTGGTAGCCACGCTCAGTTTCTAGCTAGTTTTATTAACCAGCGTAAATTTGTAATGATGTACAAATGGGACGCTGAAATTGCTTTAAGCTTGATAGAACAGGAACACATTACCGTATTGCATGGTGTTCCCACGATGACTTGGGAAATGATGCAATCGCCTAATTTTGATTCTACCGATATGAGTAGTGTGCGTTACGTACAAGCGGGCGGGGCTGCGCGACCACCTGAACACCTTACAATTATGTTAGAAAAATTTCCAGCCAAGGCCATTCCCGGCTTGGGTTACGGATTGACCGAAACCAATGCATTGGGTGCAATTATTTCAGGTAAATTTTACGAATATATACCCCATAGCACAGGCCGCCCAATCGTACCCGTTACCAGAATAAAAATAGTCGATAAAAACGATAACAGCTTGGGTACTGAGGAAGTCGGCGAAATTTGTATCAAAGGTCCGACGGTAATGAAAGAGTATTGGAATAGACCGCAAGAAACACAATCCGCATTGAAAGATGGCTGGTTTTATTCCGGTGACATCGGCAAGCTGGATGATCTTGGCTTTCTTATAATTCTTGATCGTGCCAAGGACATTGTAATCCGTGGCGGTGAAAATATCGGTTGTGCCGAAGTTGAATATGCCATAGTTGAACACCCGGCTGTGAATGAAGTTTCTGTTTACGGAATACCCGACAATCGACTGGGTGAAATTCTATGTGCATCGGTCATGCTTAAAACCGGCGAAACACTTGATAGTGAAAACTTAAAACAGTTTCTAATAAATAAACTGGCGCAATTCAAAATTCCTCAACACATTAGTTTTCAATTTGAGCAATTACCGCGAATAGCCAGCGGCAAAATAGCTAAGAAGCAACTACGGGAACTGGCGATCACACGTTACAGCCAACTCACTGGGTAAAATCACTGTCCATAAACAGGCACTTCCTCCCCCCTACCTGTGCTGAACTAAATCCAATCCATCCGTCGATGCATCGATCACGGCGTGAACGATGCAGAATTCTGCTGTCATGAAATTGTTAAATTTTTGCTGAAGAATATCTAGCATGGCACCGATAATAAGATTGAGGGCATTGTTTTTGACCACACCCACGGGCTTTTTAGCGGGTAATCTGGAGGATGTTCACATGACGGACAGTAAAGACACAAAAGATACAGATTGGGATGATACTGATGAGCCCATTGAAGAATTTCCGGAATCAGGAAACATAATGCAGTTCAGTGATTTCATAGAACCCAAAGAACAGCATGTACAAAAACAGCGTATAACACAGTTACGTCGACGGGCCGAGGAAAGGCAAGACTGGAAGCGAATTATCGGCGAGTATGGTCTTGATATTGACGACGCACTGGAAGAAGCTTAAGTAGACTGACGTCACGACGCGCCTGATATTTACCCCTCAGGAATGGGATAATGAAGTGATGTTAATACAGATTAACCTACTGTGATTAGGTAACCCGGACTTTTACCTGATCAAGTCCTTCCACCGAACCGATTATCTCATCTCCCGGTTGCACTACACCCACTCCAGCGGGTGTACCGGTGAATATCAGATCCCCAGGCTGTAAGCTAAAATAGGTGGACAGCTCCGCTATAATCTCTGGCACTTTCCACGTCATATTCGCAATATTACCCTGTTGTCTGACTTCACCATTCAGCGTCAACGAAATTGCCGCCTGTTCCAGATAACCGATGTCCTGAACTGAATGAATGCTGGATATCGGTGCAGACCCATCAAACCCCTTAGCAACATCCCATGGACGCCCGGCATTCTTAGCGGCCCGTTGCAAATCCCGTCGAGTAAGATCAATGCCCACTGCATAACCGAACAAATAATTGAGCGCCTCAGAAGTGCTTACTGCTTTTGCCTCACTACCTATCGCCAATACCAGTTCGACTTCGTAGTGCAATTCGTCAGTCCTGGAGGGAAACGGAACATCCTCACTATTACAAACTATAGCGTCAGCGGGTTTGCTGAAAAAACAAGGGGGATCTTGGTCAGGATCACCGCCCATTTCTAGCGCATGGTCAGCATAGTTCTTACCAACGCAATAAATGCGGTGAACCGGGAAACGTTGTGTTGAATTGCAAATGGCAACGGATGGTATAGACCCTGGGAAAATGTAATCCATAGTTGACTCAGAAGTGGGGTTCATAAAAGCGTTAACAGCCTAGTTGGCGATGCAAAGATCCACGCGGCCAATCATCAGCCTCAGGAAACAATCCAAGCCCGGTCAGAGATTCAACAGTATCCAATTCTGACAGCAGTGCACAATAATTCACATGCAAAGCAATATCCTGGTCAAAAACAAAAATAGACATGTCTCCGTCTGCGTTGGCGACAATTTTGAAATAAGCGGTGGGGGCGTTGCTGTTTTCGGCATTTTCCAGATTCACCGATTCATTGCTAGCGAATATCGGACCTGTTAGCACGTAAATATCCCCTGCTTGTAGGACCAGGCGATTTACTGCCTGGTCTAACCTGGCCCAGGATCCGAGGCGCAAATCCGGTTTAATTAATGACATGACCGACAGTAAGTTTAAATCAGGCCAGTAACTGCTATTGGCGAAACTGGACAGGGGTACCAAGCGACCTCTGTCGTCAGAATTTATTACTATCTCATTAAGCCGATAACTGCTTTCCTGTTGATTTTCCAGGTTCTCTCGAGAGAATCTCGTTTGTTCACCATTTAAGTCACTGGATTGAAATCCGTTCTGCATGAGCTCATCATCATGCCATTCCCTTGGCAGCAGGGAGGCTATCCCGATACTCTCAGCTATTATGCGATAAGAGACCCAATCGGCCACCTTGGTTTGTTGGTTAATTGAAACCGCGTACAGATGGCGAACGATCAATTCGTTGGTCGCTGCCGTACCCGTTGGACACTCCATTAGACAATGCGATACATGTACCGTCTGGGCACTGAAATTAGCGGGATTAACGGCAAGCAAAAGCAAAAAGCTGTAGGCCAGATTTTTCATCAATTGGTTATTTCTGTGGTCCTTAATTAACAGCCGCCTAATTTAAACCAGCAGACCTAGCCTGGCAATTAAAAATCGAAGTGAGTTTCCAAGGTTTAGATTACCCTTGGTAAAGCCAGAAGCTTTGTGGGACAAGCTCCAAGACATTCCCACTAATATTCAAAAATCACTATTTTGAATATTAGTTGAGTGACCGACAATCCAGGGATGTCTCTTTTGTCACTTCTTTCGTCACCTGCCTGCAAAGTTGAGTCACCGGTGAGTACTGTTAACTCTTTGGATTCTATCTTGATTAAAACCTCAAACTTCAAGTTTGCACTGCATTTAGGCGCTTATCCTGTACCCTGCTTAACTTGCAATCAGGCCATGCTTTAGCGCTTTCAGTTTTTCAGGTCAAGCGAGGACTGTCTGAGCCAAAGGCGAGTTCCGCAGCGCTGAAAAACTGGGAGCGCGAATGGTCGCAAGGAAAGCAGGGTACAGGATGAGCGCCGGGAAAGTTTAGTTGAGTTG
>Ga0114950_10000773_pt1 | contig 22848 bp, 18 predicted proteins | sample N075metaG_FD_83503 | JGI IMG/M metagenome (GOLD analysis project Ga0114950, IMG submission 83503) | Deep subsurface microbial communities from Kermadec Trench to uncover new lineages of life (NeLLi) - N075 metaG | ecosystem: Environmental > Aquatic > Marine > Ocean trench > Sediment | place... | reverse complement strand
TCTTACCCGGGATTGCCGGTGCTCTTCTGCTGTTTACACTGGGTGAAGGGGACATCATACCTGCGGCCATTATGCTGGCAGTCTCTGGCTCAGGTTTTAGCGCCGGTTTATTTCTTGGTCCATCCATGCAGGCTGATGTTATCGATTATGATGAACTGCATACCGGAAAGCGCCGGGAGGCACAGTTTGGGTCTCTCTGGTCGATCATGACAAAATTTATGATCATTCCCAGTATGTCCATTCCTCTGGCGATACTTGCCAGTGTCGGTTATGTGCCAAATATTGTTCAATCAGAAACTGTGCAAATGACCATTCGACTAATATTCTGTTTAGGCCCTGCCAGTACAGCCAGTATCGCATTATTAATAGCCTGTTTTTACCCCATTGACAAGCACATCCATGAACGGATTCAAGCAGGTATTGAGGAACACAAGAAGGGTAATGACGTCGTTGATCCCATCACAGGACATTGGTTGAAACCCCCATCTAAAAGGGGAATTGACGAGGAGAAAGGATGGCAGCTGGACCATTTTGGATTAGGAGAACTAGAAATTTTTGTAGGCAGGGGACAGGCAGCGGTTCGAAATCGGATTAGCATGCTCTGTCTCATCTCATTGTTTTTTCTGGCCGGCTTCGTGACCTTGTTGGTAGGTGAGATTGACTTTCAAGCCGAACCGGGATTATTGGCGGTACTTTACGTGGTAGGGTTCGGTGTTTCCCTGACAGCAGTTGTCTATCATGGTGTTAGATTAAGGCAAAGTTTTGATCTTGGAGAATTCGACCTGATGACAGTTCGGCAGCATATTAAAATAACCAGGCAGATGTTGGATGGATCTTCTTAAGTACGCTGCTCGGAAAAGCCTGCTCGGAAAAGCCTATCCTCCGCCATGTTTTCCTACTTCCCACCCGCTGTTACCCAGATGGTTTGAAGCAAATGCCGCTGGTGCTTCTTCCAGCGTGGTAGCCAGGGTATCGTTCCATCTATTCAGGAAGCCAAACAGTGCGATGACAGAGACGATTTCCACGATTTGTTTATCAGAATAAAATTTGGCCAGTTCTTCAAAATGTGAGGCTTCAACCCCGTTTGGTGAGGTTCCTCCATGGAGTGCGACGCGAAGTGCAGCACGTTCAGCTTCTGTAAACCTGTCGCTGGTTTCAAACTCGAAAGCCTCGCTGATCTTTTTGGTTTCGACGCCTCGTTTTTCCGCGCTGTGGGATGTGTGCGCCTGACAGTATCGGCAACCGGAAGCGTTGCTTGTGACAAAAGCCACCAGTTGCTTTAAGCCTGCGTCTACCTCACCCGGGCCAAGCACTGTACCGCCTAGTTGGCCAAATGCCTGAAGTAGTTCAGGCCAGTGTGCCATCGTAAACATACTGTTAGGAACGAATCCCATCGATGCCTCGACCATCTGAAAAAGTGGTTCCAATTGTGGCAGGTCTTCGCGATTTTTAGGTTTGATGAGCGTCATTAGTCTATTTTCCAGAATTAAGTTGTTTTCGTCTGTCACTGAAGGTCCGGAATTGGGCTAGGAGAACTCCCTTCAGCCACAGACTGTAATACAAGCGCTGTCAATTAAATAGAGACAACTCCCTGGATACCGGGAAGGAACAGGTCAGGCTTCGTGGCAGGAGACGAACTGATTGTCTTGTATGGATCTCAATTGTGGCGCTTCATGTTTGCATCTGTCCGTTACGATTGGACATCGTGGATGGAAGCTGCAGCCTGAAGGCGGGTCAATGGGAGATGGAACATCTCCAGTGATTATCTGGCGCTCAACCTTTCGATGTGGATCGGGTATCGGGATCGCGGCAATAAGTGATTTTGTGTAAGGATGCCTTGGCTGGCGATAGACTGTCTCACCTTCTGCACTTTCCACTACCTTGCCAAGATACATGATCACGATTCGATCAGAGATGTGTTTGACCACGGCCAGGTCGTGCGCGATAAACAGATATGACAGGTTGAATTCTTTTTGCAGGTCTATAAGCAGATTCAGAATCTGGCTTTGGATGGATACATCCAGGGCTGAAACGGGTTCATCACAGATTATCAGTTTCGGCTTCAGGGCAATAGAACGTGCTATTCCAATGCGCTGCCTTTGTCCACCGGAAAATTCAAAGGGGTATCGAACGGCTGAACGGGAGGGTAGACCAACGATGTCCAGCAGTTCCAGCACGCGTTTTTGTCGCGAATTTCTATCGCCGATTTTCTGCACGATAAAGGGTTCCTCCAGAATTTCGCCAACAGTATGTCTGGAGTTGAGAGATTCCATCGGATCCTGGAAAATCATTTGAATGTGTTTTCTAAATGGTAAGAGCGCCCTACCCTTCAGGCGGGTAATGTCCTGACCTTCAAAAAAGATAGAGCCTGAAATTGGGTCATAGAGCCGGGTGATACAGCGGCCAAGCGTAGATTTCCCACACCCGGATTCGCCCACGAGACCCAGGGTTTCGCCAGGCATGATACTAAGGGAGACTCCGTCGACTGCCTTATTGTACTTGTTGGTCCTGAGCAGGATTCCCTCTTTAACCGGAAAGTGCATTTTCAGGTCACGAATTTCCAGTATAGGTGAATCAGTCATCGTCTATATATCCTGCCACCGTGCACAACTCACTTCATGTTGATTTTCGATAGTCTCGATCTGTGGAACCGATAGCCGACAGGCATCTATCGAGTGGGGGCAACGGTTTTCAAATCGACAGCCGGGCGGCAGATCCATTAGCCCCGGCACCATACCCTCAATGACACTGAGTTTCGACTTCGGCTGTGTTTCGAGTGTTGGAATAGAGGCAAGAAGGCCACGGGTATAGGGGTGTGATGGGTTGTCGAACACATCAAAGACAGTTCCCTTTTCCGCTACTCTACCTGCGTACATCACAACGACCTGCTGACATGTCTCGGCAATAACGCCGAGATCATGGGTGATTAAAATAACTGACATGCCCATTTCGGATTGGAGATCCTTCAAGAGTTCAAGAATCTGGGCCTGTATGGTTACGTCGAGGGCGGTGGTGGGTTCATCTGCAATGAGAAGTGAGGGCTTGCAGGCAAGTGCCATCGCGATGACAACCCGTTGCCGCATACCACCGGATAGTTGGTGGGGATATTCTCCCATCCTGATATCCGGGGAAGGGATTCCAACGCGGTCGAGCATATCGATTGACTTCCTGATTGCTGTGCCAACATCGAAGTCATTATGGATAAGCAGGGCTTCAGCAATTTGTTTTCCGATTGTGTGCACCGGGTTGAGTGCTGTCATCGGTTCCTGGAATACCATACTGATCTGGTTGCCTCTTATTTTTTGCATCTCAGACAATGGGAGTTGGGTCAGGTCTCTACCCTGGAATACAATTGATCCGCTGACTATTTGACCCATAGGTTGTGGCAACAGCCGCATAATCGACAGGGCTGTCACACTTTTACCACAACCGGATTCACCCACGATACCAAGGGTTTCACCCTGTTCAGCAGTGAAACTCAACTGATCGACTGCCCTGACCCGGCCTTCGTCAGTGTCGAATTCGGTGACGAGATTTGTGATTTCTAGTAATGGCATTGAGAAGGGTTCAACTGGTTAATTTTTGAACTGGTCAAAGACCCGTATTTGCGGGTCAAAAGTTTTGTCATCTTTTCTCGCGGCAAGCGTCTCTTCTTTCATTTTTGTATCGATCCAGTGAACGAAAAGCTGTCCCGCTCCTCTTGCGTACTTATAACTAAATGAATCAGGATACTGTATCCACCGCCAGTAACCGAGTCGAAAGAATCCCTGGTAATATCCAGGCGAAAAAGAAGCATGTTCATTGTGCAGTTCTGTCATTGCCCTGGCGAGCTCGATCATCTCCTGCTTATCGTCCGAAGTGCGATACTTGTCAATCATCAAATCCATCTCGAATATTGCCAGTGCCTCAAGGTTGTTGGTCTGGGTTTTCAGCTTCCTGTCGGGGTTAATCGAACCGTCGTCAAGAAATGCATGGTCATAGGCGTTGTCTGAATGATAGGTTTCCCAGAATCGGGGATACATTTCTAACGATGTATTAAAGGCGGAGAAATGAATATCGTGTTTTTTTTCCTGAACTTTCTTCCATCCTGCTGTGGCGTCCAATACCTCAATTCGAAACTCTATACCCGCTTTGGCCGCTTCCTCTTTCAGGATTGTAAGAACATCTTTAAGGCTCTCGTAGCCACTCGATAGGGTGAATGCAAGTTTTTGACCCCTGCCGTTGACTAGAATGCCATCCGGGCCGCGATCAGTGAAACCTGCTTTTGCGAATGATTCGAGTGCCTTAACGATGTTAAAAGGTCTCGATTCTAATGTAGGGTGTGAAAATTCACCGTACCCGTCGGAAGAAGTTTGCATGCGGGTGAAATCTCCACGGAAAAACTTGTCAATGACCAGTTGCCAGTTAGTAGCGAAGCTGATACCCACGCGAATGTCCTGATTGTCCAGAAGTGGCCTGGAAGTATTTATCCATAAGCCGTAAGTTGGCCGGGGGCGCTGGTTGTAGAACACTGATTTATGGATGTACCCCGCTTTAACATCCGGATCGTCATCCGGTAGCTTTTCATACCAGTACTGCGCAAGATTGAGACCAAACTGGTCTATATCTCCACGCTTGAAAGCTTCAAAAACTTTCGCGGTGTCCCTTATCACGGACAAGCGGATGCGATCTATGTTAAATCGATATCGCCAGTTCTTTTTGTCTTTTGCCCACCAGTCCTTGTTGCGCGTAAGTGTGATAGACCGGCCTTTCTTGATGTCTTTGTCTTTCAGGATGTATGCAGCGGTCGTTGGGGCGAATCGCCATTGATATCGTGCCACAAAATCATCACCAACTTCCCGGAAGAAATGCTGGGGCATTGGCCGGAGCTCCAGTACCCTGGAATCCATATCCGGTTTTGCGTCTGGAATGGAGATTGAAAATGTGTGGTCGTCGTATCGGGTGATATTCGTGTACTGGGTACCGTACCAATTGTTATACCAGGGGGCGATGATGTAGGAAGACTGGAAAAACCAGAACATGAAGAAAAAGTCGTCCGAGGTGATAGGGACACCATCAGACCATTTTGCTGACCGGTCCAGCTTGACGAAGACAGTTTTTGAATCCCTGTCCACTGCCCAGGATTCAGCTAGCCCCGCATAGTAGCTGAATTCGCCCGGGTGTCGGTGAGCGATGGCCATGGCCGTGTCATCGAGAATCCAGCTCCGGAAAGAGCCATTGGAATCCGGACCTACTGTTCTTAATGTCCTGGGAAAATCCTGGATGCGTACATATTCTGTTCCACCCTTAACGGCGTCAGGTGATCCAATCTCGGGCAATGATGAGCCGTCTTCCCAGGTTAAATCCACGGGTAAATCGCTCAGCGATTTGAAACTGAAAAATTCCGGTCTGGAAGTGTAATAATCATTTACCTCCTGTGTATTGTCTCGCGATGCAAGTTCACTAGCGGTTGAATCATCAGTACCGGAGTCGCCGCATGAGCTGATCAGAAACGTCAGGAGGCTGACCAACAAGAATTTACAGTTACGCGAGTATTTCATCAAGTAGATCTCATGGTTGAAGTTCGAATATTGGTATTCATTTGTTAACGGTACACTGTGAATTTTTTTGGATCGAAGGATTCACGGACGGCCTCCCCTATAAACGTCACCAGTGTCAACAAGATGACCAGCGTGCCAAAGGCAGAAGTAACGATCCAGGGGGCGGTTCGCAGATTGGCTGTCCCCTGTTTCAACAACTCACCGAGACTGGGCGTGGGTGGCGGTAGTCCAAAACCAAGAAAATCCAGGGCAGTTATTGCGGAAATAGCTGCCACAATGGTAAATGGCATAAACGTGACCAGGGTCGACAGTACATTTGGCAAGATGTGTTTAAAAATGATCCGGAAGTCAGAGGCACCTATAATTTTGGCTGCTGCGATATAGTCCCTTGATTTCTCTTTGTAGGTTTCCGTGCGCATGTAATAGGTCATGCTTGTCCAGGAAAATAACACCATCACGGTGAGAAGAATGCCGATTCGAGTTGTTACGGAGAAATTCGAGGGTATGATCGAGAACACGATGATGACCATGTACAGGAATGGAATATTGGACCAGATTTCAATAAATCGCTGGAAGATCAGGTCAAAAACGCCACCGAAATATCCCATGGCACAGCCAATTGTTATTCCGATAATGTAGACGCTGGCCATAAATGCCAGAGAGAAGAGCAGTGCGATCCTGGTACCGTAAAATAATCTTGAAAGTACATCCCGGCTTGTTGTGTCGGTGCCCAGATAGTGTTGCGTCTTAAACGAAGGCGGGTAGGGTTTGAATACGCCGCCCGGGGAATGGTTCTCGTAAGCATTATATGGAATGAGGGGCATCAGGACCCAATTTCCTGAATCGTTCTCGGTAAATTTCTGCTGTAAGTCGCGGTAGTTTGTCTCGTAACTGTAGTCCAGGCCAAAGTCGGTACCCGGGTGGAAGCGAGTATAGGTCGGAAAAACAAGCTGACCGTCATAACTTACTACCAGGGCACGATTGTTAATCAGGAGTTCACCAAAAAAAGCTGTGACCAACAATCCAAGGAGAATGAGGAAACTATAATAGCCGCGTTTTATCTCGCGAAAACGGCGAAGCTTCTTCAGGGTCTGTGGATTAAAGCTAAACATTTTGGATTATTGGAACCTGATTCTGGGATCAACGAGAGCAACCAGGAAATCTGAAATGATGTTGCCAATTAAAAGCAGAAAGCTGGCAAGCAGCACAACTCCCATCACAACAGGATAGTCGCGATCAAGGATTGCGGTAATGCCCAACAAGCCAAAACCGTCAATATCGAAAATGGTCTCAATCAGGAATGATCCGGACACCAGCAGCGTGATGTTTTGCCCAAAAGTGGTTGCGATTGGAATCATAGAATTTCGCATGGCATGTTTTGTTACTGCCTGGCGAAACGAGACGCCTTTTGCGATTGCGGTTCTGATGTAGTCGGCAGCCAGGTTGTCGAGGAGGTGGTTCTTCAGCAGCAGGGTGACTAACGCGAAACTACCTACAAGATAACAAATCAGGGGTAAAACCGAATGGCTGATCAGGTCAAAAATTTTACCCAGGGTGTCCTTCTCCTCGAAGGAGTAACTGATAAATCCTCCCATGGGGAACCACTCGAGACGCACGGAGAAATAGAGCAGCAACAGGGAGCCCAGTGCATAACCCGGAATGGCATAACCAACAAAGATCAGGATTGAAGAAACACTATCGACAAGTGTCCTGTGTTTGATGGCTTTCAGCACCCCCAGTGGGATGCAGACTATATAGGTAATCACCAGCGTGACCAGGCCATAGTACAAGGACACCGGGAACCTGTCCTGAATGACGTCCATCACAGGTTCGTTGTAGCGATACGAAGAGCCAAGATCACCCTGGATCACCCTGGTTACCCAGTCGTAGTAGCTAATGAGTATCGGTTTATCAAAGCCGTAATATTCTTTTAGGATGAGTAATTGCTCGTCAGAGAGTGCCATCCCCTGTCCGGCAATCTGGGTACCAACGCCTGTAGCGGCATTTAACTGCTGGGACTCCATAATGGCTCTTTCCAGCGGACCGCCCGGAACGAGTCGGGTTATTGCGAAGACAATAATTGTGACACCCAGGAGTGTAGGTGGTATTAGCAACAAGCGTCTGATGAAATAGTCGCGCATTCTTCTTTAGATTCTTCTTTTAGATTCTTCTTTTAGATGGTACCGGCTGCTCTTGCCTGTATTCGCTAAAAGCAGCCAGGTCAATATTGGTTGACCGGGTTTGCTCACCATCCCCAGGTTCACAGTGAGTCAGACCCTGAAATTGGGCTGGATATTGCCACAGAGGATTAGAGTAATAAAAGAGCCCGACCTCGATTTCCCTTCGTTTGGTCGCTTTTTATACAACGGGGCGCATTTTATTACGAATTGGCCACCAATAGACAGCAAAAAGTGATCACTAAAATATCGTTCAAGGCGCTGCTTGAAATTGGGGAATGTCATCACTGATTTCAAACCAGCTAGCCTTGCTGCCAGTATAAATGTGTCCTTTAGGTCTGATTCCGGGGTCAAAATCCAGACAACCCACCGGTACATTACACCTTTCACCGTGAATTCGCGGCATGAGGCTTCCACATTCTGTACAGAAGGCTGAGCCGAACCGGTCGGCTTCGGGGAGTTGGTATTGACGAATACTTTTTTCACCGCTAATCCACCTTACCGCCTCAGCAGGATAAAAGACATTGGTGGCGTGCGCTGCACTTCGGGACCGTCGACAACGGCAGCAGTGGCAATTCATCATCGCGACCGGTTCGCCGGTTAATTCGAATTTACAGGTCTGGCATAAGCAACTACCGGATGACCGTAACTGGACTGGTCGGGCCGCAACTGCCGTACGGGACATTGAACCAGGGAAAGTATCGAATTGTTTCAGGTCATCCGTAATGTTGTACCAGGACACTTTGGAGCCTACAAAGATGTGCCCTACAATTTTTGCGGGGCAGGTATCATGAAGTGTACCGGCTGGTACTGAATAATTTGTCCCTTCCAGGAAAGGAAGTGTGGAGCCGCAAATGTCACACCAGGTTCTGGCGAGATGTGATGAAACGGCATAGGAGTTGATATGTTCTTTGCCGCAGGTAAATGAAAGCCTGTCCCGGGATACTGATGTAAATGTGGCAAAGAGTGAACCATGGGATTTGCGACACAGACTGCAGTGGCAGTTCAACATATTGCTGCACGAACCTGTTATTTCATACTCAACGGCGCCGCAGAGACAGCCTCCCTTTATTGTCATGGGATTAGCCCAACCAGTCTAAATGCTTCAGGAATTGTTAGTCTTAGATACATTTGTAGACGGCATTAAGCAATCGTTTTGATCTGGGTGTGGTGGCGCTGTCAAAATGCATCTGGTTCATCGCATAACCAAAACCAATACCCGCTTCGGTGTCTGCAAAACCGATTGAACCTCCTGCCCCGGCATGCCCGAAAGCATTCGGGTTTGGTCCATATGCTCCGCCAGAATTCAGCATAAAACCGCGCGCCCTGCGTAGCTTCCCACCCAGAACCAGGTCTTCCGGACCGTCGACTTCAACCTTTAGTGCCTCGGATAATGCTTCCTGACTGATAACGCTTGTTATTCCGGATGGAGCATCCCTGGATGCTCCTGCCATGGCAAGGTTTCCATAAATACTTGCAATTCCTCGCGCACTGGCGTGACCGTTAGATGCTGCTATCTCGGCCAACCGCCACGCTTTACTGCACGCATCCCGAAAAGGGGAAATTGAGGGGTTCAGCAGTGCTATGGGGTAGAGTCTGGGCATGTCCGGCTTTGGCGGTGGCGAATTCTTGCTGGAATCTGACATTCCGGCATCGTTAGTACTGGTATGGTCAGTTCTGGCATAGTTCGGGCCGATCAATGTGGCGCAGCGAGAGAATTCTGTTTCCGGTAGCCCGATATAAAAGTCGGCAGACAGGGGTATTGCCACCTTGTCCCTGAAATACTGGCCCAGCGTTTTACCGGTAATTCTGCGGATAAGCTCGCCCGGGAAATAACCCCATGTTACCGCGTGATAACCTGCTCCTGTTCCCAGTGGCCACAATGGTTTTTGTGCCGCCAGTAAATTTACCATCTTGTTCCAATCGTAGAGATCGTTAATGCTGAGACGGGTATCTACACCGCACAAGCCAGCCTGGTGAGACAACAGTTGTGCGACGGTAACCTGCTGCTTTCCCTCTGCTCCGAACTCTGGCCAGTAGGTCACTACCTTCTCGTCGTAGTCTATTTTGCCCTCGTCATGTAGAACCGCGATAGCGAGAGCCGCGGGACCCTTTGTGGTTGAATACACGTTGACGAGCGTATCTGCCTGCCATTCCCTGGTCATTTCTCGGTCCGTGTATCCACCCCAGAGATCCACCACCTTCTCTCCCTGGTGGTAAACGCAAAAACTCGAACCCACTTCTATGCCATCCCAGAGGCGTGCATATTCTTCCCGGACCAGTTCAAATCCGGATGTAACCTGGCCCATAACTTCTATTTCCATACTGCCTTGAAACCGTTAAATAGAACTTTGATGGTAACACCCTGAGTGGTAATTCGCTTTCAGCGGGTCGGTCTTTTAATACTCGATTCTCTTGAGGTTACCAGCAAAGTTCCGTAGCGAATGACTTTTTGGCGGTGGCTCGACATAATGACGGACTCTAATAATCCGGATTAACCTATGCGCCAAATTACAAAACTCTCCTCTATTTCCATCCTGTTGCTGGTGTGCCTGGTGGTTTCATGCACCAGGGAGCCGTCAAAAACCAGTGAGGAGTCGGCTTCCGGTAAAGTTGTTCAGGAAGAAAATGACGCGATTGTCCAGAAAGAGGTAACCGGGGTGGTGCAGGACCCCACCTCCAGCATGGAGCAGGAGGATGCAGCTGAGGTCGCGGAGGAAGATTCATTCGCAGTTGATAAAACGAATCCTGACTGGAAACAGACGCTTCAGCAGCCGGGCATCATGATCTTTGAAGAAGGCAAACGTTACTTCTGGGATATGCAAACCAACAAGGGCGCCATGAGCTTTGAGTTATTCCACAAGAGTGCACCAATGCATGTAAGCAGTACAATATACCTTACAGAACTGGGCTTTTATGATGCAACTGTTTTTCACCGCGTGATGCCGGGATTCATGGCACAGGGAGGCGATCCCACAGGAACTGGAAGAGGCGGTCCGGGTTATCACTATGAAGGGGAATTTAACGCTGCAATCCGTCACGACAAGCCGGGAATATTGAGCATGGCTAATGCCGGTCCCGGCACGGACGGCAGCCAGTTCTTTATAACCTTCGCAGCCACTAAACACCTGAATGGAAAACATACGATATTTGGTGAAATTTCCAAAGGTATGGATACACTTCAGGCATTGGAAAAAAGTGGAAGTAGCAGTGGCCGCACCAGCGAGAAGCTGGAAATTATAAAGGCCTCGATCAGAATCGAGTAACCTTATCTGCTGAGTCCCTTGAAGCCAAATCCCTGGTGCCAGGGCGCCATGCTACATTCAGATCGGAACAGGGCGTTAATGTGACGGAAAAATTTAAAGCAACCCTGAAGCGGATTCGGCGCCTGAGTCAGACCACGCTGGATTTTCGATTTGAGCGGCAGCATGGGGAAACCATTGAATTTGAGCCTGGTCAGTTCTTTCGTTTCACTTTTAAAGACCGCAACGGTGAATTTGAGCGCAGCTATAGCCTTTGTAATTTTGGAGAGGATATCCGAAAAACGCGCTTCCTGGATCTTGTTGTCTCGACAGTAGATGGTGGTAGGGCAAGCCAGATTCTCTTTAACTGCGAGGCGGGTCTTGGAGTTGATGTAAGTGGACCCTTTGGTCGATTAGTTGTTCCTGAGGCTCTTCCGAATCGCCTCTTCCTGATTGCAACCAGCGTCGGGATAGCACCGTATATGCCGATGTTGACCGTTTTGACTTCCCTTCTGGACAGTCAGAAGGTCGAGGTGATGCTCCTGTTTGGCGTGCGGACTCGAGAGGAGTTTCTCTACCATCAGGAGATACTCGCGATAAATTCAGAATTCGACAATTTTACCCTGTCGATGTGTTATTCGCGGGATAAACTGGAAAATCAGCTACCGTTCGAACACAAGGGATATGTTACAGATCAGCTGAACCGGTTTACGCCGGATCCGGGTACGGATCACGTCTTACTTTGCGGTAATCCGCAGATGATTGATGATTGTTTCAAATTGCTTAAATCTCGTGGGTTTACAGCCAGACAGGTAGTGCGGGAAAAGTATGTGTTCGCTAAAGACAAAAAGCGAACTAAACAGAAGTCATTGAGCGAAGCGCAAAAGCGCCTTATTGCAGAAAAGATGAAGCAGTATCGATAATTTTTGTGACACGATGTGAAAGCACAGTTTTCATACACGGTTTTCATGCATGGTTTTCATAGATGTTCGAGAAACCACTCCCGTGCCAATTTGGCACCTTCCAGATAATTCTTGTCATAGACATCGTAGTGTTTACCGGGAAAAGTGTGATAAGAAACTGGCACCTTACCTTCAAGTATTTCATGAAGCACAGGTAGCTGTTTCGCTCGGTCAAAGAGCTCTTCGTCTTCCTGGTCAATTAGCAGGCACGGCACGCGAATATTACCAGTGTTGGCGGTGTACCTTGCCATTTTTGCATAATCAGGTTTACCCACCAGTGACTCGTGCGCATCGAGGGCCGGCGGCAGCGCACCGTAAACGCCGCGAGCCTTTTCAACGGCGCGCTCCGGAAACGCCTCTGCAAGCTCACTTCCCAAAAATGGACCGCCTACCTGCGCGACCATACATTTAATTCTCGTGTCGCAACCGGTAACATAAATTGCGTGACCGCAACCAAAACTGGTTCCCCAGATTCCTATTCTTGTGGAGTCCACACAATCCTCGCCTTGCAGGTAATCAAGGCAATTTGTGATGTCGAGAAACTGATCAAATGGATCGACTACATCCCGAACCGCTTTGACTTCAATTTCCAGTATACCGTTTTCATCTGGTTCACCCTGGCGCTGTTCGCTCACCAATCTCGCATCGCTGGTAAACCAGCCGCGATAGTCGAAGGTCATGCAGACGAAACCGGCCTCGCAAAAATACGGTGCGTAGGTGTTGTTCAGGTGTTCTTTAGGACCGCCCCAGCCGTGGCAGAGTAAAATAGCAGGTCGTTTTTCATCTTTGGTCATTTCATCAGGAGTGAATAAATTGCCGGACAAACGAGACCCTTCGCTCCATATTGTGATGTCTTTGTTCATCTTTGGTGAATCCTCATTGTGGGGCGATGGGTTTGCGGCGAATGCGGCGCTGGAAATTGTATATGATATTAAATGAATCGTTATTCGGATAGCACATCATCAGGATAAATTTCTGGCCATCCATGTTCAGCCATTGAACTGTTGGTGTCATCAATATGGGATAGACGCATTGCGGCCAAACGCGAAACCCTCACGATACAAACCGCTCTCCTTGCGGTTCGAGTTCCGGTGCCGCGGTTGCTGTTGCTGCAAAACTTGCGGTGGTGGCGATCGGTGCTGAGGCTGATGGTTCAGTTGTTTGTCCTTCATCCCTCACCGGTATTGTTGGGGTTAAACCAGATATTGGATTGGTTAGCCAATCCGGCATTATTCCTCTCTCCCATACACAAGATCGGTTGGTTAACAAGCGTGTGGGCATACTGCGATCGTCAGCAAATTTCCGGCTATCCTCATATCACCATAGCCATGTGTAAATTACACGGCTTACCCTTTGGGTTGTCTTTTATAGGTTGTAAAAACAGTGACAATGCATTGCTGTCTTTTGCTTACGCATTGAAAAAAACCAGGGTATGCCAACCGGATTGAGCCTGGCGTGAAAGGTCCCTATTTGCAGAAATCTTTGATTACAGCTCTGCGGCTTCATCGCGGGTGTAAAAACTACCGCCCTGCTCGAACCCCGCAACGATGTCCGGCTTGAGTTTAATCACCACGCCATGGTCATCAAAGCTGGTTGCCCATTCTTTTGGTAACCAACCGATCATGTGTATGGATGCTTCCTGGCCATCTTTGAGTTTTGAAATTTCAATTCGCCCCGTACTTTTCTCCAGGAATGCGGGCCTGAAATCTGAAGAACGGTTATTCTGGCTGATGCCCCTGGTGCCTGCATAAGCGAGGTTCTCTGAGCGCAACGTCTGATTGTCCACAGCGACTCCGATTGGTTTGCTAGTCATGACCAATTCTTGTGCATAGGTCGTGCCAGTTTTCAAAAAGTAAGGGTTTCGTTGATCTATGCCGTGATAGTTGACTTGTGGTTGGTGATCAGCGGAAAGTCGGGTGACGATAAACGTTAAGGATTCAGGGAAGATGCCCCTTTACGTCATCAATTGGTCGCTCAGGGGCAACTGGTTGAGCGTTAGCTGATAGTCATTTCTTAACCACTTCTGTCAGGCCAACTCTAGTTGACCAACAATTTCGTGAAGGGATGGTTTAAATTGAAAATCGTCATTTCAGGATTACCCCGGGGGTTCGGGAGTTGAACCCCACAAGGGTAAAAACTGGCTAGTACAAAAAATTTGTCAGTTAGCAATTGGTCAAGTAACTTCGATCGCTGTATTTCGCAATGAATCTGACAGATTCTTTTCATGGTGATTAGGTGCTTACCTGATCAGTGAGGCAATTAAATGAGTATTTTACGTGTAGAACCAGCAGAAAAGGTATCAAAGGTAGGGTTTTATGTACTGAACGGTGCTGGTCAAGTTGTCGTATTTCGGCTAAATTATTAGTCAACAAATGACCCAGGTTGCTCATAAAGTAAAACTAGTACCATGAACAAAAAATACCAGATACAAAATACACAAAATGGACTGACACTCGTCGAGTTGATGATCGCGCTTGCGATTTTGGGAATAGTCAGTTCGCTAGGTGTATCGATGTATGGCGATTATACAGTGTCGAGCAATGTTTCCAGGGCGATTACCGAAATTCGGATGATTGATTTGCTAATCAAGGACTACCGCTTAGGCACCAATTCCAATCCTCCTGATCTGCCGGCGATAGGGATTGACTATCAAGACCCCTGGGGTAATGATTATCAGTATTATGATATCGCGACCGCTAAGGGTAATGGTAAATTGCGCAAAGACAAGAATCTGGTCCCTATAAACACTGATTACGATTTATACAGCATGGGGCCTGATGGAAAGAGTGTATCGCCATTAACAGCAACTGACAGCCACGACGATATTATCCGCGCTAACAACGGACGCTATGTGGGTGTAGCTGAAGGTTACTAGCATTACCAGTACGACCAGCGTCATCAGGATTACTAACGAGGCTGCTCATGGCATCTAATGTAAACAGTCGTGTCGCCAGGCGAATGCTCTTGCTGTTTGTCGTTGCCTCACTAATTCCGTTGGGAATTTTCGCGATTCTTACGTTTTTACAGGTCAGATCAGACCTGGAAAAGGACTATAGCGAATCACTTCGTGGTATTGCAAAATCTGTTGCAATGGATTTCCATCTTCGTATGGTCGTTGCCCATGAGCAGGTTGCAATTATTTCACAATTGACCGCCAACAAAGCGCTTGTTGGCGTTAAGTTGGTGGAAAGTAAGTCCATGAGCCGGTTAAGCAGCATCTGGTTGATTGGAGACGGCAAAGAGCAGGTTCTAAAAGGCGACAAGAATAAAAAAGCACCCCGGGTCATGGTCGGTCAGCATATCACTTTTGGCATTGTACCCCTGGCTAAATACTCAGCTGATGTTTTGATAGCAGATAGTTTCGAAATCGACGGTAAGCCTTACCAATTGATTGCCTCCCTGGACAGGAAGTTGTTATGGGAAAATGTCAGGAGTCTCGGAGAGTCGGTTTGCATTTCAACTCCCGAGGGAGTCCAGATTTATTGCAATATGGATCCCTCAACAAGTTGGCGTGAGGAGTTGGACCTTCACGTAAGAATTTCAGATAGTGGTTTTTACCTGACCAAAGAGAATTACTATACAGCATACTGGTCTCTCTTCGAGACTGCCGTTGATGGGATACCGCAATTCATATCGGCCGTTGCGATGCCAAAAGAGGAGGCACTAGGCAGTATAAAAGAGTTTGAATCGATATTCGTCAGGGTCACTGTACTGACAATATTGCTGATTGGATTTGTCAGCATGCGCGCGATACGCGCAAGCCTGGATCCCCTGGAAAAGCTGCTGGGCGCCACAAGGTTGCTGTCTGAAGGTCATTTCTCTTCGCGGGTCGAATTGAATACCGGGGATGAATTCGAAGAACTGGGTGGCTCATTCAATCGAATGGCTGACCAGTTGGGAAAACAATTTGATCTTCAGGTCACAATGTCTGCGCTTGGTCAGCAACTTCAAGGAGTGGCTGGAATTGAACCAACCATCAAGTTGGTTTTTACGGCGGTGAAGAAGGTCATTCACTGTAATTGGCTAATGGTGACCTACATTGTGGATGAAGGTCGGGAGACCAGTTCATACATCTATATTTCAGATTCGAGTGATCACAAACAGCACCGGAAACTGGAAGTCAGCGGCACCCCTCATTTTTCCAATCGTGTCGTTCTTGCAACGGGTGCTGAGTTAATGGACAGTTACGAGGGATTTCGATCAGAGTTGCAGGCGGACAAGAAATACTATGTTGTTCCGGGGATTGATGATGGTGAGATTGTCGCGATACTGATCATCGGTGCACAGCAGATGGACGGTCTTTCTGATTCACTTAGTTTGATCTTGAGCCAGATTGGCGTGTTGCTTGCCAGTTCCTTGTCGAATGTTTTTTTAACCGACAGACTTTATCATCAAGCCCATCATGATCATCTGACCGGGCTTCCCAACCGGCTTTATCTCAAGAATACGATTGAACGAGAGATACAAAAAGGAACAGGTGGTTCACTGGTGGTGTCAATTTTTGATATTGATCGTTTCAAGCTGATCAATGACACCCAGGGACATGCTGCGGGTGATGAATTACTCATCCAGGTGGGTGAAAGGCTGAGAAAGGTCCTCGATCCATCAGCGACGCCGAGTCGATTTGCAGGCGATGAATTCATTATCCTCAGCCGGCACCAGGCGGCTGAAGTGGATGACTCGGAACTGATAGACAGGGTCGTGGAACCCATTAAGCAGGTGTTTACAGAGCCTTTCCCGATTGGCAACCGTTTGTTGAAGGTAGAGGCCAGCCTTGGCCTGGCAAGATTTCCTCTTGATGGTGACAACTTCGTTACCTTACTCAGGAATGCAGATGCGGCGATGTACCAGGCGAAAAAGGTTAATCCTGGAGGCCATTGTTTCTACACTGTAAAATTGCAACAGGAACTAACCGAACGTATTGACATTGAAATTGCCTTAGCCTCCGCGATTGCTGGTGCAGAGTTTGAGATGTATTACCAGCCTATAATTGAACTTAAAACTCGCAGAGTGAGTGGGGCGGAAGCTTTGCTGCGCTGGAATCGACCTGGACTTGGCCAATGGTTGCCTGACCAATTTATCGGGATTGCTGAGGAAACAGGTTTTATATTAGCGATTGGGGACTGGGTCATGCTGGATAGCTGCAGGACCTTCAAACAGATGCTGGATTTCAGACAAGGGTTAAGTACGGTTGCTGTCAATGTCTCGGGGCTTCAACTGGCGCAACCGGATTTTGTCGAATCAGTAAAGAAAAACCTGGAACTGTCTGGCTTACCAGCCCGTTATCTGGAAATTGAAATCACTGAGACCTGTCTCATAGATAATATCGAAGCGACGATCACCAAACTTGAGGCGATACGAGCGATGGGAGTAAGAGTGGCTGTGGACGACTTTGGCACGGGTTACTCTTCACTTCAGTATCTCAAAAGGCTTCCGATTGACAAGCTAAAGATAGACCAGATGTTTGTGCGTGGTCTTCCCCACGATGAAAATGATGTTGCAATCGTCAGGTCCCTGGTTTCGTTAAGTAGTGAACTGAAGCTCACCGTACTCGCGGAAGGCTGTGAGACAGAAGCACAGGCACAGTTCCTGGAAAATGAATCTATATACAAGGTCCAGGGCTGGCTATTTAGCAAAGCGCTGGCGAAAGGTGAATTTCTGGAATACGTCAGACTCCAGAATTCACCCAGCGCTGAAGTCGTCGCCTGACCCGGGCATCAATATACTTTATTCCTTACATCAAAGTTGTCACTTCCTGGTTTCTCTGATGATTTTTTTACCCGGTTTATGACCTCCGTCAAGCTATCAAATAGTCTTTCATGGTCACCGGGCATTGATGTTAGTACAATTCGTTCGTGAATATTTCTAAAAGCGCAACGCTGACCAGTCTCGCAAAAACCTGCGGTTGAGCCTCTAAGATCAGTTCGGTCGAGCTGGCGAGACTACTTGGAACTCTACCTGCCATAGAGGATGCAAACCTGCTTGTCGGGTTTGAAAATTCAGATGATGCGGGTGTTTACAGGATCAATGATGATCAAGCCCTGGTGGTAACCGCTGACTTCATCACGCCGCCGTTAGATGATCCTTTTATTTATGGTCAAATCGCAGCTGCTAACGCTTTAAGTGACATCTATGCCATGGGAGGGAAGCCGCTGATATGCCTCAACCTGGTGTGCTTCCCTACAGACAAACTCGATGCGTCAATCCTGCATACCATTGTTCAGGGTGCTATCACTAAAATAGTCGAAGCTGGTGCTGTATTGGTCGGAGGCCATAGTGTCCAGGATGACGAGCCCAGGTTCGGGCTTTCAGTAACCGGAATCGTTCATCCGGACAAGTACTGGGCCAACAATGGCGCAAGGTCAGGCGACATGTTAATTATCACTAAATCGATCGGCGGTGGTGTATTGCTCAATGCCAATCTGAAAGGGGCAGTTTCGCGCCCTGCGATGAAAGCCTGTATAGCGGAAATGACCCGACTCAACAAGAATTCTGCGGAGGTTCTTGCGAATTATACGATTCATGCTGCGACCGATATCACCGGTTACGGACTGGCTGGCCATGGCCTTGAAATGGCACGGGCATCCAATGTGACGTTAGTCATCGACTCCGCAAAAATTCCGATCTTCGATGAAGCGGATTCAATGTACGAAAGTGGGTTCACCACTGGCGTTAACGCCAGCAACAGGGAAATGGTGGAGCAAGATTGTGACTTGAGCAAATTGTCACCTACTCTGCAGGAACTCATGGTTGACCCGCAAACAAACGGAGGCTTGTTGGTCTCGGTACCAGGAGAGCAGGCGGACATGATCATCAAACAGCTCACCTCTGCAGGCATCGAAAAAAGCTGCATCATTGGCAGGGTAATGACTTACGATGGTAACAATCGTATTCGATTTACATAAATACAGTCGACGACATCCCAGCACTGAAGTTATAACAAGGTGCGCAACAACAAAAAGCTTGACCTTGACAACTTTAGAATTCATATAATTAGATTCCTACTAAATAGCATGCTATCTATTTATGAACAATCTGAAGCAGGAATTTGTTGCGTCTCTTTTCAATGTTCGTAACCGGGTCCGGTTTGCGATGGACGATCAGTTCAGGCCGCTTGGGGTAACGGATGCGACCTGGCGAACACTCTTTTACCTGCAACAGGTTGGCGATGGTGTTCAACAGAAAGAGCTGGCAAGAGTAATGGGGATCGAAGGTCCAAGTCTTGTCCGCCTCCTGGATAACCTGGAAGCGAAGGACCTCATTGTCAGAAAATCCTCCCTCCAGGATCGGCGCGGTAAAACAATACATCTTACAAGAGCTGCATTGCCTCAACTGAGCTCACTCAAAGAGATCGCCGCTACCGTCAGGAAGACACTGCTTAAGGATATTACCCAGGAAGAATTAAAAATTTGTGTCAGGGTATTTCAAAAGATCCTTGAGGCGCCAAAGGATAGCGAGGAGAAATGATGGAAGACACAAAGCCGCATCTTCTTACACCCATCAATGTGGCTGCACCTATCGCCCTTGTCTGTGCGGCCATATGGCTGGGCTGGTGGTTCTATGATCGTTCCCAGTATCTATATGTCACGGATGCGCGAATAGCTTCCACGATGATCAGTGTCAGCAGCCGGATGCCCGGTTGGGTTGTGGCGTTTCCTGTTCGCGAGGGCCAATTGGTGGTGCAGGGACAAGTGCTTGTGGGAATTGACACTCGCGATGCAGATTTGCAACTGGCAGAACTCGAGGCGAGTTTGAATACGCTCAAAGCAGAGTACATACGCCTTCAGAGTCAGCTGGTGTTAAAAGAGAAACAGATATATTCGAATATTAAGGTCGTGGCTTCACGCCACCGTGTTGCACAATCCGAGCTTTCGGAGACAGAAGTCGTTCTGGCGCAGACAAGGAGTGATCTGAAAAGAGCAGAATCATTACTGCATCAGAAAATGGTTTCCGAAGAAACATGGGAATCACGGCGAACTGACCGGGACAAGGCTATCCAGGTTCTCAACCGTAGCATTGCGCAGGTTGCTGCCGCGGCAGCAGAGCAATTTGCCGCAGAAATCAATATTGCTGAACTTGATGTACTGCAAAAGGAATTACAAATAGTCAGTAGCCGCCAGACAGAGTTGGATGTGCAACGACAGCGTTTGTTGAATACGCTGGATGACTACGTTATCAAGAGCCCTGTTAATGGTGTGATCGACGAAACGTTTGTCAATCAGGGTGAATACGTCTACCCCGGGCAAAGAATACTGATGTTACATGATCCTGAGAATATCTGGATTAAAGCAAACATCAAGGAAACGAACATCGGTGTCCTGCATGAGGGCGCGCACGTGGAGGTGAGTGTTGATGCGTATCCGGACGAGGTGATAACAGCGACAGTGCGAAATGTGGGCAATGCGGCAACCAGTACGTTTGCGCTGTTACCCAGCCCCAACCCGAGTGGTAACTTCACGAAAATCACCCAGAGACTGGAAGTTCAAATGGAACTCGGGCCGCACGAGAGTTTACTCAAGCCGGGCATGATGGTTGAACTGAAAATAGACATTCTATAAGCATGCAGACACCCGGCAGGATACCTGAAGGAATCGAAGCATCCTCCAGTATACTGGCGATGTTTGAGATTTACGGACCGCGATATGTCTGGTTTGCAGTTTGTACTTCGATGTTGGGATCATTCGCGACTTTACTAACGGCCACGATCATTAATGTAGCGATTCCTGAAGTGATGGGGGCGTTTGGAATCGGCCAGGACCAGGCGCAATGGTTGTCCACCGGATTCCTGGCAGCAGGAGCAGTCACCATGCTGCTCACTTCCTGGGCAATCGAAGCATTCGGTATGCGCGTGATCTTCACCTTTTCCATGCTTGTGTTCCTTGGTGGTTCTGTGTTGGGCGGAATGGCCATGACACCCGAGATACTCATATTGTCTCGGGTCATACAGGGCGCGGCAGCGGGTATACTAAGCTCCCTGTCCATGGTCATTAACTACCAGATATTTCCAGTACGCCAGCGTGGTATGGCGATGGGGATCTTCGGCATTGGCGTGGTTCTCGCACCGGCCCTGGGTCCAGCGTTGGGCGGAGTGTTGATCGACAATTACAGCTGGCGGTATGTGTTTTTCCTGGCAGTACCCTTTGCGCTTATCAGTATCCCGCTTTCGCTAATGTTTATGCCGAGAAGAGAAGGCACGGGACCCATTCCAGACTTCGATTGGACGGGTGTCATCTTGGCTTCTCTGTTTTTACTGACCGTATTGACCGCATTGTCAAACGGCCAGAAAGAAGGCTGGGAATCTGAATACATCATTGCATTATTTGGTACGGCATTTATCACATTTGTCCTGTTCCTGTGGTGGGAAACCTACACCAGCCATCCCATGTTGGACCTGGCGGTATTTGGCCATGTCAGGTTCGCTGCCGCGGCCGTGGTCACTATTGTTATTGGCATCGGTCTATATGGCTCTACCTTCCTGATTCCATTGTTTCTGCAGACGCTGCAACGTATTTCCCCGACTGACTCCGGGTTACTGATGTTGCCCGCCGGGCTCGCTATGGCGGCGGTGTTCCCGTTGGCGGGTGCGCTCAGCGATCGTATCCAGCCACGAATTGTCATTATCATGGGGTTGGTGCTGTTCGCTATCTCCAGCTGGCTGATGCGTTTCGTGGATGTCAATACACCTTATGCAGAAATGCTGGTCTGGGCAATTATTGGCCGAATTGGGCTGGCGTTTATCTTTCCAAGCTTAAATGCAGCGTCCCTGGCAGCCTTGCCGCTCCATTTGTTGAGCCAGGGATCAGGTGTCATCAATTTCCTCAGGCAGCTCGGTGGCGCATTCGGTGTAAACCTTCTCTCTATATTCCTGGCAGAGCGTACTGCGGTGTACAGTTATCAATACACGATCACACAAGTTTCTTCTCCGCCAACCTTGGAGTTGTTGCAGATGATTCAAGATAGAATTTTTGGGCAGCGTTTGGACTACTTGCTGCAATTTGATGCCTCTTTTGGGTTTCTCTCGCGTACTATCTACAGCGAAGCCCTGACCATGGCGTTTCGTGAAGGGTTTATCGTGGTGGCGTTTGTAATGCTTGTTTCTATCATCCCGACCTGGTTTATGAAGCTCGATAGAAGCTAGTCTTGATCCGACATAGAGCCTGACGTATTACTGTTGTTAGGTTTGAATAATCAGTTAACTGACCATCGCCTTTACATAAAATAATTCAGCGGTTAGGCTGGATGAATATTCGCCCAGGGTTAGGTTTATGCTCTATCAGGATCAGGTTCTCCCCGTCAGGGAATCCATTGCACGGAGTCATGCAGAAGGAATTGCCGCTTTTAGCAGAGCGGGATCGTGGTTTTCGGGTTTAGAGAGAAGGGCGATCCTGAAGGAAGCGAGATGCGCATCAGATTGCTCACTATGTGCGAGGCGTAAAGCGGCATTGTCGCCTTACGCCCCGCAGGGAGTCCATGATTCCATGGGTGAATTATCGCTCCCTGTCATCGAGGTAATCCACAGGATAAAAACGGATTCCGGGCGGTTGACGGAAACCTGGTTTAACTCAGTCGTCAATGCGGAACTATCTTGTGCAGCCTATGTTGAAATAGTTGGAGCGGTCGCAACCTCGATAATACTTGATAGTTTTGCCGTGGCCCTTGGCAGCAATCTGGTTGAGCCTGGTGAGGTTGAGGCAGGAGAACCGGATCGGGAACTAAATCAGAATGTTTTTGATGGTGGTGCCTGGGTACCACTGTACGATCTTCCGCAGGAAATGACGGAAACCGGTTTGCCCACGTCGCCCAATATCTACAGGGCAATGGGTCTGGTGCCATCTGCTATCGGGCATTTCTTCGGCGTCATGAGGGCGCACTATGCGTTGGCTGATCTGGATTTTGCGATCAGTCGGTCACAGACTGAATTGATTGC
>Ga0114950_10000772_pt1 | contig 22850 bp, 20 predicted proteins | sample N075metaG_FD_83503 | JGI IMG/M metagenome (GOLD analysis project Ga0114950, IMG submission 83503) | Deep subsurface microbial communities from Kermadec Trench to uncover new lineages of life (NeLLi) - N075 metaG | ecosystem: Environmental > Aquatic > Marine > Ocean trench > Sediment | place... | reverse complement strand
AAATTAAATACAGGACACCCAGGATCCATGAAAGTAGTCAAAACGCGAATCGACAAATAGAGAACGAAAAGAACAGGCCATCGAATCAGAAGAAGAGCATATTAATAATAGAGACCACTTTACTCGCTAGTAGCCATAGTTTGTTCCAACTGAGATAGGTTGTTTGCCTACATCACGGGTGGGAGAATCAAGCGTAAATGATGATTCCTACGTCAAATATTGAGGCGACCTGGTCCTGATCCAACGTTGACCGAGATCTTTTGCATAATCTTTCAAAGATTGAATGGAACCCAGTGCCCGCTGCCAGTGACCCGGCACTGGTAAGTAATGATTAATCCACAGTTCGGCCGGAGGGATACCAGAGAATCTCGTCGGCCTTTTTGATTGCTGCGCATCAACAGTCCAGTTGGCGAGTTGAATATAGTCATTGAGACTCAGGGCGGAAGGCAAAGGCATGGCGGATTTCCCCATGGTAGTCATGGGTTTGTCATGATCAGTCTCAAGTTTGAGACGTCGTGCAAGGGATGTGTACTCCGCATCGCAGACATGTTTTATCATACCTGCCCTGACTGGATTTAGATCGATATAAACCATGGCTGCCAGGATGCCATGCTCATCGAGTACGCGTTGAGAATCAAATCGACCTTCCCAGAATCGGCCTTTGCAGCCGTCTTCCAGGTTCGCCATTCGAGCAAGTGGCTCATTCAAGTATCGCATAAACCAGGAGAGCGAACCGAGTCGTTCTCTCAATACTGCAATCCGCGCCGGCTGGTCCAACATGGTTGATTTGCGTATCTCGCGAACAGCATCGTTTTCGTTTTTTCTTGGATTGAGGCTGAGCCATTTGTCGACGATGCTCTCATCTGACCAGTGGACTGTATCGATGGGGTTAACCTGCAAGACGATATGATAGTGATTAGACATGACCGCATAGCCAAAAATCTCAATGGCAAATAATTCCGTTAACTCCAAGATCCGATTTTCGATCCAGTCTCGTCGATGATTAAAATTGTAGCCAGAAAGTGGATCTGTACCACACAAAAATGCGCGGCGTACACAGCGAGAGCAAACGTGATAGACACCGCCCGCGGCATCAACGAGGTGAGATCTGGGATAAGTCATGGGAGAAGTTTATGGCAACGGGTCGTCATGTCCCAGACGCGAATGTCGTAAGTCAAAGGCAGAGAAACAAGTGAATTTATGTAGGAGATAGTGGATATTTTGCGTGTCGCGCATTGTCTAGCCAAGAAACTGGCGAAGACCTGCAATAACGCTTTTTAATCCTGTTCGTTCCGTTCTACCACTTGGTCCATAAATTACCGGCCGATCATATCCGCCGAAAGCTGCCCGCAAACCTGGGTAGAATACCAAGTCGCCTATGTCGCAGGTCAAAGGCAGAGAAATAAGTGACATTGTGTTGGAGATAATGGATATGTTGGGTGTCCAGTAATGCCAATGCCAATGCCAATGTCTGATATGTTGGGTGTCCGGTAATGTCTTTATGGACACAGGTCGTTCGGCATGAAGCGGTAGGGCAGTCCCCCAAGAAACACATAGCCCTCTTTGTCGGCGATAGGTAGATTGTTTTGCTTGCCGCGTTTGTGAACCATTGTTACAACGGGGTAATGATTCCGGTAGTGAACTCGCCATGTACCCTTGCCCTTGCTGGTGGTGCCATAGGTAGAGCGCCCCCATCCGTTGTTGTAGGTATCGGTCGTGTCTGTTCGTTGCCGGAATGTGCCGTCACTACAGAAGTGGTATTCCGAGACCGAGCCGCCCCCAATATGGTAGCTACCATACCCCTGAACGAAGACGAGACGTTTACCCATTAAACGATGCTGCCAACGCTCGTACTCGTATCCGGGTTGAACGGGATTAATGGAAAGGCTGTTTAACATTGTCAGCGCGCTGGTCTCAAAACCTTTCCATCGTTCCTTGACTGAGCCCACCAGCACCACGTACCCCTGCTGATCGCCTCCGAAAACGCCAGCGAGGGTTCCCTGTATTTCCCGGCCTTCGAGCGTTCCAGTCACCTCCATCGCGAGACCCTGTCCATTGTGGACATTGAGTGTTAGAGGAGCGCCGATCGGTGTCAGGGTGATCACATCAGATTCGAATCCATTGCGCATCACTGCCTGTACGGTAGACAAAGATAAACCGGGCCTGGGTCTGATGATGACGGTGCCAGGGCGATCAGGTGATCGGAAAAAGAGCAGTTCTGCCTGTTCGCTGGATAGTTTGAAGTCGTGGGCGAGTTCGATAGAAAAACCGTAGCTTCTATCAATATAGGTTTCCGTCAATTCGCGGAAGACCGGTCGTGGATGTTGATCTTCCCATTCGCCGGCGGTGACCGCGATGGGCGTTGCTAGACTGGCGACAACGAGTATGAAGAAGTGCGCGATATGCCTTGATTGGAGCTTATTGGTCACTGTGAGGAACCGATGTCGTTTGTTCATTGCCGGGCGTATACATCCTCGAACAGAATATCTGTATTTTGATTTAAATGGTTTCCCCTACCGGGAAAGCTTTGTCAGGCGAGCGATTCTACGTCATCCAGGTTTCAGGTCAACCGGGCTCAGGTTGACTCACCGGAATCGAATAAGGAAATTCTGACCAGTATAAAAGGTTCACTGCAGGTGACAGGGTTCTGGCTTACAAGCACAACTAATCCCCCTGTTTGAGCCGTAATATTATTCTCGTCACCAACAAGACAACAGGTGCTGATGGCGAAGCGTTGAATAATCATGGAAATCAAGCCAACTCAGGTGGAAGTGCGCCGTCTGTGCGACGGCATCGTTGGCAGAGAATTAGCGGGCAGACTGTTTGCCAGGGGCTATGTAATAGAAGATTGATACACTACCCAAGATTCGATGTCAGACAGTCCGGGGTTGTACCCTTGTTGGCCTCATGCTGGCCCTGCGGTGGACGAAAAGCCAGCGAATATTTTCACAACAACAAATCACGAGGTCCGGAAAAATGAACAGTTACAATATCGATGAACAGAAAAAACTGATCGCCAATATCCCAACCCTGGAGAAGTGTGAAAGATTTATGGCAAATGTTATACGGCTTAAAATCGAAGAACTGGTGGCAGTAGTGAATCGTCGAATGGTCGAGATCCGGACAGAACTAAATGATCACGAAATTGTGACTCAACATCAAAGGGACATGGATCACCTGCAGATCGTTGAAAAGTTAAAGGTGTGTCTTGCAGCTTATGAGCAAACATTAAAAAACAAGTATGCGGGAAGAATTCGACCACAGATTGCAGAAAACGGTTTTATCAATACAGTTGATTCGCTGGTTCAAAAGAGAACCAGATCTGATGGGTTCGTCAAGTTAAGAAATATGGGCCTTGAAGAATTTCTATTTGAGCAAGTCATTATTCAGAACCCCGAGGTATTTTCTGAAGTGGCAGTTACCATGAGTAACCAGCGACTAACCGAATTACAGTCGCATTAACAGAAAGCATGGAAAAATCTGGCCAATCAGGCATGTCCGCAGTAGGGTTTCTATTCTCGGTCAAGATCCTAGGTACAATTATCTGAAAAGTAGATGAAAACTGTACCTGGCCCCAATTTATCAAGCACCCTGATGGTGGCATTGCAGGTAAAGCGTATTAATATTGCTGCCACCACTGACGTTGCCGAAAAGATCGGCCCCGCCAAATATTCCTGAACGGTGGTGGACCGACCAACCGATGAAGCAATCCTTGAGCGAGGGTTTTCTGATGATATCGCCAAGACTAAAATCCCAACTCCAGTCGAGATAATTCAGCATATGGGATGCAGAGCGATTTTTCTTCTCAATACTCTCCCTCTCGAATGTTGGTATTTTGGCAGCATAGGAAACACCTTCTGCGATACCAACCCGGGTTTTGATAATATGTGACCAGGGAAATTTGGAAAAATATGCTTTAAAGCCCAGCACATATTCATTGAAGTTACTCTGTTGACCTTTTTCAAAGTGCCGGACAAAACCAGCAGTAACGTAGCCTTCTATGGGCAAGCCCAGGAATCTATCTGTAATTTTTTTACCAACGAACAAACTGGCAATGCCTGTTTTGTTAGGTTCGGGATCAAAAAGCCGCTGAAATCGCACCAGTTTGTTGAAAGTCGTATCGGTAAATCGACCCGCTGCGGCACGCCAGTACCACTCACCCTGTTTCAGCCCTCGGAACAAGTTTCCACTAACATCAGGATCATCCGCAAAATCGTTGAACTCATAGCGATAGCTCAAGAATCCCTGAAATACACCTTCTTCCTCGATGATGGGACTGTCTATTTTGGTTGAATCGAGTCCAGAATATTGCAGGTTGAACCCAAAATAATGATGCTGGCCCAGTCGATAGCTCATATCCAGGCCATAACTCCATTCGGCCGCACTGCCGGTTACGTAGGCGGCTCGATCAGGTGTGGTTTCGTCTTCATTCACGCCGAAATAGTAGTTGGTCAGCTCCTGATCTTCATAGCCAAAACCAATCCAGGGGCGATAACGAAAATTCCCTTTTCTAAAAACTTCGCCCCAGCGTACCTGCGCGTCCCAGCCTTTTGATGTGTTGCTAATATCGCCGCCTAAATCGAGAGTAAATCGACCGAATCCTGTTCGTCTTGTAATCGCCAACCTACCATCAACTCCATCGTTTCGGTCCATCCCGTCCAGCTCGCTGGAATCCTCTTCATTGAAACCGCCAAATCGATAGGCAACAAAGGTACTGATTAACCAGTCTTCATTATTTAGCAGATGAAATCCTGACCGGGTACCGTCTATAAAAAACTTTTCACCGCTATAGGTGATCAGAGGGAAATAGTCCATTTCCTTTTCCGCGCCAACATAGGGAAAAGTAGCACCCCTGATACCAATACCAAGGGACCAGGTTCCATCACCTGGTTCAAGATGAATCTGGCTGACATCGCGTGCGGCAAGGCACAGTGAGGGAATAAGTAGTGTGCCAAGGATAACGGGAATGGGATTCTTTATTTTCATAACGACCTGAGTTGGTACCTCGGAAACGACTTAACGTTACACCGCGGAGAAGAAGATTGCTCAACTTCGTCCTTCAATCAGGGGCTGATTCGCGGTGCTCGCATCGTATCGCAACATCTACCGAAAAGTATGTAGTCCTGGTTGAGGTCAATATATCAGCGGGAGGAAATTTGGTCCTGCTGATAGCATAAAGAATTTGGCGGTTAATATGCGTCATATTGGAAAAATCGCAAGCGTTTGTTCGGGCCTGGTTCGGGCCTGGATAGACCAGCAATCGATAGCCTGTCGAGTATCTTCTGTGCCGATGATAGGAGTAGAATGCGCCCCAAATCGAGTATTCAAACATGACATGCGAGGTTGAAAGATTGAAAAAGTTGATCATATTGGCGTTGCTTGGCATTGCATTTTCACATGGGGTCCAGGGCGCTGGAGGCAGTATCGTCACCGATGACGAAAGTCCATTATCGGGTATCACCAGAATCACGTCGCGATGGACGGCGACTGATGCAAAGTATTCTGGCGTGGATATGCAAGACACCATTTCCATGATCACGATAGAAAGAGCTTATACATCACCCATCGGGTACAACCCCAACTAGAATAGTTGGGGTTGTTGAACTGAATTTCATTGTTGAAATCTGTATTAGCTACATGGCTGCACGAACCACTTGTGCACTTTTTGTTTATCGGCGGTTTGTTGTTTGCACTATATGCCTATCACAATGAATCAGCCGACACAGAGAACCGCATCGTCATTTCCACAGGTGAAATACAAAGCCTGAAAGCACAATGGACGAAAAGCCGAAACCGTGCGCCTGGCGAAGATGAGCTAAAAAATTTATTGGACCTGGTCATTCGTGATCGCATATTGGCGAATGAAGCCAGGATATTCGGCCTGGACCGACATGATTCTGTTGTTGAGCGTCGTCTGTCCCAGAAGATGGAATTCCTGTTCAGTGACCTGGTCGAATTACCTGAACCTGATGAGCAAGAGTTGCAGCGATTCCTGGCCGAAAACATCCAACGATACAAGGAGCCTGATCGCGTCTCCTTTTTACAGATTTATTTCAATCCGGATAAACGGGATGATGTCATGGCTGATGCATCCTCACTGCTGGCAAGGCTACCAGACCTGCTATCCGGGATTGATCTTGACGAATTAGGTGATCGGTTTCTACTACCTTCAGCCTACCGGCTGAATTCCCATCGCGACGTTCAGCGTACCTTTGGCATTATTTTTGCGAATCAGCTGTTTTCAGATGTTAGCCCCGGCTGGCATGGACCCTTGTCCTCGGGCTTTGGGGCCCATCTTGTATTTGTGGAATCAGTCGTCATCGAAGCACCGCCCGACTTAACGGATGTCAGGGGAAAATTGGTCACCGATTGGTCAGAGCAAAAAATGAAAGAACAAAACGAGAATTTCTACAAGGCGCTGCTGGAAAAGTACACCATCGTTATTGGTGAGGAATAAAAAGGTTGAAATGGCCCTGGCCCCTATTCGTCACCTTGTTATTTTGCCCATCCGCTTCAGGCGATGAGTTACGACCTGCTTTTGTCCAGATAACGGAACAGGCAGGGGAGCATTACTCGGTCTTGTGGAAAGTGCCACAGGATCCCAGAATCCAGCTCCAGCTCGTCTTACCGGAGAATTGTAATCCGGTGTTGCCATCCCTAAAACAGGTTTTGAACGGCGCGACGATTGTTCGATCCAGGGTTCATTGCCCCGGTGGTATTTATGGCAGGAGGCTCAGTGTCGCTGGACTTGAATCAACCAACACAGACGTTTTAATCAGGGTGCAGAAGCTGGATAAGTTGTGGTTCACAAACAGGCTAGTACCTGCTGAACCATACTATGATCTACCATTTCGAGGTGCGGGTAACAATGTGGCATATACCTATTTAAGACTAGGATTTGAGCACATTCTGGGCGGGGTAGATCATTTGTTTTTTGTTTTTGCGCTGTTACTGATTATCAGCAACAGGCGTCAGCTTATCGTCACTGTCACTTCTTTCACGCTCGCCCATAGTATTACGCTCACGCTTGCCACGCTTGGATTTGTCCATGTGCCACAGCCCCCTGTCGAGGCTGTGATTGCGCTCAGTATTGTATTTCTCGCTGCAGAGATCATCCGCAAGCAGCGCGGTCGGGGCGGCCTGGCAAGTCGTGCGCCCTGGCTTGTTGCCTTCATTTTCGGGTTGCTCCATGGATTTGGTTTTGCGGGAGCATTGTCGGAGATTGGTCTGCCCCCTGATGCGATTCCCCTTGCGCTTGTATTTTTTAATGTGGGGGTTGAGGTTGGACAATTGTTTTTCGTCATGGCAGTCGTCACCCTGAATGAACTGGGGAAGAGAATGACATCAGTATCGATTCTGGAACGCACGGAGAGCCTGGCAACCTACTTCATTGGGAGTCTTGCGTCTTTCTGGCTAATACAACGAGTGGTCACACTTTGATAGATACCAGGATTCTGGAAACAAACTGCAATTTACTCATTGCCATGTGGTGTCGATAGAGATTGACATCATGCGGTGACCGGACGGCAACATGATTGATTGAGGCATGTGGTTAACCTCATGTTCCATTTACAGCCAGCGTGGTAGACTTGTCGTCGTGCCACTATTCCATTAAGGATCAATAAAATGCTGGATTATTTCGCCCTGTTTATCCTGTTTTTCACTGTACTGGTATTGTTCTACGGTGTGATAGCCATTCACGACATCCCCTATGAAATTGCAAAACACCGAAACCATCCCCAGCAGGATGCGATCCACGTGGCAGGTTGGGTCAGCCTGTTCACGCTCCACGTGATCTGGCCATTCCTCTGGATATGGGCAACACTTTACCGTGAAGATCGTGGCTGGGGATTTTCAACGACCGGAACGAATGACAATCTTGACGAATTGAGGTCTGAAATCCAGGCCTTATCCGGGCGAATAGAGAAGCTGGAAATTTCGGAAGGAGGTTCATAATGGATTTGTTACTTGTCATGACCTACACCGCTATTTGTATCGTTATATTCAAGGTGTTTAAAATTCCGCTGAATAAATGGACTGTGCCGACGGCGGTGCTAGGGGGAATATTCCTGATTGGCGGGCTTATTTTTACCATGAACTATAACCATCCCTATTCAGAGATCACTCGGGCGTATTTTGTAACAACGCCAATTGTACCCACGGTCACAGGAAAAGTGATATCTGTTGCAGCAGATGGCACCCGGAAGCTAAAAGCAGGGGATGAATTGTTTCGAGTTGACCCGAGACCATACCAGAACAGTGTTGACGCGCTAAAACCACAGCTAACGCTGGCCCTTGCAGATTTAAGTCGAGCGGAAGAGATTATGGCCAGAGGCGTCGGCAGACAACGAGATGTGGATCTTGCCCAGACCCAGGTCGAAAGCGTGGCGGCGCAGCTGGCCACGGCTGAATTTGAGTTGTCGGAAACCGTCGTACTGGCAGCGACCGACGGTTATGTTACACAGGTAACGCTGAGGCCCGGTATGATGGCTGTGTCCTTGCCGCTTCGGCCGGTGATGATTTTTGTTCATCAGGAAGATCCATTTTATATCGCCTGGTTCCGGCAGAACAGTTTGCTCCGGCTGGAGGCGGGAAGCGAAGCTGAAATCGCCTTTGACGGGCTACCCGGCCAGGTGTTTGCTGCGACCGTGGAATTTATGTTGCCAGCGATGGCGGAAGGCCAGATTGTTGCCTCGGGCACGCTGGTCAGCCCGGTTAACAACCAACAAGCAGGCCGAATCCCGGTTGTACTTAGAATAACAGATGAAGATTTTACGCAATATGCGGATAAGATGCCGGGTGGATCATTTGCGCAGGCAGCTATCTATAGTGAGCACTTTCACCATGTGGCGATTGTCAGGAAGATTTTACTCAGGATGTCGTCCTGGATGAACTACCTGTTCCCATTCCACTGATTCGTCGGGCTTGTCGTTGGGAGCGAGACCAACATCATGGATAGCAGCTATCTGATCGTCACTCGTTCTCTCGTGGTTCGTCAATCCGCCCTTACAAATTCTTGACAGGCGTGCTTCGAAGTTTGGCTAATCCTCCAGGGTGATTTTTGGAGTAGGACACTGGTTGGCCTCCATATATGCAACTGCATCGGCTTCCCAAATATTTTTCCAGATGTTTAGTCATCCTGAAGCCTCAAACATTAGGTAGCCGCTCTCAACAGTGTGTTTGTACTGATCGCCATTATTGGTGACTAGCAGGCAGTATCTTGTGATTTGAGGCGGATAAGGGTTGTGGCGGAGTAACATCTTTAGCTTGGAATGTTTGCAGGCTTCAAAATCAGCTGCCAGATGTGAAGAACCAGAAAGTAACGCCAGGCAGAGTACGACTTTGAACTTTATCATCGAGATTCTAGCTAGTTCCTGTCCGGAATCCAGTAGAGTGCGGACTAGTTCCTTCATCAGTACTTGTATCTATTGCCCAACAATATTCAGATCCTGTACATTCTTTCAGAATATGCGACTTTCCGGACAGGCACTCGCTATATTGTGATCTACCTATTGTAATAAAGTGGGGCAATACACAACATAAACTATTGACCTTGGGTTAACTCCGATTCAGACTCACGGCGGTCACCTAACATCAGAGTCGCTCATGCGTCGCCTCATCATAATCTTATTCACGTGTTCACTTACTTCCGCCGCATCCGCGATTAATCTCAGGTTTCTCAAGGACAGCGTACTTGCCAGGTTTACAGAAACGGAAATGGCGGAATTCAGGACCCTTGTTTCTGAATCAATGTCCAGTGCGCCAGATGGAAAAGTCGTCGAGTGGCATTCTGCTTCCGGCAAGATTTATGCGAGAGTATTGTTTCGGGCAACTTACATCAACAACAAATCCACCAGGTGCCGCAGGGTATTGTTCAAAATTGGCGAGGGGGATCGCCCACCGGAGAGATATAAGTTTGACCTGTGTGAAAACGAAGACCAGTGGCAGTTTTCCCAGACCTCGGTCAGTTCGTTCACTACCGCAGACTGGTCCTATCTTAATAAAATTGCTGTGGGGGCACTGAACGATGAATCCGACGGGACGCCTGTCTCATGGGTCTACAGGAAAACCGGAAACTCCGGCGTGGTGATACCCCTCTCATCAATTGAAATAAATGGATTGCCTTGCCGCGAAACTTCATTCAGCATTATCAATAGGTCGGGCCAGACTTTTGATGGAAAATATACATTGTGTAAGCAGAAATCAGGCGAGTGGAAACTGCTCGGGCGATAAGACTGTCAAATAACGACATCTGCCTGGCCGCTTATTCCGTAGGCCACAAGCTTTTTGCCTTCCTGTAACCAGGTGCTTTCGTAACACTACCTCACCATCAAATTGAACTGGTCGGGTGGGGTTGTTCAGGAAAATCCACAGATGTATTGCCCATGGTCAGGAAATCAGTATCATTTTCATCGAAACTGTTTCCAGGATGTTTATTTGATGTCAATAAAATCGTATGTACGGGTTATTCTGACTGGAATAGTGATTCTCGTATCCATGCCCGGGTTATCGTCACAAAAAAGCGATATTGTTGTGCTGCTGAACGGCAATGCTGTTACTGGCGAAATCAAATCATTGGAGTTTGGGTTGCTCCAATACTCGACGGACTCGATGGGTACCGTCAGCATCGATTGGGAGGATGTTACTTCTGTCACCAGCAATCAATATCTTGAGGTTGAAGTTTCATCTGGTGCCAAATTTTTCGGCAACCTGGAGCTAGCCAAAGCCCTGGAATCAGTATCTGTTGGCTTTGGTGAAGATGTTGATTTGATCAAAATGCTGGATGTTGTCCGGATAACGCCGATTGCCACAAATAGACGGTTTCTGAATCGGCTTGAGGGCGATGTCTCGTTCGGATATAACACGGATAAAGCCAGTGGTGTTACCCAGGGAAGGGTCACCGCGAGTGTTCGTTATCGAACGGTGAAACATCTCATGGGGCTAAAGATTGATTCGAGTATCACTAGCCAGGACGAGGTAGAGAACACCCAACGCCGGAGTATAAATTTTAACTACCAGCGATTTCGACCAAACCGGTGGTTTACGGATTGGACTATCAGTGAAGAGAGGAATGACGAACTGGGTATTGACTCCAGGTTCCTGGTGGGTGGTGGCCTGGGGCGATACCTGGTACAAACCAATAGGAATCAGTTTTCTTTAACGCTCGGACTTGTAGCGACAAGAGAAGTATTCACCGGTTCAGAATCAAGCTCAACAAATGGTGAAGGGAAAATTACAGTCAGATACCTTCATCGTTCACTCGTTCCCGAAAGTGATGTCACTTTTACAACCCAGGTATTTCCTTTGCTGGAAGACTTGAGTTCATTTCGGGCAGAAACCAACCTGACATTCCGTCGTGAATTGGTAAACGATTTGTTCTTTGACCTCTCAGTTTATCATTCTTATTCCAGTGATCCACCGGAGGGTTCAGAAAAGGATGACTACGGTGTGGTGACTTCCCTCGGCTATAAATTTTGAGGTAAACGCAAGATCATTTTCTGGTCAGCCTGCGAGTTAACCGCTGGTAAGAATCAAAACTTGAAGGTACCACTTACGATTGGGCCGCGGTGACGAAATTCTATGGAGCCTTGTAATTCATCGGAGTGTGAATCAAGGTTCATTGCGTAGTAGGAATAACCGAGACCCAGGTCGAATTGTCCAAAGTGTCGTAACAGTTCCAGGCGCAGGTAGTTAAGAGACCCGTCATATCGATCAAAATCCATCCTGAAAATTTGTATTTCGGCAGACAGTGTTGTGCGTTTGCCCAGCGCAACTGAACCAAACACGCCGAGTACCGGTAGCAGTGGGGTCGTATCGAGATTCTCTTCCTGGCCGGTTTCGGGTACAAAAAACCTGGTGTTGAATCTTGTGCTGTGAATCCCTGCGATTACGCCCAGTTCTTTCTGTGAATCCTTTATCAGAGAATAACCGTAGGACAGCCGCAGGATCCTGGTATCAATTTTAGTCTTGAGCGTTGTACCCGCCTGGAAAATATTGTCCCGAAAACTGAAATCGTTATTGATTGTGGTACGACCGGATCGCTGAATATCAATGTAAGTGGCTTCGAGGCGATGGTAAGTTCCCAGCCTGATCGTAAAATCAAATTGGCTGACTGTTTCTCTGTCTGATATGCCTAAAAGGTCTTCCAGTCTTGCTTCACTGCCAGGGTTCAAACTGTCTGAATCGGCGACCAGGGTCGTATCAATGTGATCATCAAAAACAGATACTTTAAATTTCATCCTGGGCATCGAGACAGGTGGCCTGTCACTTATTCTCGGTTGAAAGATATTGGCGTTGTAAGCTAGACCAATACTTGCAGACCAGACCTTGTCGCGGTCTGTGATAGGGCTGTTCGTAATTTCGTCGTCCAGGTATTCAAGCCTGATCCTGCCTGAAAGAAGCCAGCGATAAGTGAATTCATATCCCCACTGAAGTTTAATCGCGACATTTGTCGCTGCACCTGCTTCATACTCCGGCCTGCCTGGCACTACTTCAAAGTCGCGAACGCTGTAGTAGTAGTCACTGTAGTCACTGCTCTGATAGATAAATTCTATCGCGGGTACAAGGAAGCCCCGGCTCCATTCTCGCGGATAGGCTAATTCTAGCTGGCTTATCGTGCCGTCGTGGCGATCGAGTATTTCGAAATAGGTTTTGAAGTTGATGTGCACCGGCCAGCCCCGATACCCGATGGTCGGTGCAACTTCCAGTGTCCACTTGCGGTCTTCAAGATCGGAAAGTTCTTCATTGTCACCCAGGCCTGTCGTTTGGATTCGGCCGGAGGCGCCAAATGTCCAGCCAGTTTGGTTGACATACCTTACCCCCAGATCGCCTTCGCCGACGATAATCCAGTTATCAGTCAGGGCAGACGTCTTAAAGGTGGTGAGGTAAGGATAGAGGTAGGTTGAATTTTCCGAGCCTTTGTAGATATTCTGGCTCGTGCTGACCGAGACACCCAGTGCGTAGTCGTTCAGGTCAAGAGCCCTGATGTAGTCGAACCAGTTGGCAGCCAGGGTGTTGAACGAGGCGGTGAGCAATACAAATACTGTCGTCACACAAGCAAGTGGATGCTCAATATACTTCAATGAGAATGTTTCCGGGTAGTGGAAAGAAACCACGATTATACCGTTAAGTGTCGGTTGGTTTGTTAACTATAAAAAGAAAGCGACCGGGTTGCATGATCATCGCCAATAAAACCCGGGAACTCTGGTTGACGGTACTCTTCTCCCCTTCTGTGGGCAGTTACCAGATATCACGAGATCACGGCTATCGAGGAATGACTTCATTCTGGCTCCCACTGCCCATTTTCTGGTGGTGGCCTATTGTCAAATAGTCTTAACCAATCTGACAGCGGTAGTGTTGTGGGTAAAAAAGCAGAAAAATTTGACGGGCGGGTTTTGTAGTGAGTGTTCTACAGGTCATCCCTATGAAGGTATCGCCATTACGATCAGGGCAAGCGTTTCCACCAAGCCGGTCGTTGGATTTGCTGCTGATTATGATGGTGTTCTGCTTGTGGAGTCAGTGGAGGGTCTTCTTGAAACGACTTGTGGTGGACCAAATGAGGAGGCGGACTAGCTTCCCTGGCATCTGGTCCCGATAAAGACGTGCGGCATAAATGTGAATTTGCTCCCCTTCCTGGATTACTAGCCAGAAGGAGGTAAATATCCCAGTATGATCTGTGCAAGCTTCTCTACCGTTCCCTTGTTCCTTTTAGGGTTGTTCTTCAAGTTTTCAGCTGCAGTTCCTTGCCAGACGATATCGTTCTTGATGTTTGGATCATTGATAATAATGGATAGCGCACCTTTGAGCGTGTCGTTGGATTGGGTCCAGTAAAAGGTTGCATCATAGGCCCAGCGATCTTTTGTAAACGCATGTTGTGAGTATTGTGTCTGTGTTACCGCGCCCACCAGAAAGGATACCGTTAAATCATGTGGTTCATCCCGTTTAACGTATTGATATCCCTTTTTGTTCAACTCCTTGCTTATCGCCTTTTTGATTCTAACCTCAAGATCCACACTGGAAGCCCCGACTAAAACGCCTATCAAAATGAGCGCCGGTTTATCCCAGGTATAGGTTCGATAATCTGATACATTAATCTGTGCACTGGGTATTATTTCAGTCTGCAGACTTGAAGTACTGCATCCTCCCAGTACGAGAGAAATGGTAAAAAGGAGAACTGTTGATAAACGCATAGTAGACTCTCTATTCACAGGGTGCTGCCCGCACATATTATTGTGATGATATCATCTCGCAGAAACGCTTACCTGATAATCCTTGAAACGGTCGTTGGTCCTGCCAAATCAATAGCAGGATGCAGTCACAAAAATATTCCTGGCGAGTCATGTTTCAGCGGCAGAATGACACCTTGTGGCGATGGAGTGCTTGCTATAAAACCCGGCGACCTTATCGTTCTCATGTTCAATAACGGGCAAAGTCGATCAATCATTGCAGTTTCCTGGATCTTCAGTAACCCGTTCTCTGCTTTCGATATTCTGGGTGCGCCTTGCAAATCAGGGCGTGCCTTGTGGCCCCAGTGCATGCCCATCAGGGTTTCAACCGGTTGTTTGTGGGAACCAAAGGAGGCATCGAACAGATCGCCATCCGTAAAGTGTTCCAGGGTAAATCCATGGGGGTCCTTCCGGTAATCAAGGGCCTGTCTGCCTAGTAAGTGCTTACCAACAGCCCGCTAGTGTTCATATTCTCCTGCCGCTTGATAAAGCAAAAGCGCTCACGCTGGTAAAGCGGTTTGCACCCCAGTTCCTGATTGACAGGTTGATCGGTCGATTGCTACGGCAGGCTAAAACGTTCGGGTTTGGCGTATGACGCCAGTACCGCTAGACTGCAAGTTTTCCCAGCAAGAATACAATGCCAGAACAAACTCGCAAGTTCGGTTTCGAAATACTACTTATAAGTCTCATCGTGCTGATGGTTGGGCCGGGTATGATTCCCAGCGGTCCGGATTCGTTCCTGGTATCGATATTTTTGATGCTGATTTTACTATCTTGCTTATATCTGGCAAAGAGCAACCAGGTGATGATGTGGATTGGTCTTGTGATGGTTTTGTTAATACTGCTGACAAACTGGCCGATGGGCCTAATGAAGGAACAGCAAAGAGTTGTCGCCAACTGTACCTTCCAGATCATGTTTCTTACTTTTATATGCGTGCACATTTTTTCATTCATTCTTGGCGCCCGGGCACTATCAAACCAGCTTATATTCGCGGCACTCTGTATGTATCTACTCATGGGATTGCTGTGGAGTTTCGCTTACACATTGCTCATCGCCCTGGACCCGGAATCTATCAGGCTGGTGTCGGTTATAAACTGGGAGGAGGATGCCAGGGATGCGTTTTCAGAGATGTATTATTTCAGCTTTGTAACACTCACGACACTCGGCTATGGTGACATCCTTCCAGTGTCACGATTGGCAAGATCACTTGCGACCATGGAAGCTATCCTTGGCCAGTTGTACCTGGCGGTAGTCATCGCCAGTCTTGTTGGCATCCAGATAAGTTCTCGTACTCACGGCTCAAATAATAAAAAGCAATAGTCGCGTGACCCAATACAAAATTGCCATAACCTTAGTTCCATCATGCGAAATACAAGAAAGCTCACCAGGATCACCCGGAATATGGGCCCACGCTTGTATTGCCAGGTTTCGCACAAGGTCTGTTACCTGGGACCGCACTGGTTAAAACCTGGTTCGCCTTTAATTTGAGTTTCCAGACAATAAAACGTTGCCAGACCTGTGGAAACAGGTGCCCAGCGATAGTGATATCGGCTGGTTGGCGAACCCTTTTTCCTCACGGTAGGCGATAGCCCGGTCTGTATAAGGTGAGGTGGTACATAAGTGGCAAGCTTCAATCAGGGCATCGATACCGCGGATATTGAGATAACTTTCCTGCTGACCGGCAAAGCTCGCTTCCGGCAGGTCTTCAGCAGTGGCTGAACTACGTACAGCGACCGCAAGTTCTGTGGTGGAAGTTCTTTTGCACAATTCCTGATCACAATTCCTGATAGGCAGCGGCAATGTCTTCCTTTTGTCGATGACTGAATCTGGCCTGTTGGATAAGTGCCCTGATGTGCGTCCCGGTATCCGACAGGGTTTGCTGGCAACACCCTGGATATTGGATGCTGATGTGACGGTGAAACCACTATTATGGGCATCAAGAAGGCGCCAAAGTTGGCTACAACCCGCAAATGCCGGGGAAAATAATGTTACACCTGATCTGCTGCATGAGTAGGGTCAACTGATTTTTTTAGGATCAAACATGAACCATCAAACCCTGACCATCAATGATCCCAGAGACAACCGTTGACCGCTTCAAACCAATAGCCAGGCGTTGTTGTAATAGCACTACCAGAGCGAAGACTCCTATCGGATAAACTATGCCAGGCAGCGGTTTCAGGGATAATCTAACCTACAATTTTGAGGTGTCCAAAATGTATCGTTTGATCTTGCTTCTTCCCCTTCTCCTTACACTCGGTACCGGGTGCGCCGTGAACCCCGTTACCGGCAAAAGTGAATTGTCATTCATATCTGAAGCCTCAGAGATTGCCATCGGTCAGGAACAATACCTGCCTTCGCAACAATCACAGGGCGGATTGTATCGAGTCGACAGAGAACTAACCCGTTACGTTAATGAGGTTGGCCAACGAGTTGCCGCGGTCAGTGACCGCCAATTACCCTATGAATTCGTCGTACTCAATAACAGTGTTCCCAATGCCTGGGCCCTGCCTGGTGGCAAGATCGCGGTGAACCGGGGCCTTCTTTTAAAGCTCTCGAGTGAAGCGGAGTTAGCGGCGGTACTCGGACATGAAATCGTACATGCAGCCGCTCGCCACGGCGCAAAGTCCATGGAAAGGGGCGCAATACTGCAAGGCGCAATACTGGCGACTGCTATCGGTGTCTCTGACTCTGACTACAGCAATTACATTGTTGGTGGCGCACAGTTGGGCGCCCAGTTAATGACCCACAGATACGGTCGTAGCGCAGAGCTGGAATCAGACTATTATGGCATCCAGTATATGGTTAAGGCCGGCTATGATCCGAGGGCGGCTATCTCTCTACAGGAAACCTTTGTTAAATTATCTGAGGGCAGGGAAAGTAGTTGGTTAGAAGGGCTATTTGCGAGTCATCCTCCTTCCCGGGAAAGAGTAGACAAGAATCGTGAGACTGTGGCGGCACTTGCACCGCGACTTACTGGCGACCTGGAAACTGGCAAAAATCGTTACCAGCAGAAATTGGCCTACCTGAAAAGAAAAAACGATTCCTACAATGCTTTTGACAAGGCGAATACCCTGGCTTCCAGTGCCAGGCTTGATTCTGCGCTGAAAAGCCTAAACAGCGCAATCAAGGGCGAACCGGGTGAAGCCAGGTTTTATGGGCTGAAGGGGGATATCTATCTGGAAAAGAAACAATACCGGGAAGCGAACATTTACTACGATAAGGCGCTTGGCCTGGACGCCGATTACTATGAGTACTATCTGGGAAGAGGTCTTTCCTTGTCTAAATTGGGACGGTCCAGGGCAGCCAGGCAGGACCTTAAAAAGAGCAATGATCTTCTGCCCACTGCTATCGCAATGAATGAACTGGGTGAACTTTCTCTATTTGATGGTGACACCAAAACTGCTAAAAATTATTTTCAATACGCCATGGGCGCTGGCGGCGAGACAGGCCAGACTGCCATCAACCAATTTACAAAACTCGACCTGCCGGATAATCCGGGGAAATACCTGGCCGTCAAACCATTCATGGATCATGGCAGGTTAGTCGCGATAGTGGGAAATCGAACACAACTCAATATCTCGAGTTTCGATGTCACCTACCTGGTAACGGTCAACGGGCAGACCCTACAACGAACAATCACTTCTGGGCCCATCAGGGCCGGTCAACAGCTAAGGGTAAATTCTGGTTTCACATTCAGGGATGAAGATAACCTCGAATACATCAGGGCTACTATTTCCCGGGCTAATATTTAGAATATTTACCCATTCACTTCAGCAATATTGTCCGATGGGTTGCGATCAATCAATTTATGGAATGGATCAATTCCAACCGAAACAGGTTTCTTGTCAACGACAATTTTGAAATTCTGTACCTTATTGGTGACCTTAAATTTTTCCAGGTATAGAACCTCCGGTATCTTTAATTCGCCCTGTTCTTCTCCCAGAATCCCAATATCCACCCAATCTGAGATGGGCACTTCCTCTTCCTGCCCGGCACCTGTTGCCTCAAACTTGTGAGCTTCAATATTAATATCGACTTCAAACTGGCCATTGTCCAGTTTGCGGACTGAAGAATCTGCAATCTTGAAATCATACAACACGATCTTCTCAAACAGATCTGTAATGACATCCTGGTATTGCTCCGGCGCCTGTTCCCTGATCGTTGCTAACAACTGCCTGGTGGTTGGGTAGGGGGGACCCTTGAAGGCATAATCCTCGATAAATTGTGCCAGCGCCGCGTTTACCGCATCAGCGCCAATATAATCCCGCAATGCATACAAGACGACGCTGCCTTTGCGATAGTGGATATAGGGTTGATTCTCCACCAGGAACAACGGAAGCTCTTCAATTAATTCTCCACCCCGATCACGCAGATAACGATCAAGTTCGAATTCCAGGAATCGCTTCATGGTCTCTTTACCGTATCGCTCCTCCATTACCATCAATGCCGAATACTGCGACAGACTCTCAATAATCATGGATGAGCCTTGTACATCAGCACCCAGGACCTGATGAGCCCACCATTGGTGAGCTAATTCGTGTGCCGTGACATAGTAGACATAGTCAATCTCTTCCTTATCCCGCAGATCCGCAACAAACCCAATCCCTTCAGAGAAAGGAATTGTATTTGGAAATGACTGGGCAAAAGCACCCTGGTAGCCGGGGAATTCAAGGATTCTGAACTGACGATACTGGAATGGACTAAAATTCTGACTGAAGTACGCCAGTGAATTCCTGGTGGATTCGATCATCGTATCCACATTGTAATCATGTAGATAATAGACTTCGATACTGACGTCGTTCCAGTTATCTTTTATGACCTGGTAGTCAGCCGACAGGTATGAGAAAAAGTTCCAGATAGGCGCATCCATTTTGTAGTGGAAGTATCGCCGCCCACCTTCTTCCCATTCCCTCTGTAAGTAACCTGGTGCAATTGCTATCTGCTCAACAGAAGTGGAAACAATCGTTTCGAAATCAATGCGATCGGCATTGCCAAGCCCATTTCTTGACCAGGCAGTTTCATCGTCGATTGGTGACGCCCTTTCGATAGGCGGAAGATCGTGCTTTCTCCGATCATTATTGTCTGCGAGTTCCCTATTACCAAGGTAGCCAGGTAGTGGGAAAAAATCGACGTTATTGATAAAAGTACCATTAGGGGTCACCTTGACTCCATGCCCATTGTTGGCAAATCCCGGTGTTCGCCAACTGGTTTCAAATTCCGCTGTAATTCTGGCTCCCGGTTGCAGTGGATCATCGAACTTGTAGATCTGGTAACCCAGAACCTTGTCATCCTTGTACAGGTTGGCACCGGGCATCACGAACTTGTCAATTTTTATCTGGGGCATATAACTCAAATGGTACTCACTGATCTCCTCGCCAGACTGGTTCACTAGATCGTAATGTCCCTTCAAGAAAACCTCTCTTGCTTCCGGGTAGATATCAACTTCCGCATAGACACTGACGATGGATGGGCGCGCCATGTATTCGTATTGCTTGTACAGTTTTTCATATTCAGCCTGGCGTTTTTCTAACTCTTTCGTCGTCACCAGGTCATTGAGCACATTGGTGTTATAAAATATATAACTTCCCGTGGTGAACCAGCTAATAACAATCACCGCCATCACCTTCTTTACTCCGGGCGTCAGTCGCTGCTTGACCAGCCGTATCCTTGTCACCCAGTTATCTTCTACGCCTCGAGGCCACAGGAGGAAAATGACCACAAGCATCAAGCACCCAAAAAGTCCCCAGTAGAATGTTTGCCACAAATAGGGTTCCAGGTTATGCGAATAGCCGGTGAAATCGGAGTAGACCGGTCCGACCATCCGCATCCGATAGAGATAGTTCTCAAGCCCGATACTAGGCATGATAAGCGTCGCAAGGATGTAGAGCACCACCATGAACATTGAAATAAATTTGTTTCGCGTCACCACGTAGAAAAGCATCGCCAGCACCAACATCAGGTACAGGGGGAACTGAAAGAAAAACAATAATCCCTGCAGGTATTGGAAGACGTTTACATCATAAAAACCCTTGTACAACTGAACGCTGATAGCACCGAGCATCGCGATTAACAACATGGAGATGATAACGACAAGCATGCCAGAGTACTTCGCCGCCATCATGACCCAGTTCGACTGGGGCATGGCATCCATGATCTCATTAATCTTGACATTCTTTTCACGGACCATGAGTTCACCAGAGTAATAAATCAGGACGATGAGCAGGGAAAGTGAAAATGCACCGTTGATAATGCGAATCATCACGGTTGTTGTGGGATACAGGGATGTGCCGAAAATGTTGCCCAGATTCCCTGCAGCATTAGCGACTACCATCAGGATTCCCAGCAGCAGCAAAACCACGAATGGCGCCGAAAAAAGTATGTTCCTGATCTCCAGCGAAGTTTGCGACAAGTAGCTTTTAAAGCTGGCAGAAAGATCAAATCGTTGGTGGATCACCAGTTCCCGAAATGACCGGAATGGTACCGTTTCTGTTTCAGGATGTTCAACGAGGGTCTTATGCTTGTCTGTTTTTCGCGCCTTGTCCATTGTAAATGGAAAAAACACATAAGCCAGAACAAGAAACGCAATACCGATACCCAGCCATAGCAACCTGTTGGCTAAAAGCTTTCCTTCAAGAACGGGTACCATTGAATTCTTTTCAAACACAGTCCAATAGCGTGTCATTTCTTCCAGCGCAGTCACACCGAAAGGATCCAGCATACTGGTCAATTCAACCGTCTGTTTTTCTGTAAAAGTGTCGATAACAAAAGACAGCATCAGCAGCGCAACCGCTGCAACGTACGTCGCCATGATGCTCCGGGTTAAGGTTGCAATACAGAAAAATATGCAGGAAAAGACAAACATATTAGGCAGCGCAATCACCCATGACGTAAAGAAGTATGCCGAAATACTGGTGCTGGCGATTCGTTCCTGATCCAACCAGGGCATAAACTCGCCTACGAGCACGCCCAGCAGCCCGCCAAAATACAAAATAAATGTGAATAACAGGGCGCCGGAAAATCTGCCATAAAGGTAATCAAATTTTCGTATGGGTGTGGAAAAGAAAAGCTCCGTCATTGCCAGGTCATCGTCCCGGACCACGGCACTGGCCGAAAACGCGATGGCGCCAAATAACGTAAATATCGTGAGTGCGCTCAAAGTCATCATGACGGTAAACGGTGAGTTCGTATTGATATTATCCACTCCGCCCACCATTGAAACGTTGGGCGTGGTGGTTGCAAGGAAGGTGATCAAAAAGAACACGCACGATAGTACGTAAACAAGATTCTGGCGCCGGTGGAAGTTCAGCTCAAATTTAAATACGTCAAGAAACATCATTATTCCTTACAGGGAAACAGCTATGCCGTTGTTGATCAAGGTGGCGAAATAGACATCTTCGAGATCTGCCTCCACCGGATCAAACCCCTCGGGCTGACTGTCGTTAAATACATGAATGACGGTTTCTCCTGCATTTAAATGTGACAGGATGACCTTGTATTCCGCCTGGTATTCTCCCAGGGATTGTCTTGGGACTTTTTTCTGCCAGACATTGCCCCTGATTCGATCCATCACCTCTATTGGCTTACCTGTTAACAAGATGTCCCCGTTTCCCATAATAGCCATGTTTGAACAAAGATCAGAAACATCATCAACGATGTGGGTGCTCAGGATGACCACAACATTTTCCCCTATCTCGGCTAACAGGTTGTGGAACCGATTTCGCTCTGACGGATCAAGTCCGGCGGTAGGTTCATCCACAATAATCAATTGCGGATTTCCAATTAATGCCTGGGCTATTCCAAATCGCTGTTTCATTCCACCAGAAAATGTGTCGATAGCCTTGTTACGTACATCAAAGAGGTTTGTCTGCACCAGGAGCTGCTCAATGACTTCTTTACGTTCAGATCGATTGACGATGCCTTTCAATATTGCGAAGTGATTCAGCATATCCAGGGGGGTCATCTTTGGATAAACCCCAAAATCCTGTGGCAGGTAGCCAAGGATTTTCCGCACCTCTTCCTTTTGATTAACCACATCCAGATCATCAAGGAAAATGCTGCCTGAATCCGGCTCCTGAAGTGTCGCGATCGTTCTCATAAGCGTTGACTTACCGGCACCATTTGGACCAAGTAAACCAAACATCCCCTCAGGGATTTCAAGGAATATATTGTCCAGGGCTTTTACGCCGTTTTTATATGTCTTGGACAGTTCTCGAATTGTCAGCATGGTTTCTCCCATTTTTGTTGTCTCAGGGCAATCAGGTTCTTCACTGGCGCTTAGTTAGAAGGCACTTAGTTACAAGGCACTTGATTCCTGGTCTCAGGGTTCGGTTTTTTAATGTCTGTTGTAATGTTGAGATTGGCTCTTACCGATATCGTTTGTTAGCTGGCTCTCATTATCAAGGTCTCATTATTAACTTCCCTGCAACAAGCTCTCATTCACAATTTCTGGCGCACAGCTTCTCGCGCACAATCTCCTTGTGACAAGTTATCCCCACAAGTTATCTCTAACGGACCATCTATAATGGGCTGTCTGAAACAATCTATCTAACAGCGCTATTTAAAAGAGCTATAGTACCTTTAACACCTATAGCACCTATAGCACCTTTAGCACCTTTAGCACCTTT
>Ga0114950_10000770_pt1 | contig 22854 bp, 21 predicted proteins | sample N075metaG_FD_83503 | JGI IMG/M metagenome (GOLD analysis project Ga0114950, IMG submission 83503) | Deep subsurface microbial communities from Kermadec Trench to uncover new lineages of life (NeLLi) - N075 metaG | ecosystem: Environmental > Aquatic > Marine > Ocean trench > Sediment | place... | reverse complement strand
GCAACCAGCATCGCGGATCAACTTGGGGTTGATGACATGATCGTCGGCTTGACGGTTGTGGCGATCGGTACCAGCTTGCCGGAGCTCGCCGCAACCGTGGGCTCAGCAATCAAAGGTCATGCCGACATCGCCATCGGCAATGTGGTCGGCTCCAATATCTTGAACATACTGGCGGTACTCGCCATACCATGCCTGATAAGCCCCACGTCCATCGAAAACGTCTCGTTGTGGAGGGACTGCGGGATGATGCTTGCGCTGACGATGCTCCTGGCGTTGTTCGCCTACGCGATCAAATCCCAGCCGGTCATCACACGCTTCGAAGGCACGGTCTTGCTTTGTGCATGGATCGGCTACAACGCGTTGCTGGTGCAACAGGTGCATCTCGCCTGATGCGCTCATGATCCACTCCTGATGCAATCCTTATGCAAGAGGTAACGAGCTTTCCCGCCGACGCACTGCGATGCGCCGCAGACATCGAGCTGGTGATCTTCGACGTAGACGGCGTGCTCACCGATGGCAAGCTTTACTACGCCGACGACGGCCACGAAATGAAGGCCTTTCATGTACACGACGGCTACGCGATCAAGCTCCTGCGCACCCACGGGGTGGAGGTCGCGATCATCACCGGGCGTAGCTCAACCATAGTCGCGCGCCGCGCCGAAGAACTCGGCATCGTACATCTCTACCAGGGCGTCGAGGACAAAACCGCAGCGTTGCAGAGCCTCGTTATCACAACTGGTATCGACACTGCCAGGATCGCCCATGTAGGCGACGACCTGCCCGATCTTGCGCTGTTCGAACGCGTTGGCATGGCGATCAGCGTACCCAACGGACATCCTTTGGCAGTAGCTGCCGCCCAGTACGTGACAACCACTGCCGGCGGCCAGGGCGTTGCCCGTGAACTCTGCCAGCTCATACTTACCGCAAAGGGCCGGTGGCCGTACCGGTGACGACTCAGGTGAGGGTTGTGCGCGGGTTCCGATCCGCGCGCTGGTGGGTCGGGATGGTCACGGGCGCCCTCCTGCTGGCCGGGGTCGTTCTGCTCGCAGATCCATTTGACCCCGCACCTGGACCGGTGGAGTTACCCGAAGAGCTGGCTGGCGAGCCTGATCTGTACATGGAAGACGTCATCATCACCCAGTACCGGCCAAACGGCAGGATGAAATATCAGCTGGCCTCCCACCAGATCCGTCATTTCGAGCGTGATAACCTCACGCGACTGGCAGCACCCAGGCTCACCCTGCACAACGAAACACAGCCACCGTGGAAGATTGAATCCGACCACGGCTATATTCGACACCGCACCAACCCCGCGGGAGTCTCGGAGGAAGTGGTTTTCCTGCGTAGAAATGTCAAGCTGGAACAACGCTACGATGATGGCCGACGCCTGCGCCTGGAATGCCCTTCCCTGTACATCTTCCCGGACCGCCAGTACGCCGAGACCCAGCAAAATGTTATTGTTGACAGCGACATAAGCAGGACGACAGGTGTGGGTTTTCAAGGTGATCTGCAGCACGGAGTGCTCAAACTATTCTCCTCGGCGCGGCAACGTGTGCACACAATCTTTTTGCCAGAGCAGTTCAAGTAGCGTGCCGCGCAAACTCCGCATCCGCATCGTGTTCGGCGCAGGCGCCTTCTGCGCAGGCGCTGTCATGTTCGCCGCCACTGCCATGGCTCTGCCCGAAGATGCCGACCAACCGATCCACATCAGAGCCGACAGCGCTGAGATCGACCAGCAGCAGGGTCTGGCGATCTATCGCGGCGAGGTTCGAGTCGACCAGGGCACGTTGCGGGTCACGGCCGATGAAATGACCGTAGAGTACGTCGATCATAAAGTCGTGCGCATCACCGCAAAAGGCAATCCCGCGCATTACCAGCAGCAAATCGAGGCCGGCCAAAATCAAGTCAGGGCCCACTCTTCGGTGATCGTCTACTTCACCCAGGAAGAACGCCTGGATCTGCTGGGGGACGCGTTCCTCACCCAGGATGGTAATGAAATCACCGGCGATCTGATCCGGTACGACATCGTCGCCGGCAAGGTTGACGCAACGGCGATAAACGACGATCGCATTCGCATGATTCTGGAGCCGACGCCACGCACAACCACCGATCCAAACGGCGGATAAGCCACCGTATGCCAACCCTGGAAGCCCGCTCGCTACGAAAACAATATCGCAACAAGCTCGCCGTCGAGGACGTGAGCGTGAAGGTCACCAGTGGCGAGATCATCGGCCTGCTGGGTCCCAACGGGGCCGGCAAGACCACCTGCTTCTACATGATCGTCGGCCTGTTGCGAGCCGACGGTGGCGAAATATTCCTGGACGACCGCCGCCTGACCGACACCCCCATGCACCTGCGCGCCCGGGCCGGTATTGGCTATCTGCCGCAGGAAGCCAGCGTGTTCCGCAAACTCAGCACCGAGAACAACCTGCGCGCGATCCTGGAGCTGCGCCGCGATCTCAACCGAGCCAAGCAAAAGGAGCTGCTGGAGCAGTTGCTGGACGAGTTTCGTCTCGGCGGGGTTCGCTCGTCGTTGGGCGAACGCCTCTCCGGAGGCGAGCGGCGCCGACTCGAGATCGCCCGCGCGCTGGCGATGGAGCCGAGGTTCATGCTGCTTGACGAACCCTTCGCAGGCGTCGACCCCATCTCCGTGGCAGATATCAAAAATGAAATCCGCGATCTGGCAGCTCGCGACATCGGCGTGCTCATCACCGACCACAACGTCCGCGATACCCTCGACATTTGTGACAGAGCCTACATCGTTCATGAGGGCCGCATCATTGCAGAAGGCGATTCTGCAGCCATACTTAGTAACGAGACGGTAAAGAGCGTTTATCTCGGGGAAAGCTTTTCTCTATAGCCCTGACCTAGGCAGCATCCCGACCGATTGTGAACGGAAGGACACGGGCTCAAACGAGCCGAAAGTTTGTATGAAACAGACACTGTCGCTAAGGCTGGGACAGCAGCTGACCATGACCCCGCAGCTGCAACAGGCTATACGCCTCCTGCAACTGTCGTGTCTGGACCTGCAGCAGGAAATCCAGCATACGCTGGAGACAAATCCCATGCTGGAGCTCGACGAGGACGACGACGCCTCTGCGAGCGACACCGACCCATCCTCCGACCCACCCACCGACCCGTCCTCCGAGGGCGTCGAATTCGAAGACCCGCTCACCAGCGTGGATGCTGATATCAAGCAACCCATTCCAGAAGAGCTGCCGGTGGATACCAGCTGGGAGGAGATCTATCAGGCCACCCCGGCGCCTGGCGCAGGCGGTGGCGAGGTTGACGACTGGGGCTCGGAGGGCCGCAACCCCGACGGTGAGTCGCTACAGGACCATCTGCACTGGCAGCTGAACCTTACGCCCATGTCGGACGTCGACCGAATGATCGCGACCGCGATCATCGACGCCATCAACTCCGACGGCATGCTGACGATCAGCACCGACGAAATCGTGGCCAGCCTGCAGCCGCTGGTAGCCGAAACCGTCGAGATAGAGCACGACGAAGTAGCGGCGGTGCTAAAATGCATTCAGCAATTCGATCCGGTCGGCATCGGCGCGCGCGATCTCGCCGAGTGCCTCACGCTGCAGCTGCGGCAGCTGCCCCAGGATACCCAGTGGCGCACCCAGGCCCTCGAGCTGGCCGGCAACCACCTCGATCTGCTGGCAGCCAGGGATTTCACCACGCTCAAACGCAAAACCAAGCTCAGCGAAGATGACCTCGCATCTGTGGTCAAACTCATTCAGTCGTTGAATCCACGACCCGGCTCGACGATCGCGGTCGACGCAACGCAATACATCGCGCCCGACGTAATCGTTTCCAAGAAGAACGGCCGCTGGTTGGTCGAGCTCAACCCCGAAACAACGCCGCGCCTGCGAATCAACGCTGGCTATGCAAGCCTGGTCAAGCGCGCGGACAACAGCACGGACAACAGGTTCCTGCGTGACAACCTGCAGGAGGCGCGCTGGTTCTTAAAGAGCCTGCAGAGCCGCAACGAAACTCTGCTGAAAGTCGCCACGCGAATCGTCGAGCATCAACGCGGGTTCTTAGAATATGGTGAGGAAGCCATGAAACCGCTCGTGCTGCACGACATAGCCGACGCCGTAGAGATGCATGAATCCACGATCTCCCGGGTGACGAGCAGAAAGTACATGTACACGCCGCGGGGAATATTCGAGCTGAAGTACTTTTTTTCCAGCCACGTTTCGACCAGGACGGGTGGTGAAGTTTCGAGCACCGCGATACGCGCACTGATCAAAAAGCTCACCGCCGAAGAAAACCCCAGAAAACCGTTGAGCGACAACAGAATCGCAACGATACTGGCCGGGCAAGACATCAAAGTCGCGAGGCGAACCGTGGCCAAATATCGTGAATCGCTCGCCATTCCACCGTCGAACGAACGCAAACGTCTTCTCTGACATCACCACAATACAGAACGGAGGCAGTATGCAGCTAAGCATTTCCGGACATCACATCGACGTAACAGACGCCCTGAAGAGTTACGTAACCGAAAAGCTGCAAAAACTGGAACGCCACTTCGATCACATTACCAACGTCCATGTCGTCCTCAGGGTCGAAAAGCTCAGGCAGCGCGCCGAAGCCACCATTCACATCAGTGGCGCAGAGGTATTTGCAGAGTCCGAGGGCGATGACCTATATGCTGCGATAGACAAGCTCGCAGACAAGCTGGACAGACAAATTCTCAAACACAAAGAGAAATTGGAAGATCGCCATCACCAGCGAGCTCGATGAATTATCCGGATGGTAGACATCACCCGCATACTGACTAAAGAGTGCACCCTGGCATCTGTTGACGCTCATTCTCGCAAGCGAGCGATCGAGGCCGCAGCGGACCTGTTGGCCGCCAGCTATCCCGAACTGTCAGCACGCAAACTTTTCGACGAGCTCATGGCACGAGAACGGCTGGGCAGCACCGGCCTGGGCAAAGGTGTCGCGATTCCGCATTGCCGTATCCCCTGCGAGCGCGTACTGGGCGGGTTTCTACACCTTGGCGAAGGCGTCGAATACGATGCGATGGACGCCCAAAACGTTGATCTGTTGTTTGTGCTCATCGTTCCGCCAGAGGAAACCACCGCACATCTGGAGCTGCTCGCAGACCTCGCGCGCATCTTCAGCATTTCGGAAAACCGCAAACGCCTTCGCAGCTGCGGTTCAGACAGCGAGCTCTACGAACAGCTGGTCGGGTTGTTCAGCAGCGAGGCGGCATGAAGCTCAGCATCATCAGCGGGCGCTCCGGCTCGGGCAAAAGCACCGCGTTACGGGCGTTGGAAGACGCCGGCTTCAACTGCATCGACAATTTTCCGGTCAGCCTGCTGCCCTCACTGTTGGAAAATGCCCGCGACAGCGCCCGCAAACACCCGAACCAGAACGAATCCAACATTGCCGTTTGTATAGACGCGCGCAACACCGATCTGGAAAGGTTTCCGCAGATCCTCAACTCGATGGATCGCACCAATCTGGAATGCGAGGTGATCTATCTGGATGCACTGAGCGCTACCCTGGTGAAGCGTTTCAGCGAGACGCGCCGCCGCCACCCGCTGACCAGCGCCAGCACCGATCTGCTACAGGCCATTGAAGACGAAAAAGGCCTGCTGGAAGGGATCGCCGACCTTGCCGACCTCACGATCGATACCACCCTGCTGCGCAGCAGCGAACTGACCGATCTCATACGGACCCGGGTGGTCGCCAACACAGGACAGCGTTTGTCGCTGCTGTTCCGTTCGTTCGGCTTCAAGTTCGGGGTGCCGGTGGACGCCGATATGGTGTTCGATATTCGCTGCCTGCCCAATCCCCACTGGATGGCCGAGCTGCAGCCGCTTACCGGGCTCGATTCGAAGGTCAAGGCCTACCTCGACGCCCAACCGGACGTCGGTGAAATGTTCGACGACGTTTGCGCCTTCCTGGACCGTTGGATTCCGAAATTCGAGGATGACAATCGAACCTACATGACCATCGCCATCGGCTGTACTGGCGGGCAGCACCGCAGCGTGTACCTGGCCGAGCGCCTGGGCGCACACTTCCAAGATCAGCTTGAAAATGTGCTGGTACGGCACCGGCAGCTCAGCGTCCTACCCGCAATTCCAGGCAAGGCCTGATACGACCCGTGCAAGAGGCAACCCTAACCATCGTCAATCGGCTCGGCCTGCATGCCCGCGCTGCGGCCAAGTTCGTCAACCTTGCCAAGACGTTCTCCAGCACCATCGCGTTGAGCAAAGACGATGTGCACGCAGACGGCAAGAGCATCATGAGCGTGATGCTGCTCGCGGCACCGGTAGGCAGCCAGATCGGGTTGAGTGTGGATGGCGCCGACGAGACAGAAGCATTCACGGCACTGCGCGAGTTGATCGACAGCGCATTCGGGGAGGAGGAGTGATCGGCTGACGCTTCTGGTAATCTGCGGCCGCGCCTTATCTCTGTGGTCAGCGGCTTAACGACGTGGATTTTCAAGAACAGCTCAGCAAGGTCATCCGCCACTACGGTTCGGGCAGCCTCGACGAAACCAGATATCTGCTGGCTTCGCTGCGGCCACCGGAAATAGCCAACCTGCTGGAATCTACCCCCCCCAAGGTGCGCTGGGTGCTCTGGGGGCTGCTCGACGAAGAGGAAGAAAACCAGATTCTGCAGCACCTGCACGACGACGTGCTTGCGGAATTCGCGGAATCCATGAACACCGAGCAGCTGGCCGCCGCCGCCGTGGAGCTGGAGCCCGACGATTTCGCGGACATTCTGCAGCAACTGCCCACCACCATCTCCGACCAGGTGCTGGAATCGCTGGATCTGAGAGATCGAGCCAGAGTCGAAGCAGTGCTTTCCTATCCCGAGGACAGTGCTGGCGGAATGATGAACACGGACACCATCACCGTGCGAGCGCGCCACGCTCTGGAGCTTGTGCTGCGCTACCTGCGTTTGCGCAAGGATCTGCCGCAGACCACCGACGCCCTCATCGTCGTGAACAGCCGTGATGAGTACGTTGGCATGTTGCCCGTAGCGAAGCTGCTCACCTCCGATCCGACCGTAACTGTGCGGGAGGTGATGGACAGCGACGCTGAGGCGGTCGTGGTGGACATGTCGGACACCGAGGTGGCGCGCATCTTCGCCGAGCAGGATCTGGTCTCCGCACCCGTGGTCAGCGCCCAGGGCAAGCTCCTCGGTCGCATCACCATCGACGACGTCGTTGACGTGATCATCGAAGACGCGGACGAAGCCCTGCTGGCGCGGGCCGGTCTGGACCTGGACGACGACACCTTCGCGCCCATCATCAAATCGGTGCGCAGCCGTGCATTATGGCTCGGCATCAACCTGTTGACGGCGTTTCTGGCCTCGGCGGTGATCAATATCTTCGAAGAAACCATCGCCAAAGTTGTCGCCCTGGCGGTGCTGATGCCCATCGTCGCGAGCATGGGGGGCATCGCCGGAACCCAAACGCTAACGCTCGTGATTCGCGGGATCGCAACGGGCCAGCTCGGCCGCGCGAACTTACCCTACCTCGTCAACAGGGAGTTTATGCTCGCCGCGCTCAATGGCCTGCTGCTGGCCACGGTGGTCGCCGCAGCTGCAGCGGCGGCCTTTCAAGATATGTTGCTGGGCGGCGTGATTGCACTGGCCATGGTCATCAATCTCATGGTCGCCGCCATAGCCGGAAGCCTGCTGCCGAGCATGCTGGTCGCATTGAAGATCGACCCTGCCATCGCTGGCGGCGTGGTGCTGACCACGGTGACCGACGTTACCGGTTTTTTCGCGTTTCTGGGGTTGGCGAGTTGGGCCTACGGCTAGGGGGCGCCAACGCCAGGCGTTCGCGCAGCTGATCGCATGGCGATCAGTTGGCTCATGCCGACCTATTCCCCGGCCACGGTCATCGCACCGATGAGAATGCTGGGCGCACGGATATTGCCACGCTCATCCACGTCATCGCCCAGCAGTTGAATATCCCTGTACATGTCCTTCAAGTTGGAGGCGATGGTGATCTCGTCCACGGGATAGGTTAGTTCGCCATCCTCAATCCAGAATCCGGAAGCGCCACGCGAATAATCGCCCGTTACCGAGTTCACACCCTGACCCATCAGCTCCGTCACCAGCAAGCCCCGGCCCATGGCCTTGTATAGCTCAGCCACCGGCCGAGTGTCGCCGGTGATAATCAGGTTGCACACTCCGCCCGCGTTGCCGGTCGTTGCCATCTCGAGCTTGCGCCCGGAGTAGCTGGAGAGCACGTAGTTCTCAACCACCCCATCTTTGATGAAAGCTTTGTCCCAGGTTGCGACCCCCTCGCCGTCGAACCCCGCACTGCCGACCCGCCCGCGCAGATGCGGCTGCTCCTTCACTGTAAGGTGCGGACAGGCCACCTCCTGACCAAGACAATCCAGCAGAAACGACGCTTTGCGATACAGCGCACCGCCGCTGATCGCACCGATCAAGTGACCCACGAGACCCCCAGCCACTTGCGGTGAAAACACCACGGGAAAGCTGCCAGTCGCTATTTTGCGCGGTGAAAGTCGCGCTGTGGCGCGTCGGGCGGCTTCCTCGCCAACCCCTTCCACATCTTCGAGTTGCTCCGGATCGCGCGCCGCGGTATACCAGAAGTCGCGCTGCATACCAGCCGAATCTTTGGCGATGAAACTGCAGCTGACACTGTGCCGGGTACCCAGATAGCTGCCGATGAAGCCATGGCTGTTGCCATACACGCGACACGACTGCTGGGTGCCGACCTCTACACCATCGGAATTGACGATTCGTTTATCATAGCCTAAGCCAGCCGCTTCGCAGCTCACCGCGAGTTCCTCAGCAGCCGCAGCATCGATTGCCCAGGGGTGGTACAGATCGAGCTCCGGCAACACCTCGGGCATCAGTTCGGGATCGGCAAGCCCACTGCAGGGGTCTTCCTGGGTATGGCGGGCGATGTTTCGAGCAGCCTGTACGGTTTCTTGTATGGCACGGCTGCTGCTGTCGGAGGTGCTGGCGGTACCTTTGCGCTTGCCGTAGTACACGGTTATGCCGAATCCACGATCCCGATTGAATTCGACCGTCTCGAGCTCACGCTTGCGCACGCTAACAGACAAGCCCACGTCTTCACTCACGGAAACTTCGGCAGCGCTCGCGCCCTGGCGTTTGGCTTCCGCGAGAATGTCGCTGACCAGGCTCTTGAGTCCAGATTCGCTGTCTCGCAGGTCGATCATCTGTTTTGCCATCGACACGCTACTTCTCTTTAATCCCCGTTGCGGTAGGCTCACCTCATGGCATTAGACGAGGTAAGCAAATCCGAACGCAAGCGTGATGCAACGCGCCTGCAAAACCTCGGCCGCGCGTTGACCGAACTCAATGCAACCCAGCTCGCCCAGGTGCGACTATCCGACGTGCTGGCTAAAGCAATCACCGATTATCACCGCATCTCCACAAACGAGGCCAGGCGCCGCCAGCTTCAGTTCATCGGCAAGCTCATGCGTGAGGTCGACGCCACCACGCTGGAAACCACCCTGGAACGCATCGAGGGCCGCTCGGCAAGAGCCCGCTTCGAGCGTCGGCAGATCGAAGCCTGGCGCGATCGACTCATCGCTGAGCCTGTCGCGCTGACCGAGTATCTGGCTGCTCATCACGATACCGACCGACAAGAACTGCGCCACCACATCCAACGTGTACACAAAGCGCGAGATACGCAACGCCAAAGAACGGCAGCGCGAGCCCTGTTCCGGTTTCTGCGAAGCTCTGAAAAGGGTTCAGGTCAGCCTGACTGAGTACCACCAACGGTAAGCTCATCGATCTTCAACGTGGGCTGGCCAACCCCAACCGGCACGCTCTGACCATCTTTACCGCACACCCCAACCCCGTCATCGAACGCCAGGTCGTTTCCCACCATGGATACCCGGGTCATGATTTCCGGGCCGTTGCCGATCAGCGTGGCGCCGCGGATCGGGTACGTCACCTTACCTTTCTCGATCAGATACGCCTCGGTCGCGGAAAAAACGAACCGACCCGACGTGATGTCTACCTGACCGCCACCGAAGTTTACGGCGTAAACACCATAATCGACGCTGGCGATAATTTCCTCCGGGTCATGTTCACCTGCGCGCATGAAAGTATTGGTCATGCGCGGCATGGGCAGGTGCGCAAAAGACTGGCGGCGGCCGTTGCCCGTGCATTTAGTCTTCATGAGCCGCGCGTTGAGCTTGTCTTGCATGTAGCCCTTCAATATGCCGTTTTCGATGAGTACCGTCTCTTCGGTGGGGCAGCCTTCGTCATCCACGCTGAGCGATCCGCGCCGACCTTGCAGCGTCCCGTCATCGACCACGGTGACCAGCTCCGAGGCAACGCGCTCGCCGATGCGGTTCGAAAACGCCGAGCTGCCTTTGCGATTGAAATCACCTTCGAGACCATGGCCCACCGCTTCGTGCAGAAGTATCCCTGGCCAGCCGGGACCCAACACCACCGTCATGGGTCCGGCGGGCGCATCGCGCGCGTCTAGGTTCACCAGCGCACTGCGAACCGCCTCCTTGACGAGCCCGGCCGTAAACGCCTCATCGCTGACTCGTAGCAAATCACCGCGCCCACCTCCGCCGGCAAACCCACGCTCGCGACGACCGCCCTGCTCCACGATCACGCTGACGTCCATGCGTACCAGCGGCCGGACATCGGCGCACAGCGTGCCGTCCGAGGCCATCACCAACATGGACTCATGGCTCGCGGACAAGCGTACGTTGACTTCCTTGACCCGGGGGTCTACCCGCCGCGCAGCCTGGTCTACCCGATTGAGCAGAGCGACCTTTTCCGCAGGGGTCAACGTGCCGATGGGATCGACGCTCGGGTACCTGGGCTCGGGGTGCGAAACCTGCCATACCGGGACCTTAAGATTCTGACCCTGGCGCGCGATCGAACGTGCCGCTTCGGTGGCACTGGTCAACGCGGGCAGAATGATGTCTTCTGCGTAGGCGAAACCCGTTTTCTCACCGCTGATTGCTCGCACGCCAACTCCACGATCAACGCTGAAGCTGCCGTCCTTGACGATGCCATCCTCCAACGACCAGGATTCGGATTTCTGATGCTGGAAGAAAAGCTCGCCTATATCGACGGAGCGATTGGCCAGCCGACCCATGAGCTTTTCGACGTCACGCTGCTCAATGCCGGCGGGCGCCCATAGCTGGTTGCGAGCCTCGTTCAGTAGTTCACTCAATGTGCCATCTCGCTGTTGTGACCCGTCTTCTCTGATTCGTCTTCGAGGGCCGCGTTATCATTGACCGGTAGTGCGTCGCTCGTCTCAGCAGACTTCATAGACGTATCGAAAACTCTCACCAGATTGACGTCGGGGTCGTCCAAAGTGCCACTAATCGCGTACTTTGCGCTGCTGAATTGCTCGATGGGTTTACGCAACACTCGTTCTCCAACGAGTATGCCCGCCCCGACTAACGGATTGGCTAAGGCGACATAGGCAGCATACCACGGCAGGCTCTTGGTTACTGGAAGCGTCACAATCATTTCGTTGTCGAGCGCGCCATTCACCAGATCTACGGTACCCGCAACCTCAAAACTCGAGCCGGTTCCTGTTACTTTCATCGGCTCCACAAACGTCAGAGATCCGCCATTGAATTTAACCTTCGCTCTCAACTTCTCGAAGCTTACTCCCTTGCCGGTAACATCGGAGAAATCCCCGCGAATTCGTTTGGCGATGGCGTTGAAGTTGATCAGGCTGAATATTCGGATCGCGCCGCCGCCGGATTCTAAGTCAACGAAGTGGCCCTGGTCGGCGCGCACGGAAGCTTCGCCAAACAGCAGATCAAGGTCCACGTTGGCCGGAGAACCCGCCCAACGCAGGTCTCCTGTCAGGCTCGCCGACTTGGTTTCCAAGCTCGGCGCGAAGTCCCACAGAGGCAGAACTTCGGCCAGGTTGCCCGCCGTCAGTTCACCCTGAAATCGGGATTCGTTAGTGTCTGCAAACCACATCACGCCGTCGGGCGCCACGATGTTCACGCCGCGCAATTCCGCATTGAGATTGGCCAGCAATACGCCGTCGGGTCGCGGCTCGAGATCAAAGCTCCAACGCCCGTAGTCAGTATCCCCCACCCACAGGCTGTGTATTTCGACAACCGCCCGAGGTAGCTCGGCGATGATCTGCGGCCGCAGCGGGTCGCTGGCCTCTTCGCCCTCGGGCGACTCCGGAAAAACGACGTACTCAAGATTTATAACCAGCGGCTGGTCACCCTCCAGACGCAGTTCGCCCGCCACTGCGTAGCTTGCCACGGTGATCGCAAATCCCGACGCCGTGATGTTGCCGTTCAGAACTGCGTCATCGATTCGAAACTCATCAAGATCGATGTGGCCCACGTGCAGATCCACGAGCCGCAGCGGCAGCAGCGCAGCGCCGGGCTCACCATCATCGGGTACTACGTCTTCGAGCGCGAAGCCTTCCACGGCCCCGGTCAGCAGCAGATAGTCGGCGGCGGCGTCCACAACGGGTGGTGCGGTTGCAAAACCCACCGCGCCGCGCAGGGGCTTGTCGTTCACGTGCATCCAGCCTTCGGCGGAACCATGCCGAAAGCGCACCACCTGATAGTCGTCCAGGAACTCCAGGCTCACCTCGATGGGTCTGGCCAGCTCAGCATCCTTACTGAACTCCCCTGGCAACATCACCGCCATGCCTTGGAGATCCGAGGTGATATCCAACCGCGTAGCCTGATCCGCATTCATCGCGATGTGCAGATCCGCAACAAAGTCGAGGCTCCCCGCGAACGCCTCGGGGTCCTCCATGTCGATCACGCCCAGCACATCTGCGTGGCTGGCATGTCCCGCGAAATGCAGGATTATTTCGTCGTCATTGCTATCGGCGCCAATCTCGACATCATGACCGAACAGGCTTCCGGTGATGTGGTCGCCCCGCAGCGAGTTTGGATAGCGGTAGCGAACCCGTCCTTCGAGATCGTTGACCGTCAATCTGTAGTCGGGCATATCCAGATCCGTACCGACCATCGCAGCGATCAGGTCGACGCCGAGCTCATCGGCCATTTCGTCGTTTTGCGGTTCGCTCAGAGGAATGTGCAGATTCCCCTGCAGATGCAAACTGCCCGCGCCGGTCCAGTCCGGCCCGACGAACGTCAACCGCTCTCGCAGCGGGGTCTCGCGCGCAAAGTTCAAAGCGTCCTGGGTACCCACCTGGGCGTCGAGCTCGATATCCACATAGGCTGCCTGGTCGCGCAACACGACCCGGGTACCGGCCAGCCGGGCCCCGGCGCTAACGCCCCGATCAACGACCAACCGCACTGTCTGACCGGCCACGGCCACTTCGCCCGACAAGTCCGTGATTTCGGGCCAATCCGGATGATACTGCACGCGACCATCGCTGATCCGGGCGGTCAACTCGACCCGCCGCCCAAGCTCGCCGGGGCGAATATGGGTTTGCCCGTGATAGCGAAACCGGACCTGGCTCAGCAAACCCTCCCGCGGGCCTTCCTCAAGCCACTTTGCAAGCCCCGGGGGCAATTTGTAAGGCACGAAGGTTCTAGCCTGCTCGATCTCCACCGCATCCACATTGATGAGCAGCGTCACCCGCTGCTCATAACGCGACGACGGACGTGAGACCGCGAATCCGCCGGATGCTCTGCTGAATAACGTTTCCGCTCTGAAATTGAGCCCACGCAAGCCGATGTAACCGTCTTTGAACCAGGCCTGCAGCAACCCTTGCACGTAGGGCAACTGCCACGTGTCGGTAAACGTATCCACGAACTGCAACAGCATGTCCTGACCCTTCAGCTTGAACTGCGCACCTTGGGCAAAGCCCAACAGCTCACCTGCACCCCCACGCATGAACGGCACACCTCGGAATCCATCGAGTTCGATGCCCGTGAGCGTACCGGCATAGCCGATTTCACCGGTGGGCGGCCGCAGATAACCACGCAGATTCAAGGCTTGGGCGCGGACGTTCAGCTCGCCCAGCCAGCGGCTCGGAACTTCCATGCCGTGCAGCGCGTTGCGCAAAAAACCCGCCACCTGGCCAAGGTCGAGGCCATCCGCCCACAACTGAACGATCTCCGGATCTTTGCGCACTCTCACCACCGGCATCCGCATTTCACTGGCGAAGCCATCAGACCTCTGCTGGATCGTCAGGTGATCGATCATCGCCTGATGGACACCTTTATAGCCTTGTACCTGTGCACGAAGTTCGCCGCCCAGAACCACGTCGGCCGGCAGTCGCAGCCCATCTACACGCAGGTTCAGACGGCCACCGGAATCGTTGCCGACTTGGTGCCAGTTCAACCCCAGGGAAACCACCTCGAGCGCGCTCACACCGAGCAGGGGCCTGGGCAGGCGGAAACGTTCCGCATCGACCTGCAACTGAATGGTTTCGTCCCAGAACGGCCACAACCCTTCCCGAGCCTGATACTCCAGCGATATGCGGCAGGCGTCTTCACAGCCGCCGGCGTGATTGCGCAACCTCAACTGGTAGCGGTGTATGCCGCCACGGTTGGTGGCGGTGTAATCAACCCGAATCGGCGCCGCGGCTTCTTCGTCTTCGCGGCGCAGAACGATCGATCCGCCGAAACTCAGCTCATCGCTGTGATACAAGAGCCCGCTGAGATCGAAATCGGCCTGCGCCGCGGCGCCCGCCAAGCGCCATTGCCCGGCGCGTCTCTCCACCAGCAGCAGCCCGTCGTCGACCACAAACCGCCGGGCCACGAAGCGGTTGCGGATCAAGCTTTCCAGCCAGTCGAGCTCCACAACGACATTCGCGAGATGGCCGGCGGGCATATCCACGCGGTCGATCATCAGCACCGGATTGAGAAACCGCCACGATCCCTGGAGCCCGGTCACGCGGATCTGCTGCCCGGACAGCCATTGGTTGGCTGCAAGCTCCAGATCGTCGAGCACCATGAACCCCAGCCGTCCTACGATCTGGAACAAGGCGACAACCAGCATCCCCAGGGTGAGGACGACCAGTAAGGGTCTGAGAACGAGACGATGCAACTGCTGGGTCCATCCTTAGTGGAAAACACACGTAGGTTACGCATCGAGGGTGTTAGACCCCGGCAAACCCATTAAATTTCGACAGGCACGCCCGGCCCTATCTCAGCTCAAAATCACCAAGAGTCGCCGCAACGGCTCAAACCAGCGAGATATCGAACTGCCCCGGGCCGTAGCTGGGCTCGACCTGCATCCGCACTTGACAGCCTATCAGGCGCGCAAGTCGCGCGAGCTGTTCAGCATCTTCATCCAGGAGCCGGTCCACCACGCTTTCCGACGCACGAATCAGGTATTGCGCTTCGACATCAGGGCTGCCACAGGGCGTCTCTGCATCCTCAATGATCGCCCGCAACACCTCAATGCTGGTGGTCTCGGCGGTTTTTACCATACCCATGCCTTCGCAGTGCTGGCACGGTTCACAAACCTGCTGGAGCAGGCTCTCCCGGGTGCGTTTCCGGCTCATCTGCACCAATCCCAAGGACGAAAACCCTTCGATGCGAGTCTTCGCCGGGTCCGATTCACAGGCTTTTTCCAGTGCCCGCAACACCTGACGCTGATGCTCCTCTTCCTCCATGTCGATAAAGTCGATGACGATGATACCGCCGAGATTGCGTAACCGCAGCTGCCGCGGTACAGCCTGGGCCGCCTCGAGATTGGTACGGTAGACCGTCTCTTCAAGGCTGTGCGTACCTACGTAGCCACCGGTGTTGACGTCTACAGTGATCATCGCTTCGGTCTGCTCGATTACCAGATGTCCACCGGACTTCAGCGGCACTTTGCGGGCCAGACATCGATTCAGCTCATCGTCTACGCCGTAGCGCTCGAAGAGTGGTCGGGCATCGTCGTACATGACCAGACGTTCGGTGAACTCGGGAAGAAACTCGCTGACAAAGTCACGAACGCGTTCAAAGGTACCTTGATGATCGATGCGAATTAAGTCCACGTCCGCTGTGACCATATCGCGAACGACCCGAATGTGCAGGGGGAATTCCTGGTAGACGATGCCCGGGCATTCAACCGCGCGCCTGTTCTGCATGATCTTGTCCCAGATGCGCACCAGCACACGGACATCGGCATCGATGGGCTGCCGCGCCACACCCTCGGCTACCGTGCGCACGATAAAACCCATGTGCACGCCCTGGGATTCGCGTATGTCTTCGACCAGACATTTCAACCGCTCGCGTTCGGCTTCTTCATCCACCCGTTGGGAGATACCGATGTGGTCGTTGAACGGCATCAACACCAGATACCTGGATGCGATCGCGAGCTGGGTGGTAAGCCTGGCGCCTTTGCCGGCGATGGGATCTTTCGCCACCTGCACCATCAGCGCCTGACCCTCGTACAGCAATTCACGAATGTCCGGGCGCTTCTCGCCTTCTTCACCCGGCATGAGGCGCGGGCCTTCAATGTCCCGAGCATGGAGAAAACCAGGGCGCTCCAGACCGAACGAAACGAAAGCCGCCTGCATCCCGGGAATGATCCGCTCCACGCGTCCCAGATAGATGTTGCCGGTCCGGCTGTACCCGTTGGCGCGGGCTAGATGAATTTCCTGGACGGATCCCGCAGACAGCAGCGCCACGCGAGTCTCAAACTCGCTGACGTTGATAAGCAGTTCTTCAGACATCCTGAGGGCGCCAGGTATCTGCGCCGAATTCGCGCAGGAGCGCTTCCGTTTCTGTCAGCGGCAAACCAACCACAGCGCTGTAGCTACCGTTAATACTTCGCGCGAATATACCCCCAATGCCCTGAATACCATAGCCGCCAGCCTTATCTAGGGGCTCCCCGGTATTCCAGTAGGCACTCGCCTCCCGTACATCGATCGAGCGGAAAGTCACGTCGGTCGTGACGTGCACGGAGCGCATCTGGGATGCGTCGGTGACGGCAACCCCGGTAATGACCTGGTGGGTGCGAGCGCTCAACCGCGTGAGCAGTTCGATCGCGGCGTCCCGCCCGGCCGGTTTGCCCAGAATCTCACCGTCCACAACAACCGCAGTATCGGCCCCAAGGGTCAGCTGTCCGGGTTGCGCCACCGTCCGGGCCTTGTCCCGGGCAAGGCGTTCGACGTATTCGCCGGGCGCCTCGCCCGGTCGTCGTGACTCATCGATGTGCGCGATTCGAACCGTAAACGCCACGCCTATCTGCTCGAGCAACGCCGCCCGGCGTGGCGACGCTGAAGCCAGGACCACACCAGGCAGCGCCATTTACTCCACGCGGAACTGGAGGCGGAAGCGTTGCAGAACGCGATACACGATCGGCCACAGCAGGGTGCTGGTGAGCGCCGGCACAGCAATGCCCCAGGTCCAACCGCGATCCCATGCCAGGTCCCTCACAACCATCCGCACAGCTTCGCTGGCGAGTAGCAGAACAAAGACCACGCTGGCTTGTTGAACCACCGAGTACATGCGCAGACGTTCGTAGAATCGCCACACGATGTAGGTGATGCCGGCCAGCACCGCGCCATTGAGACCCAACGGATCGGCGTAGAGAATATCCACGCCAAGACCAAGCAGCCAGGCCGATATCAGCCCCAATCGGTGCGGCAATTCCATGACCCAGAAAAATACCACCAGCGACACCCACTCCGGTCGCAACCAGCCAAGCCACTGCGGCCAGGTTTCCGGTAGATGAACGATGGCAAGCACCATCGCGCAACCGAGGCTGGCAAGAATCAGCCAACCGCCACGGGCAGGATTCACGACCCCTCTCCCGGGTTGGTAAATATCACGAGCACATGACGCGAGCGATCCAGCTGCGCGGTGGGACGGATAATGACCTCGGCAAAGCTCGCGGTGGGGTCCACCACCACGGTATCGACGTATCCGACCGGATAGCCCTGGGGGAACCGGCCGCCGAGGCCCGAGGTCTCCACCAGGTCGCCCTTGACGATGTCGGCCGTGACCGGCACGTTTTCCAGCTCCAAGCGGTCAATGCGGCCGCTGCCTCCGGCGATGCTGCGAATTCCGTTGCGGTTGATCTGCACAGGCACCGCATGGTCCTTGTCGGTAATGAGCAAAACGCGGCTCGTGTATTGATCGACTTCCACGATCTGGCCGAAGAGCCCCTGGGAATCGATGACCGCCTGGCCCAGGGTAACGTGCGAATCCGCACCTTTGTCGATCACCACCTGGTGAGTGTTCACCGTAGGCACCACGCCGATCAGCTCGGCGATGAGCGCTTCGTCGGGCAGCCGCGCCTGACTGCCCAGAAGCTCGCGCAGCGTTGCGTTCTCGTTCAAAAGATTCAGGTAGCGCATGGAGATCTTGGACAGCTTCAACACCCTACGCTCGAGCTCTTTGTTTTGATCGAGCAACAGCGTCCGGGTGGCCACTACCTCGCCCACTTCGCCGCCCAGCAGGTAAGGCGTCTCAGCGACGTACACCAGCGGGCTGAGCAGGGTGCCCAGCACGCTGCGCACGGGTTCGAGCAGGCGGGTGGTGAGTTCCACAGACACAAGGATCGCAGATACGAGGACCAACCCCGTCAGAAGATAACCAGCGCCAGATTCACGAACAAACAGCGCTTTTATTTCTTAGGCCTCCTTCTGCGGGTTATAGAGGCGAGCTACGAAGCGGGTTAGTCGGTGGAGAGCAGTTCCACATTGCCCGCCTGGTCCATCATTTCCAGTGCCTTGCCGCCACCTCGGGCTACGCACGTCAACGGGTCCTCGGCGACGATCACGGGCAGACCGGTCTCCTCGGCGAGCAGCACGTCCAAGTCGCGCAACAGCGCACCCCCCCCAGTCAGCACCAGGCCGGTCTCGGCAATGTCCGAGGCCAGCTCCGGCGGGCACTGTTCCAACGCACTCTTGACCGTTTGCACGATCATGGACAGCGGTTCCTGCAACGCCTCGAGAATCTCGTTGCTGTTCAAAGTGAAGGCGCGCGGCACGCCTTCAGCCAGGTTGCGTCCGCGCACGTCGATCTCGCGGTTGTCCTTCTGCGGATAAGCAGCGCCAATCTCCATTTTAATTCGCTCGGCGGTGGCCTCGCCGATGAGGCTGCCCTGGGTGCGTCGCACATAGGCCACGATCGCTTCATCGAATCGGTCGCCACCGACCCGCACCGTGTCGGAGTAAACCACGCCATTCAAGGATATGATCGCGAGTTCGGTGGTGCCGCCACCGATATCCACCACCATGGTCCCCACCGCGTCCTGCACCGGCAACCCGGCACCGATGGCGGCCGCCATAGGTTCTTCGACCATGCGCACATCTCTGGCACCGGCCGACAGTGCGCTCTCTCTGATGGCGCGTCTTTCAACTTCGGTAGATTTGCAAGGCACACACACCAATACCCGGGGGCTGGGACGAATGAACGAGTTCTCGTGCACTTTGTTGATGAAGAACTTGAGCATCTTCTCGGTGACGAGGAAATCGGCGATCACGCCGTCCTTTAATGGGCGGATGGCGGTAATGTTTCCCGGCGTTCGCCCCAGCATGCGTTTGGCCTCTAAACCCACGGCCGCAACGGTCTTCTGGTTGCCCTGCGTCCGAATCGCCACCACGGAAGGTTCGTTCAGAACAATTCCCTGGTCACGCACATATATGAGGGTATTTGCCGTACCTAGATCAATGGCCAGGTCCCGGGAAAAAAACCCACGAATAAACTTAAACATCTGCGATAAGGGCTCTGATGGATGTCTGGGCCGATGAGCGCGCGCTACTCTAACAACTTGCGATGTGGCATGAAACTACCGTGATAGACAATTGGAAGGCGTTGTGACGGGCTCCACATGGCGAAAAGCCCAAGATTGAATTACGCTTTCGGCCATGGATGGGATCGACATCAAACACCTGTCAAGGCTGGCGCAGCTTGCGTTGACCGAGACAGAACGCAGCGCCGCGCGCAAAGATCTCGAGCGCATCATCACGATGGTAGACCAGATGCAGGCGATTGACACCGACGGCGTCGAGCCGCTCGCCCATCCACTGGACGCAGACCAGCGTCTGCGCGCAGATGCGGTTACCGAGACCGTTGACCGCGATCTCTATCAAAAAAGCGCGCCCGCCATCCGCGACGGGCTCTATCTCGTACCTAGAGTCGTCGAATAACATGCAGGCGTTCACCTCTGTCAGCCGGCTCGCAGAGGGGCTGCGCCAAGGGGCGTATTCCAGCGTCGAGCTGACCCGGTTTTTCCTCGAGCGTGGGCGCCGGTTCGGTGACCTGAACTGCTACATCTCCCTGATGGAGGAAACCGCCCTCGCCCAGGCCGAGGCAGCGGATAAACGCATTGGTAAAAACGACGCAACCCCCATCACCGGTATACCGCTCGCGCACAAAGACATCTTCTGCACAAAGGGCACGATCACTTCCTGCGGATCACGAATGCTCGAAAATTTCGTCGCGCCCTACGACGCAACCCTGGTCGAGCGCCTCAACGCCGCCGGCACCGTCACCCTGGGCAAAACGAACATGGACGAGTTCGCCATGGGCTCGTCCAACGAGAACAGCTACTTCGGTCCGGTCCACAATCCATGGCACGCCGAGCGGGTGCCAGGCGGCTCCTCGGGAGGATCAGCCGCTGCAGTGGCCGCCGGTCTCACCCCCATTGCCACCGGTACCGACACCGGCGGTTCCATCCGTCAGCCGGCCGCTTTCTGCGGCATTTCCGGTCTCAAGCCAACCTACGGCCGGGTGTCCCGCTACGGCATGGTCGCGTTTGCCTCGAGCCTGGACCAGGGCGGTGTGTTCGGCACCAGCGTCGAAGATCTGGCGCTGTTGCTCGCGTTCGTCGCCGGCTACGATCCACGCGACTCCACCAGCAGCGAACATGTGGACCCCTGGCTGAACGCGGTGGCCAAACACGGCGTGGACGCTTTCAACTCTTCTGGCTCTTCGGCGTCCGAGGGGCTCAGGATCGGCCTGCCACGCGAGTACTTCGCGCAGCTGAACACGGGGCGCGAGCTGCTCGAAAATGCATCCCGGGTGCTCGAAGCCCAGGGCTGCACGCTAAGGGAGATTTCGCTGCCGCACACCGATGCCGCCATCCCCGCCTACTACATCATTGCCGGAGCCGAAGCCTCCACCAACCTCTCCCGCTACGATGGGGTGCGCTTCGGGTATCGCTGCGAGGATCCCCGCTCCCTCGAGGATCTCTATCAGAGATCGCGATCCGAAGGCTTTGGTGCGGAGGTCAAGCGCCGTATTCTCACCGGCACCTACGCGTTGTCGGTGGGATATTTCGACGCCTACTACCTCAAGGCACAGAAGCTCAGACGCCTGATTCGGACAGACTTTCTGGAGGCGTTCAACACCGTTGATTTAATTCTCGCTCCGACGGCTCCGGACGTTGCGTTCGGCCTGGGCGAGATGACGCAAGACCCCGTGGCCATGTACCAGCAGGACCTCTTCACCATTCCGGCAAGCCTTGCTGGGTTGCCGGCAATGTCGATCCCCTGCGGTCTGCACGAAGGCCTACCCATCGGCTTGCAGCTCATCGGGCCGCATTTCGGCGAACGCACATTGCTGGAAACAGGCATGCTGTATCAGCGCGAAACCGATTGGCACTGCCAGCATCCGGGGGGATTTTAAAAGGTGTGGGGTATTCGGCCCGGTTGGGAAGCCGTGATCGGTCTGGAAGTTCACATCCAGCTCGCGACAACGAGCAAAATCTTTTCCGGGGCGGCCACAAAATTCGGCGCCGACCCGAACTCTCAGGCATGTCCGGTAGATCTCGGGCTGCCCGGCGTGCTTCCGGTGCTCAACGTCGCCGCGGTGCGCATGGCGATCATGTTCGGCCTGGCGATCGGCGCCGAGGTCCACCCCTACTCGGTATTCGATCGCAAGAACTACTTCTACCCGGACCTGCCCAAGGGCTATCAGATCAGCCAGTTTGCACACCCGATCGTTGGCCACGGCGTGCTCACCATTCAAGCCGAGGGTGGGCAGCCCAGAACCGTCAACATCACCCGCGCCCATCTGGAAGAAGACGCTGGCAAGTCGCTGCACGAAACCTACGCCGGCATGACGGCCATCGACCTGAACCGCACCGGCACACCGCTTTTAGAGGTGGTGTCTGAGCCGGATCTACGCTCCCCGGCCGAGGCGAGCGCATACTTCAAACAGCTGCACAGCCTGGTCAGGCATCTGAAAATCTGCGACGGCAACCTCGCCGAGGGCAGCATGCGCTGCGACGTCAACGTGTCGGTGCGACCTGCAAGCAGCACCGAACTCGGGCAACGCACCGAAATCAAAAACCTCAACTCATTCCGATTCGTCGAGCGCGCCAGCGAGTACGAGATCGAGCGGCAAATCGACATTCTGGAATCCGGCGGCCAGATCGAACAGCAGACCCTGCTCTACGACCCCGAGCGCCACGAAACACGAGCCATGCGCAGCAAGGAATACTCCGACGATTACCGCTATTTCCCGGACCCCGATCTGTTGCCCGTGCGCCTGACGCCCGAGTTCATCGCTGCGGTACAAGCCAGCATGCCGGAGCTTCCGGCGGCAAAACGGCTACGCTTCGTCACCGAGCTCGGCTTGAACGAATACGATGCAAACTGGCTCATCCAGGACCCGGATGTGGCCGAGTACTTCGAAACCGTCGCCGCCAGCGCTGGCGATGCGAAGCTGGCCGCCAACTGGGTCATGGGCGAGCTAAGCGCAACGTTGAACCGCGAAGAGCTGGGAATCGGCGCATCTCCCGTGGCGCCTGCGCAGCTGGGCGAGCTTATCGTTCGCATCAAGGACGACACCATATCGAGCAAAATCGCCAAGACGGTGTTTGAGTGCCTCTGGTCGGGTGAGGGAGGGTCTGGCGAGGGGCAGGTGGACGCGATCATCGACGCCCGAGGCCTGCGCCAGATGAGCGATACGAGCGAGCTCGAAGCCATCATCGCCGGCATCGTGGCGGACAACCCCAAGCAGGCCGAGCAGTTTCGCGCCGGCAAGG
>Ga0114950_10000769_pt1 | contig 22910 bp, 16 predicted proteins | sample N075metaG_FD_83503 | JGI IMG/M metagenome (GOLD analysis project Ga0114950, IMG submission 83503) | Deep subsurface microbial communities from Kermadec Trench to uncover new lineages of life (NeLLi) - N075 metaG | ecosystem: Environmental > Aquatic > Marine > Ocean trench > Sediment | place... | reverse complement strand
GTAGCGACGTAGCGCCTCCACCTACGCGCTCAGCGAGCTGCCGCTACCCCGCTACCCCGCTACCCCGGTACCTCCAACTTTCCGAACTTGGCGATCACCTTCTTGACGCCAACCCGGTCGAAGCGGATCTCGAGCTTGAGTTTGTCGCCCGAGCCGATGGTCTCGGTGATGCGGCCGGCACCGAACATCGGGTGAACCACGGTGGCGCCTTCCTGGAGGTCGGCCTCGGTGGCCGGACGCGTCACCCCAGCGAACTTCACCGGCGCCGCCGTGGTGGATTTCTTCGCCGCGCGACGCGACGACTGACGGTCTCTGTACGCCCGGCGGCGCGATCCCTGGCGCTGCCCGGTGCGGCCGCCGAGGCCGCTGAAGCTGCTCGGCGCGTAGTCCTTGGAGCCCACCGCGTGCGGGCTGAGGTAATCGCGCACCACGATGTACCGTGGGTCGATCTCGGCAATGAAACGCGACGGCTCTTGCCAGCGCTCTTGACCGTTGATCCGGCGGCTACGCGCGGCGCTCATGAACAGCCGACTCCGTGCTCGGGTCATGCCGACGTAGCACAAACGCCGCTCTTCCTCGACGTTTCCATCGCGGATAGACGTGGCGTGCGGGAGAAGCTCCTCCTCGATACCGGCGAGGAAGACGACGGCGAACTCCAGTCCCTTCGCGGCGTGCAAGGTCATCAGGCGGACGCCTTCGGCGTCGGCGCGGTCGGTATCGGCGTCGGCCAACAGCGCCAGGCGGTCGAGGAACGAGCGAAGCTCGTCGAGGGCGGCGGTCGGCGGGCCCGTGGCGCCAACCGCAGGCGCCCCATCCGAACTGCTACCCACACGAGATGCGCCCTGGCGCTTTGCGTCACTCTCGCCGTTTGCCGCAGCAAGCTCCTGCGCTGCGGCGACCAGCTCGCCGAGGTTGCCGAGACGGTCCTCGGTGTTCTCTTCGCGCACCAGAAACAGGCCATAACCGCTGCGCTCGATGGTGACCTCAATGAGTTTGGCGACCGAGCTTGCCGCGGCAGTTTCCCGCAGGGTAGAGAGCAGCCGTGCGAAGGCCAGGAGGCGCTCCACGGCGGCCGGCGAGAAGCCCGCGGCCGCAAATGCGCGCTCCGGTTCCGCTTCCGACGCCAGACGGCGCAGGCAGGCGGCGGCGCTCTCATCTCCAGAGCCGGAGCGTAACGCCTCCAGCGTCTTGGGGCCGATGCCGCGCGACGGTGTGGCGATGGCGCGGCGCAACGCCAGGTCGTCGTCGCGGACGAGGAGCTGCAGGTAGGCAAGGATGTCGCGGACTTCCCGTCGCGCGAAGAAACGTTGGCCGCCCACCACCCGATGCGGGATGCGACGACCGATGAACACCTCTTCGAACTGCCGTGATTGGGCGTTGGTGCGGTACAGAACGGCGACCTCGGAGAGCTCTGGCCCGGCGGCCTCAGCCTGCAGCTCAGCGATCTTCTTCGCCACCCACTCGGCCTCTTCGCGGTCGGTGGCGCACTGCACGAACGTGGGCAGCTCGCCGCCCTCGAGCTCGGTCCACAGCTTCTTGCCGAGCCGCTGGCGGTTGTTGGCCACCAGCGAGCCTGCGGCCGAGAGAATGGGCTGCGTAGATCGGTAGTTTTGCTCCAGGCGCACGATGGTGGCGCCCGGAAAGTCGCGCTGGAAATCGAGCACGTTGTTGAGATCGGCGCCCCGCCAGCGGTAGATCGCTTGGTCTTCGTCGCCTACTACCAGGAGTGCGCTGTCGTCCGCCAGCAGCGTGCGGACGAGGCGGTACTGAAGGCGATTGGTGTCCTGGTATTCGTCGACCAAGAGATGCGCGAAGCGCGCCGCGGTGACCTGTCGCAGCTCTGCATGGCGCGTTAGGAGGTGCAACGGCAGCACCAGAAGATCGTCGAAATCCACCGCGCCGGCGGCGCGCAGCGCGGCTCGGTACTGCTTCCAGACGCGCCCGGCGAGCTTCCGATCCCGATTCTCCTGCTCGTCGTCCCACGAGGCAGGATCCTCGAGCGCGCTTACCGCGTTGCTGCAACGGCCCAACTGCCGGCCGGGATCGTAGTCGCGGGAGCTGATGCGCAGCGCCGCCTGGCATTGGCGCCACACGGACAACGAAGCTTCACGGTTGTACACGGCAAAACCAGCGGGTGGCAGCCAGGCTTCGGCCGCCGTCGCTGCGCCCGAGACGGCGGGCGGCAACCCTGCTGCCTCGGCAGCGCCGGCGGCGACGGCCTCCGACCACTCGCGCAACAGCCGCAGTCCCATGGAGTGAAACGTCGACAGCCAGACGTCGGTGCTGTTGGTGCCGACGAGGCGCCGCACCCGTGCGCGCATCTCCGCGGCGGCCTTGTTGGTGAAGGTAACGGCGCAGATTCTATGCGGGGAGACGGCGCGCTCGGCAATCAGCCAGGCGATGCGGTGGGTCAGCACGCGGGTCTTGCCGGAGCCGGCGCCGGCGAGTACCAGGCAATGACCGCCCGAATGGGTGACGGCTTCGAGTTGTGCCGGGTTCAGCTCTTCGAGAAACGAAGTAGACGAGGCCACGGGGCGCCGGACCTTGGCGCTCGGTGTAGGTGTCGAGGCGCCGCCGGCGTCGCGGAGGTCGTCGAACAGGGTGGGGGGTTGCGGGTCATTCACCCGCCTATTCTACCGTGACGCTCTTAGCGAGGTTACGCGGCTGGTCGACGTCACAACCGCGGTGCACGGCGATGTGGTAGGCAAGTTGTTGCAGCGGGACGCAGGCGAGAAGTGGCACCAGCTCGGGCGTACAAGCCGGCACTTCGATAATCGCATCGGCGATCTCCGCAATCCGATCGTCGCCTTCACTCACCAAAGCGATGAGGTAAGCATCCCGGGCGCGCGCTTCCTGCAGGTTGCTGAACATCTTGTCGTACCAGGGACCTTGCGGCGCGACCCCGAGGACCGGCAGGTGTTTCTCGATCAAGGCGATGGGCCCGTGCTTCATCTCGCCGGCAGGATACCCCTCGGCATGTATGTAGGAGATCTCCTTGAGCTTCAGGGCGCCCTCCAGGGCGATGGGGTACAGGAGACCTCGGCCCAGGTAGAGGAAGTTGTGCCGATCCGACAGGCGACGTGCCAGGGGAACCAGCGCGGCCTCCTGTTCCAGGATGTATTGGATGCTGGCGGGGATGCCCGCCAGATCTTCGACACGGGTGCGAATCTCGTGGGCTGACAGCGTGCCGCGCAGCTGCGCCAGCCGCAGCGCCAGCTGGTACAGGCAGGCGAGCTGGGTGGTGAAGGCCTTGGTCGAAGCCACGCCGATTTCCGGGCCCGCGTGTGTATGGATGACTCCTTCCGCCAGCCGCGTCGCCATCGAGCCGACCGCGTTGCAGATGGTCCACAGCGTCGCGCCCCGTTGCTCCGCTTCGCGCATTGCGGCGAGCGTGTCGGCGGTCTCTCCCGATTGTGTGATCGACAAGCCCACCGAATTGTCCGGCACCAACGGTTCTCGGTAACGGAACTCGCTACCGTAGTCGACCTCGACCGGGATGCGAGCCAAGCTCTCGATCCAGAACTTCCCCACCAGACCGGCGTGCCACGAGGTGCCGCAGGCGAGGATGAAGAGCTTGGAAATGCGGCGCGCTGCCTCCTCGTCCACGGGCTTCCCGTCGATTGCGAGCTCGGGCATGTCGACGGTGCCGCGGGTGCGCTCGAGGCGGCCGACAAGGCTGTTGCCTACCGCCTCGGGCTGCTCGTGGATCTCCTTCAGCATGAAGTGTCGATAGCCGCCCTTTTGCGCCGTCACCGGGTCCCAGGTGATTCGCTGCGGCTCGACCTCGACGGCATTGCCTTCCAGGTCGGTGACCTTGACCCCGCCGGGGGTGATCACGGCGATGTGGCCGTCGTCGAGAAAAACTACGCGCCGTGAGTGCGCCAGGATCGGTGTCACGTCGGAGGCGAGGAACTGACAACCCTCTCCCAACCCCACCACCAGCGGAGGTCCCTGACGCGCGGCGACAATCTTTTGCGGGTCCGCAACCGCTATGGCCGCGATCGCATAGATGCCTTCGAGCTCAGCAACGGCGCGACCCACCGCTGCCTCGAGGTTGCCCTCGAAGTACTCCGAGATCAGATGAACAATGGTCTCCGTGTCGGTGTCGGTGACGAAAGTATGTCCGGCCGCGGAGAGGCGGTCGCGCAACGGCAAGTAGTTTTCGATGATGCCGTTGTGCACCACCACGATCCTGCCGTCGGAGTCCCGGTGCGGGTGGGCGTTCTCCTCGTTGGGCGCGCCGTGCGTGGCCCAGCGCGTATGACCGATGCCGAACGAGCCGGCCAGGGGGTCGCTGGTGAGCACTTTCTCGAGGTTCTCGAGCTTGCCGGCGGCGCGCCGTACCTCCAGGGTCCCGTCTACGTTGACCACGGCGAGGCCGGCGGAGTCGTAGCCGCGATATTCGAGTTGCCTGAGCCCGTCCAGCAAAATGGGCACGGCGGGCTGGTCGCCGACGTAACCGATGATTCCGCACATCAGTTCGAGTCCTTCTTTTCAGCCCAGCCTTCTTTGTTGACCTGCCGCCCACGCCCGAGGCCAAGGGCGCCGTCGGGCACATCTTCGACGATCGTCGAACCGGCTCCGACATAGGCATTCTTGCCGATGCGCACGGGTGCTACCAATGCCGTATTGCTACCGATGAAGGCGCCGTCGTCGATCACCGTCTCGTACTTGTTGGCGCCGTCGTAGTTGCAGGTTATGGTGCCGGCTCCGATGTTCACGTTGTCGCCGATACGCGCGTTGCCCAGATAGCTCAAGTGGCCCGCCTTGCTGCCGGCGCCCACTCGCGTGGCCTTGGTCTCGACGAAGTTGCCGACCTTGGCGCCGGCGCCGATGTCCGAGCCGGGGCGCAGGCGGGCGTAGGGGCCCAGAATGGCGCCGGAGTCCACCGAGCTTTCCTCGATGATGGTGCCGTCGAGCACCGACACGTCGTCGCCCAGCCGGCTGTTGCTAATGCGCACCCACGAACGGATCTTGCAGTTGGCCCCGACAACGGTGTCTCCTTCGAGTGTGACTCCGGGATATAGCACGGTATCGGCGCCCACGCTCACATCCACGTCGACGTAGGTGTTTGCCGGATCACGGACCGATACGCCCGCATCCATGAGGCGCGCCAGGGTACGCCGGTGCAGCAGGCCCTCGGCGCGCGCCAGCTGCGATCTCGAGTTGACCCCGTGGACCTCGTCGGCGTCGGCGTAGGGAACGGCGCGGACCTCGGCGCCGCGGCTGGAAAGAACGGCGAAAACGCCGGTCAGCTTATGCTCCGATTGGGCGTTTCCGGTGCCGGTGTTCTCCAACAGGTCGCGGAGCACCCGGAGGTCGAAGCTATAAACGCCGCCGTTGACCTCCCTGGCGGCGGCCTGCTCCGGGGTGGCGTCCGCTTCTTCGACGATGCCCGTGAGCCTGCCGCCGGCGTCGCGCTGCAATCGCCCGTAGCCACTACGGTCGCTTGGAGTGACCGCCAAGACTGCGGCGGCCGCGTCAGCCGCAGAGCCTAGGAAGTACCGCAATGTCGAAGTTCTCACGCCCGGGCAGTCGCCGTTGACCACCAGGAGCTGCCCGGCGGCGTCGTCGAGGGCGGCGATCCCGCGTGCCACTGCGTCGGCGGTACCGGTGGGCTTTTCCTGCACGGCAAAGTCCACCGGATAGCCCGCTAGGACCGCTCGCATCGCTTCATCGCCGGGAGCGACGACAACCTGCAGCGTGTCAGGCTCCAGACCACAAGCAGCGCGTACGGCGTGGACGATCAACGGTGCTCCCGCGCAAGCGTGCAGCAGCTTGGAGCGCTGCGAACGCATGCGCTTGCCCTCGCCGGCGGCGAGGATGAGAACGTGCAGTGGAGGCATCGGCCGGAGGCCAGGCGATCACGCCCCGTCTTCTGGTTCGGACGCGGGCGGTGCGGTGAGTTCACGAAAAGCGGGATTCGCCGCTAGCGACGAAAAATCAGTGTCGTTGCGGGCGTAGATGCGATTGACGTCGTTGGCGTCGATGGCTGTGCTCAGCATTTCCAGCGCAGCGTCATCCTCACCCGACAGCGCCAAGGCGACGGCGCGCACGTAGCTGATGCTGTCGTCTTTCGGGGCCTTGGCAGCAGCCTGCTCGAAGATCTCGAGAGCTGCGGCGTAATCGCCGTCGTTCATCGACACGACGCCGTTGTTGTACATGTCTTCGGCCGTCTCGAGCTTTGGCTCGGAGACGTCAATGGCCTCCGTAGCGGCGAGGTATTGTCGTGCGCGCAGTAGCAAGCCCAGGTCGTTGGGCGCAGCGTCGAGGATTGCCTGAAAATCTGCGGCCGCGGCCGCGTGTTTGCCGGCGAGCAATTTCTTTACCCCGGCCTCGAACTTCTTCAAGGCCGCGGCGGTTGCTTTCTCCGTCCTCGCGTCCTCGCGTCGGGCCTTCTCCGCTTCTGCTGCCTGGCGCGTCTGCTTCAGCCTCGCCGTACGCTCCACTGCTGTTTCCTCGTACACTTCGATGTGTCGTTCCAATTTGTGGATACTCTCGATCGGTGACGGACCAGGGCCTTCGGGAACAGCCGGTTCTTCGTACTGTACAACAGGCTCGAGGTGTACGGGCTCTGCTGCGTCCGCCAGCAGTTCCTGCTTCTTCAAACCCATGCGGCGGATCTTCGACTCCATCGCCTTGGTGGTAACACCAAAGTGCTCGGCAAGATCGCCGTAGGTATGGGTCAGAAAGTTCTGACGGATGTGTTCTTCTTCTTCCCCAGTCCAGTTCTTGGCCATGAACTCTCGAAATCGAGCGGTTGCGGCAGCTGCTCGCCATGCGGAACGAGTCTTGAAGAGCGCTTGATTATACGGGCGCGTCCCCCAGTACCACAAGGTTGAAGCGCCTAACCCCGGGCTAACCCTGAGGTGGCGCGCTCGACCGAGCAGTTCCGACCAACTCCTGGGAGCTCCTCAACATCTGGCAAGCACCCGGGCGCAGAGCAACGAGTAGTATCAACGTCCCCGTCGCCTTTCGGCGGCCGAAGCCACCACGTATGACGAGAACAAGAAAACGACTGGCTGCGATCCTCGCCGTGAGCGCCCTTGTCGCGTCGCTTGTGGTGCTTCGCATCGCCTCCTACACGCCCGCCGCAGGACTAACCGTGCAGGCCGGAGGGCTCGACTTTCCATGGCGCGGAGCGTTGCACGTGCACTCGCTGGCTTCAGACGGCGCCGGCGATATCGATGAGATCGTTGCCGCCGCGGCGGACGCCGGCGTCGATTTCCTCGTTCTCAGCGACCACAACCCATTCGCCTCCAATCGCCCCGAGGCCAGATGGCACGGCTCCGTCTTGCTGATCGTCGCCGAGGAAATTTCCACCGAGGAGGGCCATCTGCTGGCGCTTCAGGTCGGGCCGCACCGCTATCGTTTCGGGCCCGCGGCGCGCCAGGCGATCGTTGACATCCACGACGAAGGTGGCTGGGCGCTGGTCGCTCACGGCGACCACGCACGGCAGGCGTGGCGAGGTGGCTGGGGGGGGACCGAAGGTCTGGAGGTGATCAACCTCGCAGCCATGTGGTCGCGGCAGACGGCGCTTTCCGGTGCCGTGGCGCTCGGCACCTCGTTTATCAACAGCGATCACGCGGCATTGAAGCTACTGGGCGGTCCCTGGCTGATGCTGAGAAGGTGGGACTCACTCATCGAGTTGAGCGTCGAACCGGTGGCCGTACCGCGTCGCCGTGTCGCCATCGGGGCAACTGATGCCCATGGGCCGGTAGTGGGCCCGGTTCCCGGTTATGCCGAGACGCTGGCAGCGCTCAGCACCCTGGTGTGGCTCGGCGAGTCGCCGCAGCAAGCGCGGGTGGCCGGAACGGCCGCGGCGGTGATCGAAGAGCAGCTGATGGAAGCACTACGCGGCGGCTACGCGGCGGTCGAAACTACGGTGCTCGGCGACGCTCGCAATTTCCGGTTCATTGCCGAGTCATCCGGCGGGTTCGCCAGGATGGGAGAATTCGCCGCGTGGGAACGCGGTCCCTGGCGCATGCGCGTCGATTTCCAGGCCAGCGTCGAAACGGAAGTCATCATGTTGCGCGACGGAGAACAGATCGCGCAAGCTACCGCATCAACGCTCGAGGTCGATGCCCAGACGCCGGGAACGTACCGCGCCGAGGTGTACCGTACCGATGTCGCCGACCGTGAGGCTGGTGGCCCCCCGTGGCTGGTGAGCAACCCCATCTATCTGTGGCCGGCCGAAGCGCGTAGCGGGGCGGTGGTGCACCGCGTACCGCCGCTTCCGGCACCTCAGCTCTCGCGCGACCTGTTGGCCGAGGCTGCCTTGGAGGCAGACGACAGGGGGGTATCGAGGAACGCGGTGGAATCGGGTGACGAGACGGCGACCTGGAGGTTCGCTCTGGAGCCCGACAGCGTTGTCGATGCCTTCGCCGCCATTGCCTGGCGGCCGCAGGAGCCCATGGACTGGAGCGGTGCCGAGGGTATGGTCGTCGACCTGCGTGCCGCTGCGCCGCTGCGGGTTAACCTCGAGGTGCGTGCGTATGCTGCCGACGGCACGTCGGAGAGCTGGGTTTTTTCGCTCAAGGCGGGGCCGCAGAACGAAGCGACCGCGGTTCCTTGGAACCGCTTCCGGACGCCGTGGACGGAGGATCTCAGCGCAGCGGAGAATACCGACCCGCGGCGGCCGACAAGGTTGGACCTACGGCGTGTCCACGGCGTGTTCTTGGTGGTGACGCCGTTGCTGCTGCAGGAAGGCAGCGCGGTGGAGCTCGAGTTGCGGGCGATGGGTCTTTACGGCGAGCGCTAGCGCGAGCGCGCCTGGTCTCGCACGCCTTCGCGACCCGTTGCGATATCCAGGCTAGTGACGTACCGGGATCTTTTCCCAGGCACGACGAAACTTGTCGGATTCGAGCAACTTCTCGACCACGTCGAGGGAGCCCAAGCCCCGCAGGATCCCGATCTTGATCCAGGGGTCGGCTTGCAGCGCTGCAACCGCAGACGAAACCGCGGCATCCAGGTTCCCGGCGGCCAGCTGGGCGGTGGCCAACGACATCGCGTGCCCACCGTTGGCCGGGTCCAGCCGGGTGGCTTCGGAGAGCGCCACGATGGCCTGCTCGAGCAACGTAGTACGGTCGGCGAAAGAAGCCCCCGCTGCTTCTTCCAGGCCGCGTGCCCCTTCCCCACCGAGAAGCTGGGCGTGCCGCATGTCCAGGAGGCGCTGCAGCTCGCCAATCGGGGTCTGGTGATCGTCGACGCGCAGATCGATGAAACGATCGTTGAAGCCGCCGTATCCGCCGCCCTCCCGTACCACCAGGAGCGCCGCCGATTGTCGACCGCGCACGTCGCCTCCGGCCTCCTGGCCAGCAGCGAGTGCGGCGACCATGCGCGTCGCCAGGTCCCCCGTACTTGTCTCGAACATCTGGGCCATGGCGTCGACGACTTCGGGGCCGGCGAGGATATTTCCCTGCACGCTGAAGTTCTCGCCGATGCGCCCGCCGGCCCAGGCCAGGCAGCCGTCGCCGGTGAAATTGGCGGGGTTGCCCGAAGCGTCGATCACTGCAACCTGGCGCAGGGCGCGGTCGGGGTCATCGGCAAGCAACGTGTCGATGACTGCTCGGGGCTCGTTGCCGGCGCCCAGAAGGTCGAGACCGCGGGGTCCGAACGTGGTGTTGGCCTGCGATTGGGTCGCTACGGCACCGATACCTGCTGCGGCGAACGGCACAACGGGGCCGACGGCGAAGAATTTCGACTGTACCGCTACCCCGAGATCGCCGTTTTCAGGATCGAACGCAACGATCGAGAAGGTCGAGACCAGGGGAGGCGGCAGGGGGCGCCCGGCGGGGGCCGCGGCATCGGTGCCGGGCAATACCGCGACGAGGGCTACAAGCGCGGCGGTCAACGAAGAGAAAAGCACCAGCCACAGCATCGTAGACGAAGAGGCTGGAAGGGGCGTTTTGAGCCCCCTATTAGGCGGCCGGACCATGGGGCGCGTTCTCTCGGGCGGGGATCTGCGGATGTACGCTCACCGCCGCGGAGTGTACCATCGCGGGCCCATGGGAACTCTGATCGCACTCGAGGGAATCGACGGTTCGGGCAAGTCGACGCAGACGGAGCGCCTGCGGGCAGCGCTGCAGGCGCTCGGCGTCGAAGCCGTGGTGTTTCGCGAACCCGGCGATTCGGAGTACGGCGACAAACTACGCGAGCAGTTCCGCGACGGGCGAACGGTGGCGCCGCAAGAAGAAGCAAGGTTGTTCATCGAAGACCGACGAATCGACGTACGCGAGAACATCCTGCCCTCGCTGGCGGCAGGCAAGGTGGTGATCATGGATCGCTACTATTTCTCCACCATGGCCTACCAGGGAGCGCTCGGCCTCGATGCCGAGGAACTGCGCCAAACCAACGAGGCATTCGCCCCCCGGCCTCGACTCACGTTGATCCTCGATGTGCCGCCCGACACATCGGCGGAGCGCATCCGGGCGTCGCGGGACGCGCCAGATTCGTATGAGGAAGTGGAGTACCTCGCCAAGGTACGCCAACTTTTTCTGGGGTTTTGCGACGGAGACGTCGTGGCGGTGGACGCGACTGCGGGGGAAGAGGAATTGGGGGGAGAGATTCTCAGGCGGGTGCTGGCGGCGGTGGAAGCGTCCTGATTCCAGGAAAACTGCTGGGCCCTCCCCCCGCCTACGTCATCCGCAGCTCATCAAACAACGTCGTCAGATCCGCCGTCGGCTTGCCGTTCTCATCGGCGATGGAGCGCTTATTGGGCGGTTGCTCACGATAGTTCCCGATGCGCGTCTCGATGCGCTCTGCGAACGTAGTGGTCGAGCGATTGTCGAGGAACACACCGGCGGGGATTTCCGCCCCCCACTCGTGCACCCGAGCCATGAAGTCACTCGCTTTGGCGTTGAGGACGGCATCGTCGGCGCCCTCCGGCACTAGCGGATCGTAGTCGGTGTCCTCGAGCCAATAGACGCGCGGCTGGCCGCTGTCGAGGTCCTTGCCGGCGTACCAGTCCTTGGTGTGCAGGTTGTTGTAGGTCGGGCACGGCTGCAGGATGTCGAGGAACGACATGCCCGGGTGCTCGATAGCTTGTACGATGAGATCGGTGACCTTCTTGACGTTGTACGAATAGCCGCGCCCGATCCAGGTGAAGCCCACGGTCATGGCCATCATCAGCGGGTTGAGCTGGCCCTGGATGTTGGGACTGGAGAGGCTCTTGGTCTGCAGACCGAGCGCCAGCGTCGGGGCCGCCTGGCCCTTGGTGAGGCCGTACACCTCGTTGTTGAACATGATGTAGGTCATGTCGATGTTGCGGCGGCCGGCGTGGACGAAGTGGCCGGCGCCGATTCCCAGGCCGTCGCCGTCGCCGCCTACCCCCACCACGGTCATTTCCGGGTTCGCCAGCTTGATGCCCTGCGCGAACGGCAGCAGGCGACCGTGCAACGTGTGCACGCCGTATACCGGGAAGTAGTACGGCGCCTTCCCCGAGCACCCGATGCCGCCCACCACGGCGATTCGGTGGGCTTCGAGTCCGAGGCGGGCAAAGGCCTGCTGGAGGGAATTGAGGATCCCGAAGTCGCCGCAGCCCGGACACCAATCGTTGGGAAACGGAACCTGGAAGTCCTTGGCGGTCAGCTTGCGATCTGCTGTGGCGGTGGTCATGGCTTCATTCTAAAGCAGTGCCGCCCGTGGGTGGAAGGCAAAGGATCACTCGTTGGGATTACGGAGAACGATCTTGGTCTCGGCGTTGCCTTCATGGATGGACTTGAACGCCTCGTGCAACTCGCGACCGGACATCGGACGGCCGTTGTACTTCACCACGAGGTGGTCGCAAGCGATGCCGGTGTGCTGGCGTAGCACCTGTGCGAGCTGTCCGGAAAAGTTCGCCTCCACGGCTACCAGCGGGGTCGCTGAAGCGAACAGTTCTTCGAGCTCGGGTGTGGGGAACGGGCTCATGAGCCGTACCTGCACCAGGCGCGCAGCGATGCCCTCCTCCGCCAGTTGTTCCATGGCTTCGCGGATACCGCCCTTGTTCGAGCCCCAGCTCAAGATGGTGAAGGCAGCGTCGGGATCGCCATAGATGCGGAGCTTCTCGTCGATGGGGATCTCGCGTGCAGCGGTTTCCATCTTGCGCATGCGCTTCTCCATCTGCGCCTCGCGTACAACCGGATCTTCGGTGACGCGTCCAACCGGCGTGTGCTCACCGCCGGTGAGCCAATGCATGCCGCCGGGCGTGCCGAGCAACGGCCGCGGTGAGATTCCGGACTCGGTGACGGCAAAGCGTGGAAACAGCTTGTTGTCGGGGTCCGGCGTGGCGATCTCACCGCGATCGATGGTGATCTTCTCGAGATCGTAGGGCGGCATGGTCATCGTCTTACTCGACAGCGTCTTGTCGAGGATGTGCACGACCACCGTCTGGTACCGATCGGCGTAGTTGAATGCCTCCGCGGCATCGTAAAAGGCCTCGTCGAGATCTCCGGAGGCCAGAACGATGCGCGGAAACTCGCCATGGCCCGCGTTGAGCGCAAACCACAGGTCGCCCTGCTCGCTACGTGTCGGCAAGCCGGTCGACGGGCCGCCACGCTGGTACAGAGTGATCACCAACGGCACCTCGTTGTTGCCTGCCCAGCCCAGCCCTTCTGCCATCAGGGCAAATCCAGGGCCGGATGTCGCGGTAGCGGAGCGGGCGCCGGTCAGTGCTGCGCCTGCGGCCATGCACACGGCGGAGATCTCGTCTTCGGTCTGCACGACGAGGACGCTGCCCTCGTCGCCGTTGCCGGCGGGGAAGGTGGTGTGCGCTTCCAGATAGACGCTTTCGTCCGTTGCCGGAGATATCGGGTAGTAGCTCTGGAAGGTCATGCCTGCGGCAATCTTGCCCATGGCCACCGCCTGGTTGCCGTTGAGCAGGATGCATGGCTCCTTCACATCACTCGGCGTGAGCCGATACTCGAACATCGACGTGTCGTAGGTATCGCGCACGAACGCATAGGCGAGATCTACCGCCGCAACGTTCAAATCGATGATCTTTTGCCTGCCTGGCCAGGTCTTTTCGAGCGCTTCGTAGACGTACTTGCGCTGGTACTCGACCAGCGCCAGCGACATCGCAACGGCCAGCGTGTTCATGGTCCGCGCCGCCAACGCGTGTGCCACGTTGAGATCGTCGGCGAGCAACTGCACGATCTGGTCGTAGTCCGCTTCGTAGGTCTGCACACCCCGGTCGCGTGCGTCTTCGAGCACGCCGGCCATGGTGGGCGGAAGCCCGCGCTCCTCCAGGTAGGCGATGAGATCCTGCTTGGCGCGCGGATCCAAGTAGGTGATTTCGGTCACCTCGACATCGGTGTCTTTGGCTGCGTAGAACAGCGCCCCGCCCTCGATGACCGACACTGCGTGCCGCGCCAACGACTCGCTTTCGAAAGTGGTGAGCAACTGCACCCGGTCGCGGTGGACGTGCACCGGACGGTGGGAGACGCGCACGTCAAAGTAGCTGTGCCGCCCCATGATGTTGGAGTAGTATTCGCGCCGACCGAGCACGCTGAGACCGCCGACAGCGCAGGCGCGCTGGAAGATACCCGCGGCGGTGTCGACACCGCTACCCTGTGGTCCGCCGACACGCCAGGCTAGATCGTTGTTCTTGTTGTTCACCGTCTTGCTCTGCGACTCGTGGCGCCGGTCAGCCGCGCGGCGGCGCCGGTGATGTCTTGGAATAATGCGCTGCCTCAACCGAGAAAATAATCGTGGGTCCCGGCGGGGCGGGGCCTTCTCAAAGAGGCGAAGAAGGGGGTTGACGGCTCCTTACATGGCCCTCATCTGGAAAGAATAGGGCGTCAGATAGCTGTTGGCTAGCACGACGCGGTGGAAGTGTCGCGCACTCTCGGGCGACGTATTCGTCGACCTCAGCGCTCGTTTTTCGGGCGCAGGAGATGGTGCACGGCATCGACGCTGGCGAGGTGCCCCGTGCCCAGCGTTAACCCACCATCCACCGGCAGCATCGTGCCGGTAACGTACGATGCCGCGTCGCTGACCAGGAACGTGGCTACCTCGGCGACCTCACGCTCGGTGCCGAAGCGCCCCATGGGCAGCTTGTTGGCGATCGATGCGCGCGCTTCGTCGCTGTCCCACAGTCGGCTTCCGGCGCCTTGTGTATCTACCGGTCCCGGAGCGATGGCATTGACGCGAATGCCGACCTGAGCCCATTCAACCGCCAGCGTGCGCGTCAGGGCCAGCACGCCAGCCTTGGCGGCGGCGGAATGAACCGTCAACGGGCCGGCGCCGGTAGCGTAGGTGGCGAGAATGTTGAGGATGTTGCCGCCGCCTTGTTTCTTCATGGGCGCGTACACCGCTTGCGAGCAGAACCACGATCCGTCGAGGACGATTCGGGTCACCGCCTTCCAGCCGCCCACCGAAAGGTCCTCGGCACGCACCACGAAGTTGCCGGCGGCGTTGTTGACCAGGACATCGATGCGGCCGTAGTGCTCGACCGCGGCGGCGACCATCTGCTCGACTCCATCGGGGTCGCGTACGTCGCAGACCAGCGGCAGCGTTTCAACCCCCTCGCCTCGCAGCGTCACGGCGCCAGCCTCTACATGCTCGTTGCTGCGGCTGGCGATGACCAGGGTGGCGCCGACAGCGCCGAAGTTGCGCGCCATGGCGAGACCGAGCCCGGTGCCGCCGCCGGTAATGAGGGCGACCTTCCCGGCAAGCAAATCTGCGGCGAAGACGGACACTGCGGTACCTCCGGCGGAGCGTTTGCCAGGACTTCTCAAAGGCTCGCACAGTAACCACTCGCTGAGCAGTCCAGGTCAGGTAGCGAAAAGTAAAACACAAACGCAGAAACGAAGTGGCGACGGAACATCTTACGCAGACTGATACTAAAGTAATATCATTTAGATATCATACCGGGACGCCGGTCGAGCGCTCGTATCGCGGGCGCCCGGCCGCCCTTCCCCAAGGCAGTGCCCGCGCGGCGGGCGCTGCAACAGGTAAGCGCACGTGGCCAAGCGAAAGGCGTTTCTGCTTCGGCTGGACCCCAAGGTCCACAGCGCCCTGAGGCGTTGGGCCGACGATGATTTGCGCAGCCTGAACGCGCAGATCGAGTTCCTGTTGCGACGGGCGCTCACCGATGGCGGCAGGACCAAGAAAGACGACCGCGCCTAGCCCAGCCAACTTTGCTATTGCGGGCGGGTGTCAGAGAAACTACTTTTGGTTTTCTGATGACTACCCCCACGATGTCTTCGCTGCGCGACTCCATGCTGACCTGGTTCATCCGCGCCTCGGTGCTTCTCGCCGTGGCCACGTTGGTGCTCTACGCGGCCCCGGTTCCTTCCGACCGCTTCTCGATTCTACGGGAAGTCTTGTTGCTCGTGGCGTTCGCCCTGCCGTTATGGCCGCTCTCGCAAGCCCGCAAGGTGAGTCGCGGCGAGCACCAGGTGTCGTGGCTGTTCCTGATCGCCGGTACGACCGCGGGCTTGGCCGGGCAGCTGGCGTGGATCGTCTACAGCTTGGCGGTCGAGGAAAGCGCCAGCTTCATCCCTACAGAGGTCGGCTTCGTTACCTTCATGGCCTTCACGACCGTGGCGCTGGCGATCGAAGTCTCCGCAAACGGACGCAAGGCGATGCGCGCCGAGCTGCTCGTCGACCTGCTCCTGATCGGAACCATCGGACTCTTCTTGGTGCAGGAGATATTCACCCTTCTGCCCGACACGCACACCGTCAATTCTTTCGAGCTCGCCATGGGTGGCGCCAACCTGATCGCTGCCCTGGCGCTGGGCGTGGCAGCGCTCGGCGCGCTGATCTCCCCCGGGTCACTGGGTGGCGGTGTTCCTCGCTTGCTCATTGTGTTCAGCGGGTTCATTGTCGCGGTGGCCCGTGCCATCTTTGCCTACCGTCATCTCTATTCCCTCGATACCACGTGGCTGACGCCCGCGTGGATATTCTCGTTGTTGATGATCGCCGCCGCTGCGAGCGAACGCGCCGCCTCCGGAACCGAACCGAAGGCGGGGGTGAAAAGCGACAGCGCCCTTCGCACATTGGTGGTGCCGATGATCGTGGCCTACGGGCTGTCGCTGCTGATCCGCGAGATCCTCGGCGCCGGCTCCAACGCGCAGACCAACGGCATGGCCTGGGCCGCCTTGGCGGTACTCATCGTGGCGCGGGTCGCCACGGCAATCATGAGCTCGGAGAAGCATGCTGCCGAGCTCACCGCCTGGGAAAAGCGCTACGAGACCTTGGTCAACACCATGGGATCCTTGGTCTACGAATGGAACCCCAAGAGCGGACGTGTCATTCGCAGTGGCGCCGTGGAACAAATCTTCGGCGCAGACGAGTCCCACGTCGCGAACACCATCGATGCCACGCTGACCCTGATGCATGAGGAAGACCGGGTCACTGCGGAGAAGGACTTCCGTGACGCCGCCAAGCGCGGCGGGCTCTTCGAGATCGAGTACCGGCTGCGCGGCCCCAAAGATTCATGGCGCCTGATCCGTGACCGCGGCTTCTGCGAGCAGGACGAACACGGCCACCCGGGGCGCGTGCTCGGCATCATGAGCGACATCACGGAGGAGCGTAAGAGCGAGGAGCGACTGCGGCGTGCCGAGAAGCTGGCGTCCCTGGGCGGGCTCGCAGCGGGTGCGGCGCACGAGATCAACAACCCACTGGCGGCGATCTCATTGGCGGCGCAGATGCTGCTGGAGGATGATCGCTTGCCCGAGGACGTTCTCGACGACGTGCGGATCATCGAACGCCAGGCGAGTCGTGCCGGTGAGGTTACCGACCGCATGCTGGTATTCGCCCGTCGCCGCGAAGGCGAACGCGCTGCGTACGACATCAACGACCTGGTTCGCGAGGTGCTTCGTGCCCAGCGCTACGAGATCGAGACCCATGCCATTACGCTGCAAGAGAATCTGGCCGCCGAGCTGCCGCAGGTTTGGATCGACCCGGTGCAAATCGAGCGGGTCCTCACCAACCTCATCATCAATGCCGAGAAGGCTCTCGCCGAGGTACCCGAAGACGATCGCCGGCTGGTGGTGACGACGCGTCTGAGTGGCTTGGGTGTCGCCGTCGATATTGCTGACACCGGTCCGGGTATCGCCGATCACGTGCTCCCCAACATCTTCGACCCGTTTTTCACTACCCGTGAGGTGGGGCAGGGCACCGGCCTTGGGTTGAGCATGAGTCACAGTATCGTACAGGCGCACGATGGTGAGCTGAAGGTGCAGACCACCATCGACGAGGGCACCGTGTTCAGCATGGAGTTGCCGCCCGCGGAAGAGGAGGAAGACGAATCGGAAAAGACCATCGGCGGCACGCGGCAGGTGCCGGACTTTGTGCTGCACGAGCAAGTGCCGGCGCGCTCGCTGAACATCTTGGTGGTTGACGACGAAAAGGAAATCCGCCAACTTGCCCATCGCTTTCTCACCAGCAAAGGACACTCCGTCGCCCAGGCGGCTAGCGGGCGCGAAGCGCTCAAGTTGGTGATGGCCAATGAGTATGACGGCATCGTGTTGGACCTGCGCATGCCCGATATGTCAGGCGAGGGTTTCTTCGATTGGCTGCGCCAGAACCGCCCGGAAATGGCCACCAAGGTTACGCTGATATCCGGCGACCTGGGTAACCCGCAGACCGTGGAGATCCTCGAGCGCATCGGCCAGCCGTATCTGCTCAAGCCCTTCAAGGCGATCGAGCTGCTGGCCCAGATCGAGAAGAGCGCCGGGCCCCCCGAGTAGGCCAGGCTACTGATCTACGAACGCCGCGGCAATTGCGCCCGCCACCCGGTTGCCGTCGAAGCGGCTGTAGTTGACCAGCAGCGCCACCACCACGCGCTCCTCGGGAACGAGCAGCAGGAAAGCACGGCCGCCGACCGAGGAACCGCCGTGGTGCATGACGCGAAGCTCGGCCAGGCGACCAGAACGCAGGGGACTGTCTTCGGGGAACAATGCCCCGAAGGTGCCCACCCGCCAGCCGATGCCGTAGCCGGTCGGCTCCCCGGCGCTGTTGCGTTGCGAGGTGAACAGGAGATCCAGTCCGGCCTGTGGCAGGAAGCCGGGGCTCAGATGGGCCGAGCCGAAGCGCACGAGATCCTCGACGCTGGCAATGAAGCCGCCCCCGGCCCACTTGTAGCTGTTGTCGCCGAACGGTGCGTTGAGCGTGCGCCCTCCCGAATGGGCGTAGAAGCGCGCGCGCTCCGGGATGATCAACCGCGGGTCGTCGGCGTAGGTGTGGTTCAATCCCAGCGGATCGAAGACGCGTTCCTGCATGTACGACAAGAAATCCTGCCCGGCGGCCCCCTGCACCACGGCGCTGATGAGGTTCCAGCCGTAGCTGGAGTAGGAGTAACGTTGGCCGGGCGCGAACAGCAGCGGGTCCTCACCGAAGATGCCTAACGCCTCGACCACATCATCGTAGTGGCGCTGCCCCTCGCCCACCGACTCATTACCGCGGTAGTGGCGGATGCCGGCGAGATGCCCGGCCAACTGGCGGGTGGTAATGGGGTAGTCCTTCTCTGGGAACGTGGGCACGTATCGTTGTACCGCTGCGTCGAGGTCGAGGCGGCCATCGAGAGCGAGCTGTACAACGGCGGTGGCGGTGACCGGCTTGGAAACGCTACCGATGCGGTACAACGTCGTGGCCCGCGCTGGCACGCGGTTCTCGAGGTCGGCGTAGCCGAAGCCTTCAGACCAAACCACAATGCCGTCGATGCCCACCGCGGCAGAGATCCCCGGGATACCGAGCTCTGCCTGATGTGCGCGTACGAGGGCGCGGGCTCGCTCGACGGCAGCAGCGCGTGATTGGGCAGCGGCCGTGACCGCAGGAGCGGCGAGCGGCGCAGCGCTCGTTGCCGCAGCAATCAGCGTCGCGGCGACAAACACCGCCAGCCACAAGGATGGGCGTCGGCTGGTGAACGTACGCATCGGCATTCCTCCGGTTTCTGGTGCGCACAACGGCGCTATCTTGACACAGCACCGCCGAGCGAAGCGGGCGCTGAGGGCGCGTCAGCTATAGCTGCTAGGTGCGCCTGATTGGCGGAGATGGCCCAGGAATGCGAACGCAAGGAGCAGGCAGCCGGCGCCGGACAAAAAAAAGGCTCCTGAGGCAGGACTTGAACCTGCAACCCTCCGGTTAACAGCCGGATGCTCTGCCAATTGAGCTACTCAGGAACCAGAAACCGCACAACGGGACATCGCGATGACTCCCGCCAATGGGAAATTTAGCAAAGCTGGAGCCCCCTCTCAAGCTCCCAGCGAGGCGTGCAGGTGCGGTGGATCCAAGGCGCAACGCGGGAGACACCCTGCCTCCCCGCCTCCCTACAGCTCCCGGCGGCCCTCTAGGGATCGCGCCATCGTTACTTCGTCAGCGTACTCGAGGTCGCCGCCAACCGGGATGCCGGAGGCGATACGGGAGACGGTCACTCCCAATGGCTTGATGAGCCGGGCGATGTAGGCGGCGGTGGCCTCGCCTTCGACCGTCGGGTTGGTAGCCACGATGACCTCGGTGATCACGCCTGCTTTGACGCGCTCGAGCAAGCTCTCGAGATTGAGCTCGTCCGGGCCAATGCCGTCGAGCGGCGAGAGCACACCGCCGAGCACGTGGTAGCGGCCCGGGTACCGCGCCGTACGTTCGATGGCTCCGACGTCGAGGCTCTCCTCGACAACGCACAACAGGTCGTCCTGCCGGCGCGAGTCGGCGCATAGAGTGCAAGGGTCCTCGTGGGTCAGGATGTTGCACTGCCGGCAAGGCTTGACGCCGGCGCGCACGGCGCGGATCGCATCGGACAGTCGGTCCGCCTGCTCTTGTGGCACCTTGAGCAGGTAGAAGGCGACCCGCTGCGCCGTCTTGCGACCGATGCTCGGTAGCCGTGAGAGCTCCTCGATGAGGGCCGCTACGGGCCCGGAATCGTCGAGCGACACCGAGCGTCAGCCCATCAGGCCGGGTAGACCCATGCCGCCCATCATGCCGCCGACCTTTTGTTGCACTTCCTCGTCGACCCGGCGCGTTGCTTCGTTGATGGCGGCGACGATGAGATCCTGCAGCATCTCGACGTCCGAGGGGTCGACGGCTTCGGGCTCAATGGACAGCTCCATGAGCTGCTTTTGCCCGTTCACCGTGGCGCGCACCGCTCCACCTCCGGCGGTCGCGGAGATCCGCAGCTCGGTGAGATCGCGCTGCAACGTGTCCTGCATGCGCTGAGCCTCAGCGAGCATCTTTTTCATCTTCTTGTTGATCATCGATTCCTCCCCGTTACATGTCTTCGACGTCGGTCAGGTTGCCGCGCAGCGCATCGACGAACTGCTGCACCATCGGCTCGCCTTCAGCCCGCCGCCAGAGCTCGTCGCGGTGTTGCTGGGCGGTGTCCTGCGGTGCAAGGGAGGCCTCGGCGCGCGGCGATTCGGTTGCTGGAGTCAACTCCGTGCTCCCCTCGGCATCTCCGTTGAACCCCACCACCACGGTGATCTTGCGCCCCAGGGCGGATTCGGCAGCCTTTGCGATTGCTTCCACAGTGGCGCCGTCGCGTAGCCGGGCGCGAAAGATGCCGCCCGCCTCACGAAAGGTCAGAAAAAGGGTCTCATCGCGCAATTGCACGGAGTCAGCGCGTTCGATGATCTGCGCGATCATCGGTTTGTCGGCGCGTAAGCGCTCGATGACCAGTCGCACGTCGGTTCCGATAGCCGGCGTCGGCACCGTCTTGCTGCTCTCCGCAACGGCCCACTCCGTTGTTTGGCTCATCGACGGCGCCGCTGCGGGGGGCGCCTCGGTGGTCGATTCCGTTCGTGTCGCGGCGCCGGCTGGCGCCTCTGACGACGCCGGAGGTGGTGCGCTGGTGGAAGGGGCCGATGCTGCCGCGCCACCTGGCGCCGCGCCCACCCCACCACTGCCGGAGCGCCGGTTGGTTGCCGGATTCTGGCTCGATTCGGGCCCGGCGTTCCCGCCGCCGGTGTCGCCACCGGATCCCGACCGCAGCTGCGAGATCAGCGTTGCGATGGGCTCCAGGCGGGGCATGCGAGCGAGCCGCGCCAGCACCATCTCGAGCTCGTAGCGAGGAACTTCGGACTGTTTGATGCGGTACTCACTTGCCGACAAGAGAGCGAACGCGCGGTCAAGGTCGTCGATCTCGAACCGTTCCGCCTGCCCCCTCAGCCGGTCGAGATCGCCGCCCGGCAGGTGCAGGATTTCTCCCGCGTCAGGCACCGTGGCGACGACCAGCAGGGCGCGCAGGTGGCCCAACAGGTCGAGGGTGAACTGGTGCAGGTCGACCCCCTGTTCGACCATGCGGTTGACCAATCCCAGGATACCGGCAAGGTCCTGCGCGGTGAGCAAATCTGTGGCCGTGAAGAGGAGCTCTCGGTCGACCATGCCGAGGAGTTCCACCACTGTCTCGTCGTCGATGTCGTCGCCACCGAAGGCGATGAGCTTGTCGAGCAGGCTCTGCGCATCCCGCAGGCTGCCGTCCGCGGCGATGGCAACCATCGCCAGGGCGTCGTCGGACAGGGCGACTTGCTCGGCGTCGACCATCTCGCGCAGACGCGAGCTGATCTCGACCTGGCTGATTCTGCCCAGTGGGTAGTGCTGGCAGCGGGACAGCACGGTCTGCAGGATCTTGTGCGGCTCGGTAGTGGCGAGCAGAAAAACTACGTGCGGCGGCGGTTCCTCCAGCGTCTTGAGCAGCGCGTTGAAGGCGCTCGTCGACAGCATATGTGCCTCGTCGATGATGAACACGCGGTAGCGGTCGCGCGAGGGTGTGTAACGAGCGAACTCGTTGAGTTGCCGGATGTCGTCGACGCCGGTTTGCGACGCGGCGTCCAGTTCGATGACATCGAGGCTGCGGCTCTCCTCGATTTCCACGCAGGCTTCGCATTCGCTGCAGGGGCTCGCGGTCGGCGACTCGCTGTTGCGACAATTGAGCCCCTTGGCGAGAAGCCGCGCGATGGTCGTTTTGCCGACCCCGCGAATCCCCGAGAAACAGTAGGCATGTGCCACTCTGCCCTGCTCCAGCGCGTTGCGGAGCGTACGCACGATGGCCGGTTGTCCGACCACCTGGTCGAACCTCTGCGGCCGCCACTTGCGCGCGAGTACCTGGTAACTGTGATCGGCCATAAGGAGAATCCGGAAACAAACAGCGCTATCAAATACTGGCCGTGCACCACCCGTCGAAGCCAGCTCTCGGGCGAATCAACCTCAGGACGCGCGCCGGGTTGGCCTGCGGCACCTGCAGGTGCCTACTTACCGCTGCTCCCTCCCGGGTCTGACGGGGTTCGCAGGTCTGCACCGCACAGGGCCCGGCGTCGTTTGTTCCCTCGGCGACCCGACCACGAGTGCTGCACCCCTCGGGGTGGAATTCGGTCCTGCTATAGCGGATTGCAGGTCCAGGGCACCGCTAACTCCCCACCTAGCACGGCCAAAAACTCTCTACGTTTGCGGTGACCTTGATGGTGCCATGCGCCTCAGTCTGCCTCAAGGCGAAGCGAGCGCGAGGGCGCGCGATGACCGCGTTGCACTTGATTCGGGATGCTCGACGTACCTGAAGGTACGCCTCCGCTCCCGAATCTGCGCGCGCCTTGTCCTCCCACGCCCTCGCGCCCGCTCCTTCGCGACGCGCGGCGCTCGAGAACGCTGGCGAATAGCAACCAGCTCAGCGGAACGGCTAGGAGCAGGTAGGTGAAATAGCGCCCATACTGGCCGTCCGGGCCGTAGGGCTCAGTGGCCCAGTGCAGCGTGTCGCTGTACGGGAAGATATGTGCCTCGGTGAGCTCGTGGAAGCCGGTGATCACCAGCTGCGCGGCGAAGATCAGCAGGAACACCGCGGTGACCTGGAAGAATCTCCCCAGGTTGACACGGTGCCCGTGGCGCGACCATAGCCAGGCGACCACCGCAGCCACCACGATTCCGCCGGCGGCGCCGAGGATGAGCGACCCGGAGTCCGGCACCTGGAAAATCAGCGCGTTCATCAGCAGCGCCGTTTCCAT
>Ga0114950_10000768_pt1 | contig 22924 bp, 17 predicted proteins | sample N075metaG_FD_83503 | JGI IMG/M metagenome (GOLD analysis project Ga0114950, IMG submission 83503) | Deep subsurface microbial communities from Kermadec Trench to uncover new lineages of life (NeLLi) - N075 metaG | ecosystem: Environmental > Aquatic > Marine > Ocean trench > Sediment | place... | reverse complement strand
CTCCAGCGGACATAATCTGGCCGATGTTCAGGCTTGCCAAAGTCCAGCCACCGGGTCCAAAGGGCGCGGTCAATGTTGAATTCGAAGAGTATGTGGTGCTTGTCTATTCCCGTGGCAAATCCCATGGCGATGGCCGCGTCCTGCCGAAGTAACAAGTTATCGTCACAAAGTATTGCGGTACCACTGATGAAAAATTCCTCGTCTTCCGGGCCGGGCAAAGTATGAATTGAATATTGTTCGCGAAGTTTCAAATCTAGAATTTTTGGGGAAGAATCCATAATAAAAGCAACCATCTTTCCAGTGACGATTTTTGGCACAAATGGATGAATTCGAGGTCGACCGGTGGAGGATACAGTGGCCAGGAAAGCGACCTCATGCAGTTCCAGCAATCGAGATCCTGCGCTTGAAATATCCAGTGCAGCATCTTTAAATTCCGCCCAGTTGTACATTGGCAGGTTCCTCTTTACTGTCTAAAACAACGTTTGCAGATAACTCCTGACAGATGCCTGGCGAAGTTAACGCATCGTCAAGATCCATACCGGTATCATGACAGGTCTTTCTCGAAGTACTTGGAGTTGCGTTGATAGTTGTAGAGGGATTTCTTGCGCTCGGGTAACTGTGAAATGTCACGTTCTTGGTATCCACGCTCGACAAACCAGTGTGCAGAGTGAGTCGTCAGGACAAAGAGGCTCCCTAGCTTTATCTCGCGTGCTTCATTCTCAATTGATGAGAGCAATAGTTCTCCACGGTTATTATCCCGATAGTCAGGATGGGTAGCGAGGCAGGCCAGTTCACCTCTTTTATCAAAGGGGTAAAGTGCACCGCAACTAACAATCAAACCATCGCGTTCAATGACGGTGAAACGATGCACTTCAGATTCGATAAGTTCTCTGGATCGTTTGACCAGTAAACCTTGTTCTTCTAAAGGAGCGATCAGTTCGATAATACCGGCGACATCCTCAGCAACTGCTTTTCGTACCTGCTCATAAGAGACCCTGATAATTTGTGTACCCGAGCCATCTCGGGTAAATAGTTCTTCAAGAAGGGCGCCGTCATCCATATAACTGAGAATATGGCAGCGATTAACGCCCTGGTGGCAGGCCTTGCTGGTTAGCGTCAGGAATATTTCATCAGATGTGCTGGCTTTTACGCCAGCTACTTCATGTAGCTGCAGTTCACTAATCACCTCACCCATTGGGTCTCGTATTCCAGGTTCAGCACTAAAGTAGACAAGCTTTTCTGCAGTTAAGGCCATCGCTACATCTGCCGCTAATTCTAACGAGTCTAGGGTGAATATTTCTCCGGAGGGTGAGTAGCCAAGCGGCGAAACCAGCACAATCGCGCCACTTTCAAGCTGTTTGCAAATTGAGTTGGTGTTAATCTTTCTGGTCGTGCCGGTATGGTGAAAATCGGTACCGTTGATAATGCCGAGAGGTTTTGCCTTGACGAAGTTCCCAGAGGTGACAACGATACTGGATCCATGCATGGGTGAGTTAACCAGACCCATGCTTAACCTGGCTTCGATATCTGCTTTAACGCCGCCAATTATGCCGGTAATTTCACCCAGTAATTCTGGAGTGGTAACCCTTTTGCCATCTATTTCCTGCCAGGTTTTTGACTGGCTTGTCAGGCGACGGTCAATCTGTGGTGAAGCACCATGAACCAATACCAGTTTGACACCCAGGCTATTGAGTAGCGCAATATCGCTGATAATGTTGGATAGATTAACGGACTCAAGCGCATCGCCGCCTAGATGTAATACAAAAGTATTAGCTCGATGGGCGTTGATATAGGGAAGGGAATCCCTGAACCACTTTATATGATGTTGATTGTCACTAGTCAAAACGGTTACCCGCAACAGTACTTGAAAATTAAGCGGCGGATTATATCAATTGTTGGGTTAAGTTGGTTAAGGGCAATATATTCGTTTGGTTGATGAGCCTGGTCTATGGATCCGGGACCCAGGACCATGGTCTCAATGCCAAGGGAAGTAAGGAAAGGTGCCTCGGTTGCAAATGCCACAGGCATGGCTGGTTGTCCTGACAGTTGCTCCAGGGATTCAAGAAGCTCATCCCTGTTGTTCTCGAATGGTGGCACGGCGGGGTGCAGTAGTTCCAGTTCGCAGGTGAGGTCTAGCTTTGCCAGTCGAGGTTCCAGGAGCCCTCTGAGATCCTCTACGACTGCATCATTGTCCATCCCAGGTAAGACACGCACATCAAATGCCAATTCGACATGGTCGCAGATTCGATTTGGATTATCTCCGCCATGGATGCAGCCAAGGTTCAGGGTTGGATAAGGCACGGCAAATTTATTGTTAGTGAACCCGGTTTTCATCTTCTCCTTGTAACGAATCAGCTCATCAATGATCAGAGATGTGCCTTCCAGTGCATTTCGGCCAAGCACGGGGTTTGAAGAATGACCCGATGTCCCTTTAATGCGTGCCTGAAGCATCATAATGCCTTTATGCTGGTTTATGGGGCGCAATTCCGTAGGTTCACCGATGACAGCGAAGCGGGCGTTATATAAGTCGGCCGCAGTCAATACCCTTGCGCCGCTCATGGAGGATTCTTCATCTGCGGTAGCAAGGATAATCAGGGGATGGGTGAATTCATTTTCCAACAAGGGCGTCACTGCCTCAATTATCAGGGCAAAGAAACTTTTCATGTCGCAGGTGCCAAGGCCATACCAGCGATCATCCTTTTCAGTGATGGAGAAAGGATTGCTATTCCAGAGTGCTTCATCAAGTGGAACGGTATCAGTGTGACCAGCGAGAACAAAAGCATTGTCCCCGGTCCCCCGTTTGGCGACGAGATTTGCTTTGCCGGGCTTATGCTGGAGTGGAGTAATGGATATATCAAACCCGAGAGGCTTTAACCAGTTGGCAAGAAGGTGGATAACATCCAGATTGCTCTGATCGTATTGAGTGAGAGTGCTGCTGACGGACGGCGTGGAAACTAACTTTTCCACCATTTCGTTTAGACCAGGGACGGTTTGCATCATGATAGCTAATTGTTATCTCAAGGCGATGGGAAGGCAGTGTAGCAATTTTCGATAGTCGTGTTCACGACCAGTGGGGCGATCGTATTTCGGAAAACAACCCTGAAAACGTGTAAGATTGTGGGGTTCAATTCTGAGAGGCCTATTGTGAGCGTTCAGGAAAATAGCGGTTACAAACCAGATATATCCCTGAACCTTCGATCCGTACTGAATGACCTGGTGGCGGACGGCAGGCTGTCTGTTGATGATGCTGACCAGCTTAGCCTTAAAACCAGAAGCAAAGAACAACTGAACTGGCACCCGCTTGAGCTTATTGCAGAAGAACTTCCCCGTGATGTAAAGAATCCAGACAGGAATCTTGATCTTGAAACGCTGACCCTGTGGTTGTGTGAGAAATCGAATCAGCCTTACAAGAGAATCGATCCGCTCAAGATCGATTCACAGGTGGTGACCAAAGTCATGTCCGCAGAATTTGCACGGCGGCACCAGATCCTTGCTATCGATGTACTTGATGAAGAGATCATCATTGTCAGTGCACAACCCTATGTTTCAGCCTGGGAAGCGACAATCAGCCAGTCACAACCGGGTAAAGTGATCAGCCGAATGATTGCCAATCCGGCAGATATCAGGCAATACACCAATGAGTTTTATACCATGGCGCGGTCGGTTAACAAGGCCACCGCACAAGGGCTCGATGCGAGCTCCCTGACCAATCTAGAGCAGTTACTGGAACTTGGCCAACTCGATGCGATGGATTCGAATGATTCGCACATTGTCAATATTGTTGACTGGTTACTCGGTTACGCATTCATGCAGCGGGCAAGTGATATTCACCTTGAGCCTCGTCGCGATAAAGGCAAGATACGCTTCCGAATCGATGGTGTACTGCACACAGTCTATGAACTGCCACCCCCGGTCATGACAGCGGTGACGAGTCGGTTAAAGACACTGGGCAGAATGGACGTCGCGGAAAAAAGACGCCCGCAGGACGGCAGGTTGAAAACCAAGACCCAGGATGCTCACGAGATAGAGCTGAGACTTTCAACCTTGCCGACCGCACATGGTGAGAAGATGGTAATGCGAATCTTCGACCCGGACATCCTGCTTAAAACGTTTGCAGAGCTGGGCCTGACGGATGAAGACTACAGTCGCTGGGAAGGGATGGTGAAAAATCCAAACGGCATAGTTCTTGTGACGGGACCGACAGGGTCAGGGAAAACGACGACGCTTTATACCAGTTTGAAACAGCTTGCGACCAGCGAGGTGAATGTTTGTACGATTGAGGATCCCATTGAAATGGTTGAACCCAGTTTTAACCAGATGCAGGTCCATGCCGCTATTGGTCTTAATTTCGCCGATGGTATCCGGGCGCTGTTACGGCAAGATCCGGACATTATTATGATTGGTGAGATTCGGGATTTGGAAACCGCGGAAATGGCAATTCAGGCAGCACTAACCGGGCATCTTGTGCTTTCTACCCTGCACACCAATGATGCTCCGTCCGCCGTTACCAGATTGCTTGAAATAGGCGTTGCCCCATACCTTATCAAGGCAACAGTTCTTGGTATTATGGCCCAGCGGCTGGTGAGGACGCTCTGCCAGCATTGCAAGGCGCCCGGTGATCTCGACCCTGATGGATGGAAGGTATTGACGACACCCTGGAAAGTCAAAATGCCCTCGCAGATGTACCAGCCTGTCGGTTGTCTTGAATGTCGGGAAACGGGTTTCATGGGTCGGGAAGGAATTTATGAGCTCCTGCCAATGACGGACACGATTAAACGCTTCATCCAGGCAGATACAGAAATAGGAAAGCTCAGGGTGTCGGCCATGAAAGAAGGAATGAAGACCTTGCGTTTGAGTGGTGCACAGAAGGTTGCAGCAGGCGAGACAACAGTAGCTGAAGTATTGCGGGTGGCACCTTTCACCGGGATGGAGTAGGTGAAAACCTGATTGACGAAATGGATGAGGAACTTGAAGGTCGAGTTGCGCAACTATTTCCTGATCTGAACGATGATATTTACAAGAAGTTCATCAGGGTTTGCTCGCTGAGTGACTATGTAACTCAATCAATCTTGCAGCATGTAGATATTGTTGGCGAGCTGGTGAACAGCGGAGACCTGGCTCAAACATACGGTAGTGACTCCTTACGTACCAAATTCAAAACTAATCTGGACCAATCAATTCAAACGCCTGAGTTTGATTCCATATTGAGGCGCATACGCCGTAGAGAAATGGTTCGGATTATCTTCAGGGACTTTGCAAGGATCGCTGATCTTACCGAGACAACGCGGGACTTGTCAGATCTTGCAGAATGCAGCATCGACTGGGCACTGGATTATCACTACCGGAAAAATTGTTCAAAACTGGGTGTGCCAAAGTCTCTGGATGGCGTGCAGCAGAAAATGTGTGTCCTGGCACTTGGAAAACTGGGTGCAAAGGAGCTTAACCTCTCCTCGGACATAGATCTTATATTCCTTTATGACAAACCTGGGTTCGCGAAATCAGAGTCGGGAAAAGAAATCAGTAATCAGGAATTTTTTCTACGGACTTCCCGGCAGCTGATTGCCTCCCTTGATACTCGAACAGAAGAGGGATTTGTATTTCGTGTAGACATGCGCCTTCGACCTTACGGGGAAAGTAGTGCTTTGATACTCCACCTGGCTGCAATGGAGAAATATTTTCTTGAACAGGGCAGGGATTGGGAGCGATATGCTTTCATTAAAGCCAGAGCGGTAGGTGGTGACCTGAGTCTGGGTGGTGAGTTTCTTGAGTGGTTAAAGCCCTTCGTGTATCGCAGGCATCTTGATTATGGCGCCATCGAGTCCCTTCGAGAGATGAAGCGATTGATTGACAGGCAGGTGGAGATAAGGGAAATCAAGGATGACCTGAAGCTGGGAATTGGTGGGATTCGCGAGATCGAATTTATTACACAAGCGAACCAGTTAATCTTTGGTGGCAACAATATTGAATTGCAGGAGAGAAGCTTAACTCGTGCATTGGAGATTGTTGGTGATATGGGATATCTGCCAATTGAAAGTGTCAATGCCATGCTGGATGCTTACGTATTCCTTCGAAATTCTGAACATGGTGTTCAAGGTGAAGGTGATCGCCAGACCCAGAAGTTACCGAAAGCTGAATTATCCAGGTCAAGACTGGCCGAAATCATGGGCTTTCCGAATTGGGATGCTTATCTGGTTGTCTTAAGTCGACACCGCCAGATGGTGAGTGAATGCTTTGCCACCCTGATGAGTTCGAATCAGGCGGAAACCGAGAGTCTGGTTGAAGGCAACCTGATCTGGAATAACGTATGGAGTGAGCCGGACTCTGCCCAGGCTCTTGAACTGCTGGGTAGATCAGAATTTCAAGAACCTGTGCGGGTCAGCCAGTTGCTCGGTAGCATCTCCAACAAGGTTGCGGAGCTGCAGGACATAGGCCAGGAAAGAGTTAACAAGCTAATGCCCTACCTTATAAGGATAGTTGAAGGTCAGCCAAGTCCTGATACGACTCTTGAGCGATTGTTGCCGATCATTGAATCGATCTTGCGGCGCAGTACCTATCTGGTATACCTGCTGGAAAACACAGACGCCGTAAAGCGGATGATAGATCTTTGTGCAATGAGTCCCTGGGTTGCAACCCAGCTCAAAGAGTATCCTATATTGCTTTACGAGCTGTCCGGCAGGCAGAGTGATGAGGCTTCATTCGAGAAGCAAGTGTTAGTAAGCCAGCTGGATAGCATGATGAAAGTGCTCGAAGAACACGATCTTGAAGCACAGATGGATACCCTCAGACAATTCAAGCATGCCGCCGTTCTCAGGGTTGCTGTTTATGAGTTGTTGGGATTGCTGTCGGTGATGAAGGCATCCGATGCCTTGACGATCATTGCCGAGATAGTTTTGCAAAAAGCTTATGAGCTGGCGTGGAACCAGCTGGTGCTGAAACACGGGTCCCCGAAGGGAACTGATGAAGCAGTAGCAGCCAGATTTGCGATTGTCGCTTACGGCAAGCTCGGAGGCATCGAGCTTGCCTATGGCTCAGATCTTGATCTTGTGTTTCTCATTGATGGCGATATGCGTGGCAATACAGTTGGCAAGAAAGTCATCAACAACAGTGTGTTTTTTCTACGTCTGGCCCAGCGCCTGATACACATTGTGACATCGATGACCCGGTTTGGTGTGCTTTATGAGGTGGATCTGCGTTTGCGTCCTTCGGGTAACAAGGGACCCATGGTCTCTACCATCACCGCTTTTGAACGATATCAAAGAGAGGAGGCATGGACATGGGAACATCAGGCACTGGTGAGGTCGCGTTTTGTTGCAGGAGATGGAGCGCTCGGGGATAGGTTCACTGATATTCGCCAGCAGATACTGTCAGCTGGCAGGGACAATAAGAATCTTAATCGAGATGTCGTGGAAATGCGCGAAAAGATGAGACAGAGCTTGTCCGGCAAATCATCAATAGAGGAGCTTTCAGGGGAGCATCCCAATGCACTAGTGTCATTCGACCTAAAACACGATCTCGGGGCTATTGTTGATATAGAATTTATGGTCCAATACGCCGTTCTCGCTGGAGCCCATGAGCATGCGAGTCTCACGAAGTGGACTGACAAGATGAGACTCCTGGATGAACTGAGGGAAATAGGCCTGTACAGCCAGGAGGAGGTGGCGCTGCTTCAAAATGCGTACCTGGCATATCGTAGCGTTGTTCATTACCAGTGGTTGGGCGGCGAAATGACTTCCTTTAGCCAACTTCAACAATACAGGCAGGAAGTGGTAGTTATTTGGCAAAAACATATGGGGCAACCACTGGTGGCTGCATCAACAATTATCAGGAAAGCAAAATGACATCAATGGCCGACAGAGACGGCGTGATCTGGTTCGATGGGGAACTGGTTCCCTGGCGTGAAGCCAAGGTCCATGTTTTAACTCACACTCTGCATTACGGGCTTGGTGTGTTCGAGGGTGTCCGTGCCTATGCTACTGACAAGGGACCTACTATATTCAGGTTGCATGATCATACTGACCGTTTATTTGGCTCGGCCCATATTCTCAATATGGCTATCCCTTTTTCCAAGGACGAGATCAATCAGGCTCAGATTCAGGTTATCAGGGAAAATAACCTGGCCGAAGGATATCTTCGACCCATGTGCTTCTATGGTTCTGAAGCCATGGGTCTGAGGGCAGAAGGGTTATCGACCCATTGCATCATTGCCGCGTGGGAATGGCCGAACTATATGACGCCTGAAGCAAGAGTCCAGGGAATCAAGGTAAGAACGTCGTCTTTTACCCGTCATCACGTGAATATCACCATGTGTAAGGCAAAAGCAAACGGCAACTACATCAATTCAATGATGGCATTGAAAGAAGCGCTCGACAGTGGTTGTGAAGAAGCCCTGTTACTGGATAACGAGGGATATGTTGCTGAGGGTAGTGGTGAGAATATCTTTCTCGTCCGCAATGGGAACCTTGTTACTCCGGAGCTTACTTCCTGTCTCGAAGGTATCACCCGGTCTTCCGTGTTTTCATTTGCAGAAGAACTGGGTCTTGAGGTAAAGGAAAAACGAATTACTCGAGACGAGGTTTACATTGCTGATGAAGCTTTCTTTACTGGCACGGCGGCAGAAGTACTGCCTATCCGGGAACTCGATGGTCGAATCATTGGCTCCGGTGGTCGTGGACCGATTACCGAACAGCTGCAATCCATGTATTTTGACCAGGTGACTGGGAAGCGGTCAGAGCACCCAGAGTGGTCAACAATCGTCAATAGCTGATCAGATGAAGGATCGAATACTTGTTGTTGGCCCATCCTGGGTTGGCGATATGGTAATGGCACAAACACTTTTCAAGTCGTTAGTCACTTGTCGGGACGGAGCGATCGTGGATGTCATGGCACCTGCTGCTGCGCTTGCGGTTGCCGAGCGAATGCCCGAGGTGAACAGAAGTATATTGTTTGACATGGGCCATGGCGAACTTCGACTATCCTATCGCCGTAAATTTGCACAGAAACTTCAATCATCCGATTACACCCAGGCAATTGTGCTGCCAAATTCAGCAAAATCGGCCCTGGTTCCTTTCTTTGCGGGAATTAAAAAAAGGACAGGGTTTCTTGGTGAGATGAGATATTTCCTGCTTAACGATGTCAGAAAACTGGACAAGCGACGCTTGCCACGCATGATTGACCGTTTCCTATCTTTGGGGTTCGATATAGATAGTAAGCACTCACATACGATAGAGTATCCTGAACTTAGCATAGATGATAGAAATCAGGCGCAGTGTCTGGCAAGGTTTGGGTTGGATGTCACACGACCCATTCTTAGCCTTTGCCCGGGTGCTGAATTTGGCGATGCCAAAAAGTGGCCTGAGACTCACTACGCCAGATTGGCAAATTATGCGATTGAGCGTGGTATGCAGGTTTGGATATTTGGTTCGCCCCGGGATGGGGAGGTTGCAAGGAGCGTTTATAACAATCTCGATGAGCAGGGTCACTGCCACAATCTGGCGGGCAGGACAACGCTTCTTGATGTAGTAGATTTACTGGCACTTTCTACCCTGGTGGTGAGTAATGACTCCGGGTTGATGCATATTGCTGCTGCTGCCGGTTGTGAAACGGCCGTACTCTATGGTTCCAGTTCGCCTGTTTTTACTCCGCCTCTTACAGGGAAACTAACCATACTCAGTGAAGAGCTTGATTGTAGTCCCTGCTTCAAAAGAGAATGCCCTCTGGGACATAAGGATTGTCTAAATAAGTTAAGTGCTGAAAGACTGTATCCGATCGTTGACAAAGTTCTCGGCCGCACAGGGTGAAAATTCTTGTCGTCAAGATGTCTTCTATGGGAGATGTGGTGCATGCGCTTCCCGCACTGGCTGATGCTAAACAAGAGAATCCTGATACCGAAATTGACTGGGTGGTAGAGGAAGGGTTTTCCGATATACCGGTGCTGCATCCTCTTGTAGATAAGGTAATACCGATTGCGATACGACGTTGGCGTAAGCACTGGTTGAAGTCATTTTTTAATGGCGAGATTGGTGAATTTATTGCAGCACTAAGAGCTTCAAATTATGACCTGATAATTGATTCACAAGGATTAATCAAAAGCGCTATCGTTGCCAGAATTGCCAGAGGACCGGTAGGAGGGTTTAGTAGAAATTCAGCCAGGGAATCACTGGCGGGTTCAACATACAGCCAATCGGTTGACGTGGACTTGAGTCTTCATGCGGTCGAAAGACAGCGTAGATTGTTTGCCGGGCTCCTGGGTTATGAGGTCAAAGGAATCACAAACTATGGCTTCAGAATAGATGGCGTCACAAAATTTGAATCAAGCACCCATCCGTCTGTTGCTGAATCTGCGAACTCCATCATGTTACTCCACGGCACCAGCTGGGATTCGAAGTTGTGGCCAGAAACGTATTGGCGAACGCTTTGTAAAATTCTGCTTGAGGCCGGTTACAAGGTTGTGATCCCATCAGGTAATGAAATTGAAAGAAGACGCGCAGAATCAATCGCTGACAATACCAGCGCATTGCTCCTTGACCCCATGGGCCTGAAGGAAATGATGTCGATAATGTCGACCTGCCAGGGTGTGGTTTCCGTTGATTCTGGTCTGGGACATCTGGCCTGTGCGTTGGATATACCGTCGGTTGCACTCTATGGGGCAACTGACCCAGCTTTGACAGGCATCCTGGGCCCGCGGCAATCGGTGATAGTGAGCGATCACTTACCATGCATTCCCTGTAAAGAAAGAAACTGTCGTTATGGGCTTGAAGACTATTCCGGTAAGATCTACCCTCCCTGTTTTGAGCAATCGACCCCGGATTCCGTGTGGCTAGCACTACAATCACAAATCAGCAAAGCATCCCCCGACTGAAGCTGGCTTTTTGCCTCTATAAGTATTTTCCTTACGGTGGCTTGCAGCGGGATTTCATACGAATTGCCAGGCAATGCCAGCAACGCGGACACTCGATCAGGGTCTATACATTGTCATGGAAAGGAGATATCCCGGATGGCTTTGAAGTCGTCATCGTACCAGTGGATGCGCTGACTAATCATACCCGCTATGAGAGGTTTTTCTCCTGGGTTCAGGATTCGCTTCGCAGCAGTCCGGTAGACGGTGTTGTCGGAATAAACAAAATGCCGGGTCTGGATGTCTATTTTGCTGCAGACTCATGTTACGAAGAAAAGGCGCAAAGTCAGCGTGGATGGTTGTACCGGTTACTGCCACGTTACCGTCACTTTGCCAAATTTGAGCGGGCTGTATTCGCGAGGGATTGTGATACTGAAGTACTAATGATTTCTGAAACCCAGAAGCCTTTCTTTGAAAAGTATTACCAGACTCCGCCTGAGCGAACTCACTTTTTACCACCGGGTATTTCCAGGGACAGAATAGCGCCAGACAATGCCGACGAGATACGGACGGCGAAAAGACTGGAATTGGGGATTGCCGAGGATGAACACATGCTGCTTATGGTGGGTTCCGGCTTTATTAAGAAAGGGCTCAATCGTTCACTGCACGCCGTGAAATCCCTGCCACGAGAGATGCGTCTTAAAACCAGGCTTTTCGTGATTGGTGAGGATAATCCTGCTCCGTTTAAACGCATGATTCTGGCGATGGGTTTACGTAAGCAAGTCACCATATTATCCGGCCGGGATGATGTCTCCGAATTTCTGCTAGCCAGTGACATGCTGCTGCACCCGGCTCTCGATGAGGCGGCTGGAATCATTTTGCTGGAATCGATTGTTGCCGGGCTGCCGGTGGTGGCAACTGATATTTGCGGTTACGGACATTATGTCACGGAAGCGGACGTTGGCTATCTGATTGACAGCCCGTTTAAGCAGGAAACATTGAACCAAATATTAAAGGAAATGATTGAGAATAACCAACGAGAGCGCTGGCAGATCAATGGTAAAAAGTTTTCCGAAAGTGCCGATATATATTCCTTACCTGAGCAGGCTTCTGAAATTATCGAAAGAGTGACTCTTGCCCGAGTACGATCATCGGGCAAAAAGGAAATCCTCGCTTTCTGCTTATTCAAGTACTTTCCTTTCGGGGGTCTTCAGAGAGATTTCCTGCGTATAGCCGAGGAATGCCAGCACAGGGGCTTTTCCATCCGGGTGTATACCTTGTTGTGGCAGGGTTTAATACCCCAGGGACTCGAAGTTGTGATCGTGCCGGTAACCGCCATCACCAATCACTCCAGATACAAGCTGTTTTCAGATTGGATTGCTATTCACCTTTCCCAGAATCCGGTGAAGGCAGTGGTTGGTTTTAACAAAATGCCCGGGCTTGATGTTTATTATGCAGCAGACTCCTGTTATGAGGAAAAAGCTCGAACCCAGAGAAGCCGATTGTATCGTTCTATTCCGCGGTACAAGTATTTTTCCCGGTTTGAGAAAGCCGTATTTGAACCCACAGCGGAAACTGAAATTCTAATGATTTCTGAAGTCCAGAAACCGATCTTCCTGAAGTACTACGGTACGCCATTACAGAGGTTTCATCTCCTACCACCGGGCATCAGCAGGGATCGGATTGCGCCTGAAAATAGTGGGGAAATTCGCGTGACCCTCAGGCAGGAATTTGAACTCGCGGAAGAAGAGATACTCCTGTTGATGGTTGGCTCGGGTTTCGTTACCAAGGGGCTCGATAGAATCCTGTTAGGCATGCACGCATTGCCTGAACCTATAAAATCAATGACCCGCTTGATCGCTATCGGTCAGGATGCACCTGAATCATTTGAGCGAATGTCGAATCGATTGGGTTTGAAGAAAAACGTTGAAATACTTAAAGGCCGTGATGATATCCCGCGATTTTTACTGGGTGCGGATTTACTGGTGCATCCAGCTTATGTGGAAAATACGGGTACAGTCATTCTGGAAGCCATAGTAGCTGGATTACCCGTGCTGGCGACGGATGTTTGTGGCTATGCTAACTATGTCGTTGAGGCTGGTGCTGGTGAGGTCGTCCCGTCCCCCTATTGCCAGGAGGGATTCAACGAACAGCTCCGATCCATGATTGTGTCTGACAACAAGGCGAAGTGGAAAGAAAATGCACTAGCCTACGCTCTCACCGCGGACATCTATAGCATGCCGGAGAAGGCTGCTGATCATATCGTCGCAAGTATCAACAGATAGTTGGCCGGCACCATGCAATATGTGAGCGATGACTTCAAAAAATGTGTAGACCCTGCGAATCTTTTCGACAATGTATCAAAGCTTGATGGAGAAGTTTTCCGGGAGTTGGAAAACAGAAAAACCATTCGTTTTGAATGTGCTGGCAAGGGCTATTTCGCCAAGACTCATATGGGAATCGGCTGGGCTGAAGTTATAAAGAACCTGGCGCAATTCAGGTTGCCAGTGCTTGGAGCCGCCAATGAATGGTTTGCCCTGAAGCGCCTTGAAACCCTTGGAGTCGATACGTTGACACCGGTGGCCTTCACCAGTAGAGGTTACAACCCGGCAAATGTTCAGTCCTGCATAGTGACACGTGAACTTGAAAATACGACCAGCCTCGAGGACTTGTGGGCTGAAACTGATGTATCAGTTGAATTGAAACGGAAATTGATTGATAAGCTTGCAAAAACAACAAGACAACTACACGAAAATGGCGTAAACCACCGTGATTACTATCTATGCCACTACCTGCTGGATATGTCCACGATAAGTGATCAATCACCGACGGTTTACCTCATCGATTTACATCGTGCGCAGGTCAGGAAAGTAACCCCGAACCGTTGGAAGATTAAAGATGTTGGTGGATTGTTTTTCTCGAGCTTTAATATTGGTCTAACAAAACGGGATGTTTTCAGGTTTATGGAGATCTACTCAGGAAAATCGTTGCGAGTAACACTGGATGAAGACAAGGGTTTCTGGCGGGAAACATTCAGCCGGGCGAAGCGGCTGTATTTACAGAATGAAGCAAAATTACCAGCATGGATCTCCAGTTTTTGAGTCTTTTTTGGAAGCTTTGTGATCAGAGCCAGGCAGCGCAACGAGCATTCTCGTCGCTTGCAGTGACATGTCAGTGTGAAGGCGAGGAAATCAATGACAACTGGATGAGTCGACTCACCCGATGTGAGGTGAAAGGCAGAACTTACTACGTCAAAGAATATAAGACACGGGGGAAGAATCTAAGACGCCTTCTCGGACGGAGCAGAGTCAGGGCTGAATGGGAGAATGTACAGCTGCTGAGTCACCTGGGGATTCCCACTCTGCGGCTGGTTGCCTATGGAGAAGTAAACGGATACTTTGGTAGCTACTCCGGCGCAATGGTCACTGAAGAGATTCCTGATGTCAGGGATCTGGCGGAGATGGTTGAAAAAAAAGAGTGGAATATTCAGGGTAAACCCTGGATCGATGAAGTCATGGGGAAACTTGCCATGCTGGTCCGGTTGATGCACCAGAAAAAGTTTGTCCACAATGATTTAAAATGGCGAAATATACTGGTCAGCTCTGGCGACAAGGTAGAGGTCTATATTATTGACTGTCCAGCAGGCCGACAATTGAACAGCGCATTTCTGCTTCCTTTCTTTGAACGGGGGGTAATTAAAGATCTTGCTTGTCTTGACAAGGTTGGTCAGCATGCATTGACAAGAACCAGGCGCCTCAGATTCTACCTGCGTTATGCGGGGCAGAATAAACTGGATTTAGAGCACAAAATTAGGATTGGAAAAATATTGACTTTCTTTAAGGGTAGGGAATGAATACGCAGGATGCCGTCAGTCTTATCAGCGCAAAACGCGAAGTTCGTGTGCCATTCAAATTGCTGGTCGAGAAGTCAGGCCATGGTCTGGTCGAACTTACGTTCCAGACGATTCTGCGCTTGCTGCCGAGCAAGAGAATTGTTGCTCTTGCGCAATACGAAGGTGAAGAGGTACTCGTAAAAACATTCCTTGGACGCACGGCGAACAAGAATGCTTTTCGAGAACGTGTCGGCGTTCTTGCCATTGCCCAATCCGGTGTCAATACACCGGAGTTATTATGGGAAGGTGAAATAGAAGACGGCCGTGTGCTCGTCTTTCGTTATTTACCCGATGCCATCAGTCTGGCAGAACAATGGGCGACTGCAACAGATTCGGATTCCAGAATTAAGATACTGTCGGTGGTGATGAAAGTGATTGCCAGTCTTCATAAACATGGCGTGATTCAAAACGATATTCACCTGGCAAATTTCCTGCTGAGTGATGGCAGGATTAATACAATTGATGGCGGTGCTGTTGATCACCGGGGTGAACAAACTTTGGCCGAAGTGCCGAGCCAGAAGAACCTGGCACTATTTTTTGCGCAGTTTTACCCGAGATTTGATGTATTGATCGATCAGGTGTTTCAGAAGTATGTTGGCTATCGAGGTTGGGAGATGACCGAGGCACGGTTAGAAAAATTTAAAAACGAAGTGCTCCGTTGTCGGGAATTCAGAAAACGTGATTATATTGATAAGTCTTTCAGGGATTGTACCCGCTTCAAGTGTAGGAGAAGCTTTGATCGGTTTGAAGTTTGTGTGAGAGACGCCTGCTCTGTAGAACTAGAGGGCGTTATGGAAGATCCTGACAAATTCATTGAGGCGGGAATCCTGCTGAAGGACGGTAATTCGGCAACTGTCGCTCTGGTGCATCTGGGGACTCGTTCGTTTGTTGTAAAACGATACAATGTTAAAAGTTTCTGGCATGGCTTAAGCCGAATTTTTCGCAAGACCCGTGCATGGCATTCCTGGGGAAACGCCCATCGTATGAATTTTCTTGGCATTCCAGCATTGAATCCTGTGGCAATGATTGAAACCCGATGGGGGCCAATCAAAAAGACGGCTTACCTGGTAACGGAATACATCAATGCTCCGGATATGCTGGAGTGGCTGCTGGCATCCACAAAGACGGAGGATGAGATAGAAAAATCAACAGCTGAACTTGAAGCAATCACCAGCATAATAAAAGAACTGTCTGAAGTGCAGGTATCCCACGGTGATTTGAAGGCGACAAACTTCCTGATGAGCGAAGAGGGTCCGGTGCTAATCGATTTGGATGGTATGAAGGAATACAAAAGCCGTCATCGGTTTGAGCAGGCATTCAGGAGTGATTTGATCCGTTTTATGGATAACTGGCGGGACTATCCCAGTCTAAGGTCCAGCTTTGCATTGTTGCTCAAAGAATTGTCTGTCCAGTACAACGTGAGTCTCTTAGAATAGCCTCCTTATTGAAATCAAAGAGTTTTTCATTTGTCTCTCACAGTACTTGGGTTATCCGGCGCCCTCACTCACGATCCGTCAGCCGCAATTTATATTGATGGGAAGCTTATCGCCGCCGCCGAAGAAGAGCGGTTTATCCGCGAAAAGCACGCAAAAAACCTGATGCCATATGAAGCGGCAAAATTTTGCCTTGATTATGCGAACCTGAAACCTGGTGATGTCGATGTGGTGGCTTTCCCTTATGCGAAAATTAGCCTGCTGACTCCAGCTCGATGGCATTTCGCAAGGCGGTATTGGTATGCCCCTGAAAGGTCTATTGACGCAATTTTTAATGGCAACAGGCACTATCGCAGGAATGTGAAGAAAGTCAGGAAGCTTCTCGAGAGATTAGGAATTAACTGGGATGACATCGAATTCGATGCGGTCGAACATCATATCGCTCATGCCAGCAGTTCTTATCATTTAAGTGGGTTCAAAGAGAAGACCGCAATTCTCGGCATAGATGGTAAAGGTGAATATGCTTCCACCTTCTTTGGGTATGGAGAGAATGGCGTTATCCATAAAATTAAGGAGTTTTATGATCCCGACTCATTGGGTCAGCTCTATGCTTCAATCACTGAATATCTTGGATTCGAGATGCTGGATGGCGAGTACAAGGTTATGGGTATGGCGCCTTATGGCGATCCTGATCGTTATGATCTGTCCAGGCTGATTGAATTTGATGGTAAGGAGATCAAGGTCAACACTAAACTTGTTAACACGGTAGGACTGAGACGTTACAAGGAGGGACGAAAAGGATTTTATTTTAGCCAGAAGTTGATCGACTGGTTGGGTCCCAGACGTACAAGCGATTTTGCAGATGACCCTTACATACACTATGCCGCGTCCATTCAAAAGTTGTTTGAAGATATTTCACTAAAACTTATTGATTGCTATCTGGGCGATATTCTTAAGGAAACAGGAAAATTGGTATTTGCCGGTGGTGGTGCGCTCAACGTAAAGCTCAATCAGAAAATTCTCGAGCTGCCATACGTCTCTGAACTATTTGTACAGCCCGCGGCTAGCGATGCGGGGACTGCAGTCGGTGCAGCATCCTATGCCAGCTGGAAACGTTCCGTGCCACCCGAGCCGATGAAACATGTCTATCTTGGCCCGGAGTATACAACTGAGCAGTGTATAGAAGCATGCGAAGATCACGCCGAGAAACCTGAATACGTGAAAATTTCCAATGTGGCAGAAAAGGCCGCCGAAATTCTTGCAGCGGGCAATCCGGCCGCCTGGTGTCAGGGAAGGATGGAGTTTGGACCGCGTGCGCTTGGCGGTCGAAGCATCATAGGTTCACCCAGCCACAAAGGGATCGCAGATAAGATTAATGAACAGATCAAGTTTCGTGAAAAATGGCGACCATTTTGCCCGAGCATACTCGATACCGTGGCGGCAGATATGATCCAAACTGATCACCCGGCACCTTACATGACGATAACGTTCAAAGTATCTGAAGAGTGGAAGCAACGAGTCCCCGAAGTTGTTCACGAAGACGGCACTTCCCGGGTGCATATTGTTAATGAAGAAACAAACCCGAGGTATTACGCCTTGCTAAAGGAAATGGAAAAGCTGACGGGTAATGGAGTTGTCCTGAATACTTCACTTAACCGTCGTGGTGAACCGATGGTCTGCTCTCCTGCAGATGCGCTGAATATGTTTTTTGGATCAGATCTCCAATACCTGTTTCTTGAAGATCTTATGGTTACAAAGCCGAGCTAATGACTGCCAAGTTACGGGTTTTGCAGATAAGCCATGACTACAAGGGCCCTTTTCAGAACATCTGCAAACTCTACTGTGAAGCATTTCCCAATTGCGATGTCACTACGCTCTATCTTCGGGGAACCGGGGATGCAAGGGTGGTCGAGGCAACGGGTGGCAACCAGACATTATTCTTCGAACGCCCGGAAGGGTCTCTTCGTGGCTTGAAACTAGGCACGTTGTGGCATCTCTTCAAACTATTTCAGAATAATCGTTATGACATCGTTATTGCCCATCGGTACAAAGCAATTTATCTGGCGGGGATCGTCAGTTTTTTCTTTCCGATTAAAGTGATATATGGGGTGGCGCATGAGTTCAAGATTTTCCACCGGACCCTAAGGGCGTTTTTTATTACTCGTTTACGACCCGATATCCAGGTGATAGCGGTATCGAATTCCCTGGCCGATGATATCATCGCTGATTGTCCGTCTCTCGGAATTCAAAGCAGAATTCATGTTCTTGAAAATGCGATTGACCCGACACTTGAACGCGAAATAGTCAGTCGCGACGAAGCAAGAAAACGATTTGATTTACCCGTGAATGTATTTTGTTTTGGTACAGTTGGCAGGCTCATAGCCAGGAAGTATCAGGACCTCCTCATTAAGGCTTACTCGCAGGTTGCGGCTCCAGATAACTGCCTTGTTGTGGTTGGAAGTGGCCCGCAGGAATCTTCACTTAAAACCCTGGCCATCAACCTCGGTATTGAACAGCAGGTCATTTTTGTGGGTAATGTGGATCAGGCATACAAATACTATCGTGCCTTTGATGCTTTTGTCTTCACCTCGGATAACCGGGAAGCATTCGGTGTTGTACTTTTAGAGGCTATGCTGGCGAAGGTTCCCGTAATTTGTAGTGATGCCAATATGCCAAGAGAGATAGTCGCAGCCACCGGGCTCATTTTTCAAACCGGTGATGTCGATGAGTTGGTGAAGCAAATGAAAAGGTTGAAATCACTAGACGAGGATCAGTACCGCTCAATGCAGCAAAGTGGATTCGACAGGGTGATCACTGAGTTTGCGGCCAATCGTTTCGTCCAACGATGTCAGGAACTGCCACAGCTTGCCAGTTTTGGAGGCAGGCTGTGAGCCAGATTGACTGGAGCCAATTGTTTGCACAACGTAAAACGGTTGCAAAGAAATTTGGTGGATTCGTGATGGAGAAATATTACTTACGGCGTGCCCTGTTGCGTGCACTCATTTTCATGCCGGAGATGCCAGGAGCATAAATGAGGCAGAAAAATGGTCACGAAGATGCTGGGGGCCGGTTCGAATCCACTGCCCTCTTTTCTGTATCCAATATATGGATGTAACTCGCAAGCCTGACATATGACAGAGATTTGTCAGGGTTGTTGGGCAAAACCAGCAGGTGTGTTCTTCATGAACCTGTGGCCTGTTATAACGCCAGATCTTCCATGCTTGTTTGACATAGAAAGGATTGGGGGTGGTGATAACCAACGTGCCGTTGGGTTCTAAATGCCGCACCATATTGGACAGGAAGGCGCCGGGATTTGGAAGATGTTCAATTATGTCTCCAGCTATGATTGTGTCGTATCTGTACCCCAGGTCCATGGTCATTACGTCGTTAACCTGGACATTGAATCCTGATTCTGAAAGAAGACTTACACCCGCCTCATCAATATCGATGCCCAGTACCTGGGAATTTAATGTGTGAATAGCATTATGCAACGATGTTGCAGTCTTGGTTTCGTATCGATCACCACTGGCGTATTTTTGGCGGCGACTATCTACTACCCCAAGATCCAGAGTTTTTTGATTTCGAACGAGTGGATCGATAACTTTCATTCGATCCTTGATAACACCATTGAAAGGTAAGGCCATATCCTGCGCCAATTTAGGCTAGTGCGATGATAAAAGAAAGTTATAGCCTTTCCAAGATGAAATGCTCTTAAGCAGCGATGGCTGAATCCTTCAAGTGGCGGGCTCGTCTCTACGATTATTGAATTTCGTTGAGCATATCCCTATCGAGGCCGAGTTTGAGTCGAGCCAGAAACAGCCATTGGTCAAATCCTGCTAATCCTGAAACCTGGACATACTCTTCGATGAATTTGCTGACACCGTAGGAAATAAATAAGGCCTTGTCGAATTCCGAATTCAAAAGGTGTGCGAGATTTCGGGCTCGCATGAAATTGCCCAGTGGAGAATCACGAGTAGTGAGATCTGAAATATCAATAATTGACATTGAATGGTTGTGTAAAAGGATATTGCCAAGATGGATCGCCCGAAAAAAAACCCCTGCTGTGTGAAGGCTGGCCAGGTAATCCGGAAGCCTGGTGAGCGTTGCCATGCCATCCTTGTGGCACAATTCCCGTAAATCGTTGCCTTCAAGTCGATCATAAATCGCCATGTAGACAGGGATCTCCTTGCAATAAATGATGTCCTTGACAATGGGTCCCTTGATACCACGTTCGAGAAGTTTGCGGCTATTGGACTCAAAACGACTGGCCTGGGGGAAGAACGTCGAAGTTGAAATTTTTTTTCGACGAAAGAAGCTTTTTATTATTTCACCGGATGGGGACAACATTATTCCCGGGTGTTCAGGAGTTCCGTAGAGAATTTCGTTACCTTCAATGAATTGTCTTAGCGCTTCGGGATCAAGTACTTTCATGCGAACTCAATAGGACCAGTAGAAGTATTTTACCTTGTTTTACATGACACAAATACCGGGTACACATAATTGGATGCAATCGGTGATATTATTCTCCAGAGTGTAGAATTAACAACCAATCAAGGTAGATAAATGAAAGTTCCCCGGTTCGATGGAGCCCATATTCTGGTCGTTGGCGATGTTATGCTCGATAGATACTGGCATGGTGATACCCGTCGTGTTTCAACAGAGGCGCCAATACCAATTGTTAATGTCAACGAGATTGAAGATCGCCCGGGAGCGGCGGGAAATGTTGCGCTCAATATCTCGACGTTAGGAGCAAAAGCTTCACTGGTTGCCGCAGTGGGCCAGGACGAACCAGCAGGAATTTTGAGAGCAAAACTTGAGGCCGCGGACATCATCTGCGATCTGATTGAGCTGAAAAATTCACGGACAACGATAAAATTGAGAATCGTCAGCCAGAGTCAACAGATATTCAGGGCAGATTTTGAAGACATTGTTGATGTCCCTGGAGATACCGTTGTGGCACATATGGCAAGTGCTTTGCATGAAGTGGATAGCCTGGTGCTATCAGACTATGACAAGGGCTTGATCAGCGATCCACAAGCAATTATCAAGGCCGCTTCGAAGCTGGGTAAGCCTGTTTTGGTTGACCCAAAGTTTAAACCGTTAACTGATTATAGTGGTGCAACCATAGTAAAACCCAATCGCCTTGAACTCGAACATGCCATCGGTCACTGGACGACAGAAGCTGAATTGGTTGATCGTTGCCAGAAAATCATCAACGACATGGGAATTGAAGCACTCCTGGTCACCTGGTCATCCGAGGGTATGACCCTGATTCGTAAAGGGCTCGAAGAAGTTCATTTCCCTGCAAGAAAGAGAGAAGTTTATGATGTCTCCGGTGCGGGAGATACTGTCATTGCTACCCTGGCAGTAGCACTCGCCTCAGGGGAGTCGATGCTTGATGCAACAGGCCTTGCCAATATTGCGGCTGGTTTGGCTGTGAGTCACTTTGGTGTCTCTAGTGTCAGTGGCCCTGAACTTCGCCTTGAGGTTGCTAATAATCTTAAATTTGACAGGGGAGTTATGTCGAAAGATCACCTGGTCATTGCCGTGGAAGAAGCAAGGTCACGTGGACAGAAGGTGGTGTTCACGAATGGCTGTTTCGATATCTTGCATGCCGGGCATGTGGATTATCTCATTGAGGCAAAAGCCCAAGGTGATCTACTGATTGTGGCAGTGAATAGTGATGAGTCGGTAACCCGACTTAAAGGTGAAGGACGGCCAATAAATCCAGTTGAACGCAGGATGACAATGCTTGCCGGGTTAGAAGCGGTCGACTGGGTAGTAGAATTTGAAGAAGATACACCGGAGGATTTACTGCGAGCACTTAAACCGGATGTGCTGGTTAAAGGTGGAGATTATTCTGTAGACCAGGTTGTGGGTGCCGAGATTGTTCAGGCTAATTCAGGGGAAGTAAAAGTCCTCAAGCTGGTTGAGGATTGTTCAACCAGTGCCCTTGTCCAGAAAATCAGGGAACTCTAGTGGCTGGAATTTTGTCACCGTCAGCCTGAAGCAAGTGATTTACAATGCGTCTGCTACATTCTGTTGGAGGTGATCCGGGTTGATCGTTCCAATAATGACAGAGCTGACTGACTTACAGTGCAGAACGAATTCTAGATTTTCGCGAACATTGTTTGTATGACCACTCGACAGTGCTTTCTTGATCAGCACGCCTTTATTTTCTTTTTCTGCTGCATCCAGAACAGTTGATTGTGAAGTGTCCTCTGGGTTGTAGGTCACCATCACCAGATCCAGCATCTTAAGTGCCAACAGGCCACCCTGAGCTGTCTTGGTCGATGCACCGATTGCGCGAATAATTCCTTTCTCTTTCATCTCAACCAATTCGCCAACAACATCACTCTGTTCGATCACTTTCTTATCGTCACCATTTGAATGGATCAAGACAATATCCAGGTAATCGGTCTTAAGGTTCTTCAGACTGTCCTCAATGCTCTGGCGAATGGCCTTGCTGGAGTAGTCATAGGTAGATTTGCCGTCATGGTAATGCTCTCCCACCTTGGTACAAAGTATCCATGTCTGGCGTTGACTCTTCAGCATACGGCCGATTTTTGATTCCGCATCGCCGTATGCCGGGGCAGTATCGATTAGGTTAATCCCAAGTTCCCGTGCAATGCTGAGCAGGTTCCTTAGCCTGGTGTCGTCAGGGATGTCGAATGTAACCGGGTATTTTAAGTCGGTGTTCCTGCCAAACTTCACTGTGCCAAGACCGATCGGTGACACAAGGATCCCGGTCCTGCCCAGTTGCCG
>Ga0114950_10000767_pt1 | contig 22993 bp, 19 predicted proteins | sample N075metaG_FD_83503 | JGI IMG/M metagenome (GOLD analysis project Ga0114950, IMG submission 83503) | Deep subsurface microbial communities from Kermadec Trench to uncover new lineages of life (NeLLi) - N075 metaG | ecosystem: Environmental > Aquatic > Marine > Ocean trench > Sediment | place... | reverse complement strand
TATTGGCGATGCGGCTTTTCAGGTCGTCCAACTGCGATTGGGGAATGTCGACGGAGAAGGGGGTTATGGCATCGTTCATTGTGGGTCCTTTTAATTGTCCGGTGCTGAGCATAACATGCACGTTCAGTGGTCGAATAAATTCGACCCTACAGGTGAATAAAGAGGTGAACTATGACAACCCTGCACGGATTCCCGGCCAGCAATTACTACAACATCGTCAAGCACGTACTCCTGTACAAGGGCATACCCTTCGAGGAGGACCTCAATTACGGCGGCACCGATGATTACCTGGGCCTGAGCCCGGCGGGAAAGGTTCCCGCCTTGACCACGGAGCAGGGCGGACACCTGTCCGAATCCAGTGTGTGTTGCGATTACCTGGAAGAAACCTACCCCGACCAACCCCTCTATCCAACAGACAGCTTCACCCGCAACTATGTGCGCCAGATTATGCGGGTATCCGAGCTCTACCTGGAATTGCCCTGCCGGCGCCTGATTCCTTATATCTTCAGTGATACGCCAGCCCCGGAAACCCTGCAAGAGGAGGTACGCGGTGTGGTCGAGCGGGGCCTGGAAGCCATGACTCGTCTCTGTGAATTTGAGCCGTACCTGGCGGGCGCAGAAATGACCATGGCTGATATATACCTGCGCTACGTACTAAAGGTTGTGGAACTGGCGGGCACCACAAAACTGGAATGGGACATTATTGGCAGCGTACCGGGTATGGCCGAGTGGAACGAGATGATGGCCGATTCCGATATCTCCCGTAAGGTCGATGCAGACCAGGCGGCCAACATGCCCGAGTTTATGGGTGTTATCAAAGAACGCTTGGGTTTGTAGCGTAATTCGATTAATTCGACTATGTTGATGCCATGTCTATAACGCATTCTTCAATTCGTTTTGCCGAGGCGCTCTGCTGGCTGGCCGGTGTACTGCTGCTGGGGTTTTTCGTAACCCAGATGGTGCAGGGTGAAGTGCGGCGCGGGCAGGATATCGAGCTGGCAGAATTGGCCTGGTCTGGGCAGACACCCGACCAGAGCCTGTGGTCGCCTGGCAGAATAGAGGCCTGGCAGGAAAGCCAGGTAGCGGCACCGGCCCATGTGATGGCGGTACTGGACATGCCGGAAGTGGGCCTGAAAGTGCCCGTGTATTCAGGAACCAGCGATTTGAATATGGATCGGGGGGCCAGCCACATCGCCGGCACCGCTCTGCCTGAAGGCGGTGGCAACGTGGGTATTGCCGGTCATCGCGACGGCTATTTTCGTGCGCTAAAGGACACCGCTTTAGGCGACAGGCTCACCCTGCTAACCGCGGCGGGCGAACGTCGCTACACGGTTGATGAAATTTTGATTGTGGATCCGCTGGATGTGGATGTGCTGGATCCCACTGACGATCAGCGCATTACGCTGGTCACCTGTTACCCGTTTTATTTTGTTGGGCACGCGCCGCAGCGATATATCGTGATAGCGCAGCTCGATGAAATTTTTTAGCAAGTAACTTTTTGGTACCTACGAGGGAGAAGTATTATGTTGTTGAAAAAAGTAGCTGTTTTGGGATGCGCGGTAGCGGCATTGTCCATCGGACAAAGCGCCCTGGCGCAGGATGATTTGACCTGTGCTGACATTGAGTGGTCCAGCAGTGTCACTAACGAGGTGCCTACCATTGCCGACGCCTGCGATGCGGTGGTGACAAAAAATGGCGCGCTTTTCGCGCGTGTGCAGGTTGAAGTGCAACGGGTTCGCGGTAGAAGCCTGACCTTCAAGATCCTTAACAACGACGGCAGCTCGGGTGGCAGCTATACCCAGCAAGTTCCGACCAGTTGGCGGGCCCATATCGGTGGCCAAAGCTTTCGTGCCAGCGAACTCAGCCGCGGCCAGCAGCTTAATGTTTATCTGCCCAATGATCGCTGGGCGATTATTCATGAAGATGATGATGGCCCCGATATGGCCGATGCTATTGAAGTGGTTGCCGCCGCTACCTTGCCAGAAACAGCCAGTCCGCTGCCACTGATCGGCCTGCTGGGCGGTCTGTTTGTGATGCTGGGTGCTGGCCTGGGCGCTATTCGCCGCCGCCTGGCCTGATCATTCGTCTACCCATACCTTGCGTATGGGTTCGCCAAAATCGTCGTAAAGAATTTTACGGCGAGGCTGGGGCAGCCGCGTCCGTTTGCGAACGGCGCGGCTTTTGTGCGCGTTTTTACGACGCGCTTCAATCGCCGCTACTACCTCCGGTATGAAGGTACGCTTGCTGCGCGGCTGGGTGAACAAGCTGCCGGCCTGAAAGTTGCCCGCATTGAGTGGATTGGTACCACTGGCGCCGTGTGGAAATTCATTGACTTCACCACCGGTGTCCAGGAAGTGCCTGGTTTCCCTCTCAAGTTGGGCGCGCAGTTCTTGCTTGGTAGGTAGTTTCTTGACCATAACCGACAGAGTATAACTCCGCTCAGGATGGCTTGGCAGTTTTTCGTCCGGATTTTTTTCTGGCGGGCTTCACCGCTTCTACCGCTACTTTGGGCGCTCTCTTGCGCGCCGGCTTTTTCGCGGTTTTTTTGGCGGCAGATTGAAGCGCGGCCCGGCTGGCGGCCTTTTCTTTTTGCATGACATCGAGCACCAGGTTGGTGGCGCTGTCCATATATTCAATGAGGCGGTCGTACTCATCATCAGACAAGCTGCGCAACACATCATGCTGGCGATAGAGATTTATCCAGCGCCGCTCCCGCTCATATTGCACCGGCAGTGCGAGGATACCCCACTGCTCCAGGGTTGCCCCGAGGGTGGGATTGTAGGTGCGCATAAACTTGATGAGGAACGGAATAGGGTCGTGGCGGGCAATGAGCGAGGCGCTGCGAAACAGTAGTTCCAGGGGCATAACCCGCTCGCCGCTTTCAACATCCTTCAGCAAACTGTCGTCTTTAAGACCCAGCGCCTCGGCCAATTCCTTGAGGCTGAGGCCCGCCGTTTCCCGCGCGTCGCGCAGCAAGCGACCGGCATCGGCCATCGCGTCCAGGCGCTCGGGCTCGAAGGTCTTCATGAGTGCTGACTTTAACCAGCTGTCACCGAACATGGCGGTCATGGTGGCGGTTATGGCAGCGGTGTTTTTTGCTACATCCAGGGTCTGGCCAGCCACCTGCCCGGTCAGGCGGGTGAGTTGTTCCAGTATTGACAGTTCGCGATCTTCGCTCATGGCTTTGAGTGTAGCCTAGAACTGCGCTTCGGGACCATGTACGCCCAGGTAGTGTGAAGCCAGTGTTGGGTTTTCATCCAGCTGCTGGTTTATCTCGTAAAGACGCTCGTAGCGGGTTTCACTGATCAGCCAGCGGCCGTCTATCTTCTCATAACTGTCCCAGTAAATTGCCGTGCCCGTGGTAAAGGCCTTGTGATTGAGAATCCACATGTTGTCGGCCAGGTACCAGATACCGGTAGCCCGGGTGTCGCTGAGTATCTGGATTTCCGGGTGGTGGCCATTGTGGTGGCCAATGGCCTGGTTGCTGAAGGCCATGCCCACTTTATCCAGGTACTCTTTTTTACCGGTTAACTTCCACTCGTAGTTGCCGCCGATAAAGTGCACCAGCACGTCGTCGTGAAATAGCGTGTCCAGTTCGTCCAGGTTGGCGGTGTCTAGACAGCGGAAATAGGCGTGCTTGAGTTGTTTGATGGCCTCGATATCCATCAGCCGCTGTATGTCCTTTCGCAACTCTTCGATGCCGCCCGCGGAGGCCTGCAGGGGCAGTCCTTCAGTGATACCCATATTGGCCTTGTTCAAAACCTGGCGTTGTTGGTCGCTCATGCTCATTGCTCCTGCTGTGAGGTGTAGGGACTGGGCGTCCCCGACGAATTCATTCGGCCAATCTGGCGGGCTAGGCGCCCCCGATAAAATCCACCCTACAGTTGCCGCGTAGGGTCGAATTCATTCGACCAATTTTGGCAGATTAAAATCCACCCTGCAGTTGCCGCGTAGGGTCGAATTCATTCGACCAATTTTGGCAGATTAAAATCCACCCTACAGTTGCCGCGTAGGGTCGAATTCATTCGACCAATTTTGGCAGATTAAAATCCACCCTACAAGTTCATCAAGTTGTCACTATGAGGCGTAAAGCCTGCATCTGTAAAGTGGCATGGCTGATATGTGCGGCGCATTCCTCAATCAGGTATTGCAGGTGGTCGATCTCAACCTGGCGAATACTGGGATTGATTTCGCGCAGTGCTTGCAGGCGTGCTAATTCGCCGCCCAGTTGCTCTCGCATGCGCAGCTGGGCGTCGTTTAGCAATTCGTCCATGCGTGTCGCAGCCAGTTCGCTGGCGAGGCGCATTTTTTCTTCCACCTGCGATTGCACCTGTTTGATGATTTGCAGGGCGACCGTTTTTTTCACTTTCTCGGACAGTTCATTAAGACGGGCGTGGGGCATGATCGCCGCCAGGTCCTTGCCGCTGTGATCTACCAGCAGGCGAATAGGTGAGAGCGGCAAAAAGCGCTCCAGTTGCAGATCTTTCGGTGCCATACAGTTAATGGAGTAAATGCATTCCAGCAACATGGTGCCGGCGGGTATTCCCTTTAGCGACAGGGTGACGATGGCGGCATTACCCAGTTCGGTGGAGAACACCATTTCCATGGCTTCAACAATAATGGGATGTTCCCAGCTGAGGAACTCCATATCTTCACGGATCAATGCCTGCTCTCGACTGAAGGTAACGGTGGTTCCATCTTCCAGTAGGCCGGGGAAGTGGCCGGTTAACATGTGTTCGCTGGGCCGCAATATGGTGGCGTGCTCGGAATGGAACTCCTGGTCAACACCGTAGCTTTCGCACAGCATATCCAGGTAGTCAGACAACTCACTGCTGCGTTCGGCGGCGTTGATAGAGGCAATGAGTTCAGCGGCGATTGCCGGTTTACAGGAATTGCGTTCCAGCAACTTGTCGCGGCCCTCGCGCAGTTCGGCGCGGGTCTGGGCGGTAAATTTGGCACTGTCTGCAATCAGTGTTGCCAGGGAGTCGTCCGGTTTTTCCAGTTGGGCCAGCAGGCGATCACTGAAGCGCTGAAAAATCGCATAACCGGCGGAACAGCTTTCTTCAAACTGGTTGAGCCCCTCGTGGTACCAGCGCAACAGGGTTTGCTGGGCAGTGCCTTCCAGGTAGGGCACATGAATATCGACTCGATCACCCTGGCCAATACGATCCAGTCTGCCAATACGCTGCTCCAACAGGTCGGGGTTCAGCGGCAGGTCGAACAACACCAGGTGGTGGGCAAACTGGAAGTTACGTCCCTCGGAACCAATTTCAGAGCACACCAGGGTCTGGGCACCGGACTCGGAGTCGGCAAAGTAGGCAGCCGCGCGGTCCCGTTCGATGATGCTTAAACCCTCGTAAAAGGCGGCACTGCGAATGCCGGCGCGCAGATGCAGGTGATGTTCCAGGGCGATGGCCGTGCTGGCATTGGCGCAAATCACCAGCACTTTTTCCGGGCGTAGTGATTTGAGTAGCTGTTCCAGCCAACTGACGCGGGGGTCCAGTGCCAACCAGTCCTCCTCGTCGAAGGCCGTTTCCGGGTGCAAAGAGCCGGCATCGTAATCTTCAGGTTTTGGCAGTGCATAGCTGTGCAATTTGCGCTCGGGAAAGCCCTTGACTGCGGCGCGGGTATTTCGAAACAGCACTCTGCCGGTGCCGTGGCGGTCCAGCAGGTCGGCGATTTCAGCGTCGCTGTCAGGCTGTTGTTCCAGTTCCTGTAGTTTTTTGTTAAGGCTGCGATAGCCTTCCTCTTCGGCAACAAACTGCTCGAGATCGTGAAAGCGGTTGGGATCGAGCAGGCGCAAACGGGCAAAGTGGCTGGCCTGCCCAACTTGCTCGGGTGTTGCGGTCAGCAGTAACAGGCCGGCACTGCGTTTTGAGAGCGCTTCCATAAACAGGTAATCATCCCCCGCCTGTTGTGGACTCCAGTGCAGGTGGTGGGCCTCATCGAGTATTGTCAAATCCCAGCCGGCGGCGAGTGCCTGTTGTTGCAGGGCAGGTTGTTCGGAAAACAGGCCCATGCTGCATAGCACCAATTGTTCGGATTCAAAGGGGTTGCCGTCCGGGTAGTCAGCATCGATGGCTTCGATACGCTCGGCATCAAAGAGGGAAAAACGCAGGTTAAAACGCCGCAGCATTTCTACCAGCCACTGGTGTAACAGGCTGTCTGGCACCATGATCAGTACCCGGCTGGCGCGACCGCTGAGTAGTTGTTGCTGGATGATCATGCCGGCTTCGATGGTTTTGCCCAGCCCCACTTCATCGGCCAATAGCACCCGTGGAGCGTGGCGGGCACCGACTTCGGCGGCGATATATACCTGGTGAGGCAACAGGTTGGTGCGCGAGCCCAGCAGGCCGCGAGTCGATGATTGTTGTAGTCGATCCAGATGTTCCAGCGTGGCCACACGCAAAGCGAAATCCTTGTTGCGATCAAAGTGGCCGTTGAGCAGGCGCTGCTGCGGCGTGGTGAGCTGTATAAAGCAATCCAGCTCCAGCTCGCTGATGGTGCACTCCAGGTCGTGGTGATCCAGGCCGGTATAAAACAGAATGCCGCTGCTTTCCTCGACGTCGGTTACCGTCAACTCTACGTCGTCCAGTGTGGTGATGTTATCGCCGACCTTGAAGCGCAGTCGTGTCAGTGGTGCGCTGTCGGCGGCGTAAGTGCGTTCTTCGCCGATGGCGGGAAAGCTTACTGTTACCCGGCGACCGTCCAGCTCGGCAATTATTCCCAAGCCCAGTTGTGTATCAGCTTGGCTGACCCAGCGTTGTCCAACAATGTATTCCACTACTATAAGGTCTTAGGCAGTTTCTGCGAGGGCGCGCATTCTAGCATGATTCACTGTTCTGGAAAGAACAGTTCCATGCTGTTGCGCCAGGCTTGCGCCAAAATCAGTTCCACCTCGCAGGCTTTGACCTGGGCGATCTTTTCGGCGATGAAGGGGAGGTAGTAGGGAGCGTTGGGTTTACCCCGATAAGGTACCGGGGTCAGGTAGGGCGCGTCGGTTTCCAGCAGTATCTGCGGCAGCGGCGTGGCCGCTACGACCTCGCGCACATTGTCGGCCGCATTAAAGGTGGTAATGCCGTTGAAGCCCAGGCTGAATCCCTCCGCCAGACAATACTCGGCCAGCGGCAGGCCAGAGGTAAAACTGTGGATTACGCCCCGGCGGGCTAGCTTGCCAGCGAAGTTTTGCAAAATGGCGCGGGTGTCGTCATCGGCATCACGGGTGTGCACCACAATGGGCATGTCGGTGTCCGCAGCTATCTGCAATTGCTGTTCGAAAACCCGGCGCTGCACCTTGCGATCGGCGTGATCGTAGTAATAGTCCAGGCCAATTTCACCCACCGCCACAATACGTGGCTCCTGAGTGCGAGCGCGAATGATGGCGTCCACGTCAGCGTTGTAAGTCTCCGCATCATGGGGATGTACGCCCTGGGTGGCCCAGACATCGGCGTGGCTGTTGGCAAGTTTGAGCACGGTATCCAGGTTGGCCGGCGTCACCGCTATGGTGATAATGCGCTCAATACCGACCTCGCGGGATTGTTGCAGGGTCGCCAGCAGGGTGTCCTCGTCGAGATAATCAAGGTGGCAATGGGTTTCGATAATCGGGTGTTTGAAGCGCGGAATTTCGCGGCGTGGTTTCTTTTTCGACATGGGGCGCATTATGCCACGGGCTGGTCCTGGGTGTTACGGCCAGTCGTCATATCCCGCAGATCTGTTAATACCTCCAGTATTTGTTCCCACAGCCAGTTGTGCAGCGGTGAATTTTGCGTGCGCCGGTGCCGCACCAGCATGTATTCAATGTGGTAGTCGATATCTACCGGCATGGACAGGGCCTGTATTTTGTATCCCACCGTGGGGTTGCCCAGCAGGAAAGGTGGGGCCGGCATCAGGTAATCGGTGTGACGCAGCACCTCCAGCGCGGTCAACAGGTGCGAGGTCTCGAACCAGCCAGCGTTGTCTCGTTGTGCCTCCATGCGCTCGGATATACTCTGCTGATTGCGGAAAATCTCCAGCTCTTCCTGGTCAGAAATGTAGAGACGCAACATCGGGAATTGCAACAGGTCATCCCAGTCCACGCTGACGCCGCTGAGTGGGTGCCCATCGCGCGCCAGCAACACGGGCGGGTCGCCACCCAGGGACACACACAGAAACTCCTCTGTGTAGTGCCTGTGTTTGATATGAATGGCGATATCCAGCTGGCCTTCTGCTAACTGCTGTAGTTGGTGCTCAACCCGGGTAATGGATTTGACGGTCAATCCCGGCGCCAGAAATTGTAATCTGCCCATCAGTCTTGGTAACAGCCAGATACCGATGTACTCAGACAGTGCGATGGTAATCTCTCCCCGGTGGTTGGCCGGATCAAATTCGGGACCACTGACCAGGTGCTGGATATTCTGCAGGATAGCCGGCAGGTCAGCAGCCAGCTCCAAGGCCCTGGGCGTGGGCAGCATGCCGTGTGAACTACGGGTAAAGAGCGGATCATCGAAGACATCACGCAGCCGTGACAGGGTTTTACTCATGGCTGGCTGGGTGATAAAGAGCCGTTTAGCAGCCCTGGACACGTTCTTTTCTTCAAGTAATATCTGTAGAGATATCAACAAGTTAAGGTCTATTTTTAAAAGATCTCTCGAAACCATTGCGCGTCAGCCGTCATTAAAACCAAGATATAAATACAATTCATATCATACATGATAATAAGTCATTTGAAATATATCATAAGCGGCCGCATAGTAAACTCACTGGAAATCACACAGACGCCAAAGGAGGCACATCATGTTTTTACCAGCAATGTTTGGCCTGTATTTCGCTCTGATCGGCATTATTGCCTGGGATGACTTCAGCACATCGAGGTAATCCCAGGCAAGCGTCGGAAGACGACATCCAGGTCCATGTGAAAACCTTTTTAAACCCGCCTCTGGCGGGTTTTTTTACGCCCGGGGTCAGAACGGGGTCAGATCCGGATCTGACCCCAAATCTACAACTGGACACAAATCTGCCTATACTAGAGAGCAGCTAAAAAAATAAGAGAACCGCCCATGCGAATCATCACCCTGTGCCTGCTGCTCTGCGGCAGCTTTGCCGCCGTTGCTGCCCCCTATCACTATGACACCGATTCTCGCGTGGTGGTGTTTGCCGACGTGCACGGTGCCTACGACGACTTTACCGCGCTGTTGCGTGATGTGGATGTAATTGATGCCGATAATAACTGGATAGGTGGTGATAACAACCTGGTCAGCCTCGGTGATTTGATCGACCGCGGGCCCGGTTCCAGGCAAGTGCTTGAGCTATTGATAAAACTGCAAAAGCAGGCGGCGGCGGCCGGTGGTGTGGTGCATGTGGTGCTGGGTAATCATGAAGTCATGGTGATGAGCGGAGACCTGCGCTATGTCACGCGCACCGAGTACGGTGCCTTTGCCGAAGATTTAGACGGAGCGGAGCGCGAGGCACTGCTGGACAGTTTCCGTGAGACCATGCCGGACATGAGTGAGGAACAAGTGCGCCTGCGCTTTGAAAAACTCTATCCGCCGGGCTACCTGGGCCTGCAAAAGGCCTACGCTCCGGATGGGTTTTTGGGCCAGTGGTTGATGACCTTGCCGCTGGTCATTCGGGTTAATGACAGCCTGTATATGCACGGCGGCATCTCCAACGACATCGCTGAATTAACCCTGCAGAAAATCAACGACGACAACAAGCGCGACCTGGCCGAGTACCTGCGCCTGGTAGAGTCATTGCGAGACGCGGGTGTGTTGGCGCGGCACGTGGATTTCTGGGATAGACGCCTGCATCTTAACGCCAAGGCCGAAGCGGTGTTGGCCGCCGACCCCAAGGCGAGGCCCGCCTGGTTTGAGGACTTTGCCGCCATGGCGCCCCTGGAGGCAGCTTTTGTATTCAGCGACCAGAGCCCGATCTGGTATCGCGGTAGTTCCTTCTGTCACCCCTATGCGGAGTCTTACAACACCGAACGTTTACTCAAGCGCAGCGGCGCCAGGCAGTTGGTGATAGGTCACACTCCCAACCCAAGCGGTGTTCTGTCCCGCATGGAAGGCAGCGTCATACGACTGGACACCGGTATGCTCAAGGCTGTCTATAAGGGGCGTGCATCAGCCCTGATTCAGCAGGGTGGCAAGCAATTTATTCATTACCTGGGCGAGGAGGCTGACGCGCAACCCGTCGCCATGACACGCAGCATGTCCCAGCAGTACTGGCAGCAAACCGATGAACAATTGGAAGAGTTTCTGCGTCGGGGCACTATTGTGGGCTCCGAATTTATCGGCACCGGTGTGACCAAGCCCAAGCGCCTGACTATAGAGTACGCGGGCAGAACCGACAGTGCGGTATTCAAGTATGAAGACACCTCGCCCGGCCTGGAGTCTCGCAAGAGCTTCATCAAACGGCGTCACAATGATGCCGATCGCTACCAGTACGATCCGGCCGCCTATCGCCTGGATAGAATGATCGATCTGCAAATGGTACCGGTGTCAGTGATACGCACGGTCGATGGCAAGGAGGGTACGGTAGGGGCCTGGGTGCATAAAACCATCAATGAGCGCGATCGGCTGGAGCAGAATATTCCCTTTGGTGGTTACTGTGCCCAGGATGAGCAATACCGACTGCGCTTTATATTCGATGTGCTTATCTATAACGAAGACCGCAACCTGACCAATATCCTGTGGAGCAAGCCAGCCTTCATGTTGCAGTTTATCGACCATTCACTGGCCTTCAGAGTGAATAAAGGGCGACCCAAGCAGTACCGGAAGATGAAGCTGCGCCTGTCTGACCTGACCGCGCGCAAACTGCAGGCGCTGGAGTTGCAGGATTTACAGCAACAGCTTGGCACGTGGCTGCACCCCAGACAGATCGAAGCGATTATCACTCGCCGTGACCTGATTCTGAAGGAGGCCCTGCGAACCGATCGTTAGCCCTAGCCGCTAACGATTTTTAACTTGGGCGCTACACTGCCGGTCTTGCGGCGGGCACGCAGCGCTTTCTTTTTGGTCACAGCGCTTTTGCTGGCTTTTGCTTTGGCCTTGGCTTTGGCCTTGGCCTTGGCCTTGGGTTTTGCTTTGGCTTTGGCTTTGGCTTTGGGTTTGGGTTTGGGTTTTGCTTTAGCCTTGGGCTTTGCCTTTGCCTTCGCCTTCGCCTTCGCCTTCGCCTTCGCCTTGGGCTTGGGCTTGGCTCTGCCCTTGCGCGCACCGGCCTGCTTTTGTACCGCCGCCAGCAACTCCGCGTAGGAATCTTTCAGGCACTCGATATAAAAGGCGGGGTCGGGGATGATGTCGCGATCGCCCAGGATAGACATGTTGATCCGGTCAGACAGTGAGAACACGGTGTGAAACAAGCCAACGCCCGGAGTCAATACACCCAGGCCCTGGTATTGAACCAACTTGGCGCCGGCGCAGTACAGGTCAAAAGTAGGGCCGGGTACATTGGTGATAACGGTGGAGGTGTTGGCCGGAATAAAGCGCGATAGCTCGCGTTCAGCCCAGAGGCTGGCGGCGGCCTTGCTAAAGGCGGGCGAGAAGATACCGGCCAGCTTCATGGCGTCAACCAGGGGGCTGTTCTGGCCGAATTCCTTGGCCTCCATGGTGCTGCCATACACTGCTTTGAGCCGTTCTATGGGATCGCTGATATCGGTGTGCAGAGAGGCGAAGATGGCGCCGACCTGGTTGTTATCGGCACTATCTTTGCGGTGGGCGCGCATGTTTACCGGCAGGCTGGCAGCCAGGGACGCTGTGGGTGTCTCGTCTTTGGAAACCAGGTAACGTTGCAGGGCGCCACCGACAATTGTCAGCGCCACATCGTTGAGTTTGACGCCGGCAAAATCCTTGATCATCTTGAATTCAGCCAGTGAAAAATCAGTAGCGTCAAAGACCCGGTGCGGACCCACGGCATTATTAAATCGTGACTTGGGCGCCTGCATGTCGGGCATGGGGATTTCCTTGCGTGCTATCTTCAGGGCGAAGGAACCCAGGTCTTTGGTGAGGCCGGCGGCGCCGCGCAGCAGGGAAAACGAGTTTTTGATCCGGTTGATACCAGCCCTGCCCAGTAGTTCCGAGGTGGATGGCTCGCGGTCGACCAACAGCGGCTCATCCGTTGCCGGGCTGCTGTCAGCGCTGGGTACTGGCTCCAGGTCGTGCAGGGCCGCCATAAATGATACACCGCCGGCGCCGTCTACCAGGGAGTGGTGCATTTTGGTGTAAACCGCGAAGCTGTCAGCTGGCAGGCCGGGTATATTGTCCAGTCCCTCAATGATATAGGCTTCCCACAGGGGGCGTGACATATCCAGTGGCCGTGCGTGTAGCCGGGCAATCTGTATGCACAGCTGGCGCCAGTCACCCGGTTCGGGCAGGGCAATATGGCGCAGGTGAAACTCCACATCAAAGTTGGCGTCTTTAACCCAGTAGGGACGATCCAGCCCGCCGGGAACCTCGATCAGGCGGGTGCGAAACAGGGGTAGCCGTTGCAGGCGCTGTTCGAAATTGGCGATAACATCCTTGAAGCGCACAAACTTCCCGGGCGCGGTAGAGGGGTCGTAGACACCCAGTCCACCCACGTGCTGTGGAGTATTGCTCTGTTCCAGGTTGATAAATGCCGAATCCAGTATGCCAAGCTGTTTCATGTGTCCTAACCCTCAGTGTTTATTGCCCCCGGCGGGGGAACGCGGCGCGCTTTTTACCACAGTCCGCTCAGTATCTCAATATAGAGTGTAGAACAGCCTGCCCACAATGAAATAGATCAAGGGCGGTATAGCTAAATTGACCACTTTTTGATCAGTCGACTTGTCAGAGATCAATTAATTCTGTCTAATTAATGCCATCTCATTAACTTGGTAACCGACATGAAGAAAGTACTGATAATAGCGGCCCTGCTGGTCGCGGCCGGGCTGATTTATAACAGCCTGTCCGGGGGTGATCTACAGCGTAAGGCTCTCATCGAGGCGGGCAGCCTGGCGGGCAATCTCGCTGTTGACATGATGAATTCTGCTGATGATGAACGCGCCAACCAACTGCACAATGTGCCGATCCGGGTGGAAAAAATTAACGACTTTATCTACCAGGCCCGTGGTATTGCCAATACCCACGTAATTACGACCAGTGCCGGTCACGTCATGTTCGACACCGGGCTCAGCCTGCAGGCCGCCAACCAGCTGAAAATGCTCCGCGAGGTGCTGCCGGCAGGGGATATTACCCATATTATCGCCAGTCACTCCCACGCCGACCATATCGGCGGTATCAAGTTCTGGCAGCAACCGGAGACCGAAATCATAGCCCACGCCGATTACGATGAGGAGCAGCGCTATCTGACGGATTTGCAGGACTACTTCTGGAATCGCAATCGCCTGCTGTTTCCGTTTATGCCGGAGGAACCGCCTACGGACTACATTTTTGCCTACGGTGGTATAGAACCCACGATCACCGTGCAGGACTGGGAAGTGTATAAATTCGAGCAGGGCGGGGTCCAGTTTGAGGTATACGGCACGCCGGGTGCGGAGGGTGCTGATAACGTCATCCTGTGGTTGCCCCAGGAAAAAATCCTCTTTTCAGGTGATACCTTTGGGCCACTGTTTCCGCAATTTCCCAATGTATTTACCATGCGTGGCGAAAAGGTGCGCAAGCCGGTTGAGTACCTTCGCAGTCTCGATTTGATGATTGCCCTGCAGCCGGAAATCATTGTGCCCAGTCATTTCTCGCCGATAGTCGGTGTAGACAATACCGTCGGCGGAATGACGCTGATTCGAGACGCGCTTCGGTATGTACACGATGCTGTTATCACCGGTATGAACGAAGGTAAAAGCATGTACCAGCTGATGGACGAGATCCGTCTGCCAGCGGAGCTGGAGCTGACCCAGGGCCACGGCAAGGTATCCTGGGCGGTGAAATCCATCTGGGAGTATTACTCTACCTGGTTCCACTTTGAATCGACCACTGAGCTGTATCACGTGCCGGTGCGCGAGGTGTATGCCGATGTCGCGGCACTGGCCGGTGGCGACGCGCTGGTGCAGCGAGCCGCGGAATATCGCGCCGCCGGGCAATGCCTGCAGGCGCTACACTTGCTGGAAATGGCGCTGGCTGCTGAGCCGGGACTGGCCACGGCATTGCAGGAACAGGCAACTTGCCTGGAACTGATGCTGGAGGACGCACAGGTGCTGAATAACTCCTATGAAGTGATGTGGCTGGAAGCAGAGATCGACAAGACCCGGGCGGCGCTGGATGGCTAAAAACAATGGCACCCGTGAGATGCTGGTACGCGCAGCGGTACAGCTGTTTGCAGAACAGGGTATTGACGCGGTCTCGCTGGCGCAGATAAATCGCGCGGCGGGGCAGCGCAACGCGACTGCCGCGCATTATCATTTCGGTGGCAAAGCCGGCCTGGTACAGGCGATATTCGACAAGCACCGCAGCCGGGTTGATGTGCTGCGCGAGACCATGCTGGCTGACCTGCCCGAACAGGCCAGTCTCAAGCAGGTGTTAGCGGTGTTGGTCGTACCGCTGGCGGAACAGGTGCGCGATGCTGACGGGGGCATTCACTACCTGCGCTTTCTGGCCCAGATAATGAATCGTGGCGAGGCCGATGGAGGGGCGGTGGATCAGCACGATTCTCCCGCTCTGCAGGAACAATCACGGCGTTTTCAAATTGCCTTGCGCGATGTACCGGTGGAGCTCGCGGGCATGCGGATGGGCTTTGTGGTCACCATGATCTTCAATTCATTGGCTCGTTATGCGCAGTCTGTGAGCCAGCAGGGGCTGGATGAAGACCGGCATAGCGTGCTGATTGAGCAACTGACAGCCGCAGCGGCAGGTGCGCTGGCTATTACGCCGGTAAATATGTCACATTAGGCACTGTGAGTGCTCGCCTGACAGTCTTGTTGTTTTTGTCTTTGTGCATCGCGTCCCCGTTGCAGGCTCGCGATCGCGGCCAGGTGCCCGAAGCATACGGCCGCACATTTATCCGCGCTGACGCCGTGCAAACCCTGCAGATACCGCCGCTACAGAGTGCGCCAGAGGGGGCGGCCTTCCTGCAGCGCGTCCAGCAGCAGGAGTGGCTGGGCGGACCCTACGGTGCCGGGCTTTCACAAAGCCTGCTGGATGCCGCCAATTATTTCCAGGGGCGGGGTGATTCAGCACAGGCCGTGGCTTTGCTGAAGCGGTCGATACACCTCACCCGCATCAACAATGGTTTGTACAGTACATTGCAATTGCCGTTGCTGAAAAGCCTGCTGAAAAATCACATTAATTTTGGCGACCTGGAAGCGGCCAGTGAAATACAGTCGTGGATATTTCATTTGCAGCAGGAGAATTACCAGCAGGATGACGCCGCCTATATCCAGGCTGCTATCGAGTACGCCACCTGGCAGCGCAAATTGTGGATTCTCAAGCCTGATCCTGAGGATCCCGATCGACTGTACCGGGTATGGCAGTTGCTGGACCAGCTGGTACCCCCGGAGGAGGCCGAGCCGCTGTCGGTAACAGATCTGCAGTCGCTGGTGTATGCCCGCTTGCAGCTTTTGTACCTGGTTAGCGTGGCGAACTTTGGCCTGGATGCGGAAACCGACATGATGTTGGGTCGCAGCTATGCCAGGCAGCAGGCCCAGCCGAACGTGGCGCGCAGCCAAATGCAGCATCTCAAGAAAGCGGCTTTCTCCAGGGGGGTTGCCCTGCTGGAGTCATTGCTTGAACGGCTGGACAATAGCCCTGACTACCTCGCCCGTGCCGAAGCGCAGCGACAGCTGGGAGACTGGCAGTTGTGGTTTTCGCACAAGAGCCGGGCCATTACCCATTACACAGAGGCCTGGCGCGCGCTGGATGCGGATGCCAGTGGTCAGCTCAGGCAAGCCTGGTTTGGCCAGCCCACCGAACTGCCGGCCGGCGAGGTTCTCTATGCAGGAGCTGCCCCGCAGGCAGACCTGCAGCAGGCAACGCGATTGACCGCCAGCTTTTCGGTGTCGGCCCGGGGTCGCCCTCGGGAGATAGAAATTTTGTTGACCGACGAAGAGGAGCAGAGCGGCCGTTACCGCTTGATACGGCTGCTCAAAAAGACCCGCTTTCGGCCGCGCATGGAAGCGGGTGAGTTGGTGAAAACAGCACATGTGCAGCGCGAATACGAACTGCTTTTGTAATGTGTAGGGCAGATTTCAATCTGCCGCCGGGATGTTAACCCGCGTATACAGCCAGCCGGAGGCGCAAATACACAGTATGCCGCCGGCAACCAGCGACCAGCCGGTGCCATATAGCGCGATACCGCTACCGGCCAGTGCGGCGATAACGTTGGCGGCACAGAAGTTGGTGGTCAACAGTCCCTGTACCCGCCCGTGTCCGTACTGCTCGAAGCGATTTGCCATGTAAGCGGGAAACACGCCATTGGCCACAGCGATGGTGGCACCGATAACAGCAAAGGCCAGGTACAGTGTGCTCAGCCCCGTCAGGGGCAGCAGCAGTAATAACAGGCCCAACACAATACTGAAGCGTTGCACGGTGCCGAGGGTGCCATACCTGCGCTCTACCGGGGTGATCGCATAGATACTGCTGAGGATCATGGCGAGGGTAATAGCCACGGTGCCCCAGCCGATCTGGATACTGTCGAAATTAAAGCGCTCCACCAGCCACAGCGGGTAAAACTCGTAAAAAGCATTCAGGCCCAGGGTAAACAGCATGTGGTAGATAATTAACGGACGTATGTCCGGCAGTTTCAGCAATCCCAGTGAGTTGTTGGCTTTGATCTCCTGCCACAGGGAGTTGCCAGTTATGGCCCGCTCGGTATTACCGGCAATCGCCAGCTGTACTGCCAGGGTGGCCAGTATGGTTATGGCGGCGGCAACCAGGAACACATTGGCAACTCCCAGCGGTGCCAGGTAGCCACCTGCCAATGGGCCCACCAGCCAACCTGCGTAGCTGGTGGCGTACAGCAGGGAGATGGCCCGGGTGCGATCGATGGCAGGGTGTAGCTCCAGCGCAATGGCCCGGGAAATGGCGATATTGCCCTCGCATATACCCGTGACAACCCGCGCCAGCGCAAACAACAGGTAGTTCTCCTGGCTGATGGCGTAGCCGGTCAAGGTGTAACCGGCAGCGGCCAGTAACAGGGAGATGATGAGTATGGGCTTGCGACCGTAGATATCTGACACGGCACCGATAAAGGAGCTGCCGATTAATATGCCCAGTGGATACAGGGCCAGGATAATGCCCAGCAGGATCTTCGGTGGCAGGCCCATGTAGTGTATCAATGCGTTGCTGGTTTCAGGATTGAGAAAGAAAGGCGACAGCACCGGGTAGGGCAGGGCTATGCCGGCAGTTCCCAGCAGGGAAACCAGCATCACGGCATACAATGTGGAGCGCGGATTTGCCATAGTTGGTTCAGGCGTTCTCGATAATCATCAACGCACCGCGCGCCTGCACAGGCCGGCGGGTTTTCCACTCGAGAATCTCCGCGCAAAATGTATCTTCGCAGCGGTGTGCCATATCAAAGAAGGTGGAGCGCTCGGGATCAGCAATGACTATTTTCTTGACGCCGGCATTGACGGCGCGCTTGACCAGGTTGAAGACAGGGTTGACCAGTTCATCCCAGAAACAGATATCGGCGGCGATTAACAGGTCCAGGCCCTGCAGTTGCCGCGTGGTAATTTTTTCAAAACGGGATTGCAGGGGTTGAACGCTCACGCCGTTGGCATCTGCATTGGCCAGCAGGTAGGGAAATACATTGTCATCGGCATCCACCGAGGTGACTTCAGAACGAAAGTGTTTGGCGCAGAAGATCCCCGAGGTTCCCCAACCGCAGCCCGCATCCATAACCCGGCCGACATGCTCCGGCGGGTGCTTCTTCAGGTAGTCCATTAGCAGGAAACTCGATTTCCACAGCTTGTTGCCGTGCAGCGAGGGATGCACATCGGTTCGCTTGATGCGTCGAATGGCGGGATGCGAGGTGGTCAGCATTTTAATGCCGTGAAAACGGTACTCGGTGCGGCGCGCAGCCATGGGTGTCCTTATCACTATTGTGTTGTCCGATTGTGCAATAATATCAACAAATGTTGCTGGCATGATAAGTGTGATGAAGAGAGTTTTGTTTAGTTTATTACTGTGTGGCTTAAGCACGTCTGCGCTGGCCAATTACTGTGTCTTGCCGGCGGTGGAGCTTGCCACCCGGCCCAGCCCGGAGCAGGGGCCCACCGATGTGGTGGTGCGCCTGTACGTGAACGATATTATCGCTATACACGACGCCGAGCAGAGTTTTACCGGCGATGTGTTGTTTCGTGCCGAGTGGATGGATCCGCGCCTGGCGCATGCTGGCCCGGTAGCGTGCATCACAGGCATGGAACAGGTGTGGACGCCGCTGCTACAGCTACTCAATCGCCGTCATATAGAACAAATTCGCGAGCCACACTTGTCGATTGCGCCCGATGGCCAGGTAATTTTTTCCCTGCGCAGCTATGGGGAGTTTTCCTTCCGGGCCGATCTCACCGATTTTCCGTTCGACCGGCAGGAACTCAGTTTTAATGTTGTTTCCAGCTACAGCAAAGAGGAGGTCAGGCTGCGCACCCGGATGGAATTCCTCGGTATGGCAGAGCCGCTGTCAGTCGCCAACTGGACAATTGCAATCGACAGTTTTCGGTCTCGCAGCGAGTATGTGCCTGCGGTAGACAAGCACCTGGCGCGCCTGGACCTGGTGCTGTCGGCGCAGCGATTGACCAGCTACTACACCTGGCAGCAATTACTGCCGCTGTTACTGGTAGTGATGATGACCTGGGTGGTGTTCTGGTTGCCACTGGAGTTTGTGCCGCCGCGGGTGGGGCTGGCGGCAACCTCCATGCTTACCCTGATCGCCTATCGCTTCGCCATGTCTTCGGTACTGCCGCCTATCGCCTACCTGACCCGGCTGGACGTGTTTATGATTGGTTCTTCGGTACTGATTTTTGTCGCCCTGGCCACGGCGGTTGCGATAACCTACATCGCCGAACAACACACTGTAGAGGCGGCCGAGCGGGTCAACCGCGCGGCGCGCTGGTTGTCGCCGCTGGGTTTGCTACTGGTCAGCGCTTACGCTTTTTATGCCTGAAGCCTGATACCAGATCGGCGAGGTCCAGGCGCGCTCCTGAATAACGGGAGAATAGAAGGGTTGTTCAGCAGGGTCCAGGCAACATTTACCATATACATCCCCAATGGCGCCCTCATCCTGTAGCTGTGCCGTGGCGGCGGCGGCCAGGTCGGCGCAGTTTTGTGCAAAGGGATTCACACCAGCGGCCTGGCACTGCAGTGTGGTCCAGCGGCAACTGGGGTTTTCCAGGACGCGCGCGTAGTAGAAGGCATCTTCTGAGGGGTTGAATCCGGGGTCTTGCCAAACGGTACACAAATTATCAAAGCCGGCGCCACGCGGAGCGCAAGTCAGAGGATCTACATCGGCGCCGTTATTGGCATCTCCGGCCACGTCAAATACCTGCTCATGGGTGTTGCCCTGCTTATCGAGCCACCCCTTGATGATTTGTACCCGTTGTAGATAATTGCCGGGATTGCCCGGGCCGCCCGGATCTCTCATGGCAGAAACCAGGAAGCGTGGTGCCTGTTCTCCAGACAACACTCCATTTAGTTCTCCACCCATAGGTACGCCATGGGCGTAGGCCTGTTCAACCATATTGTCGGCCTGACAGAGTGCCTCAGGTAGTTCGGACCCGGCAAAGAAGCGCACTACCGGCCGAGTGCCACTGGTGGCGTAGGTCTCTTTGCGACGTATGGCGCTGAATATAGAATCGCGGGAATTTTCTTCGGCCCACACCACGGCCAGACCGCCGGGATTGTCAAAGAAGTGGTCCTGTACATTGCGGTAGCCGGCGTCGCGTCTACCCAGGTGGCCCACGTAATTATTCTCCTCAGCACCACCGGGCGTGGCAGAGTGAGTGTCGGTGCTGCCTATAAAACCCATTTTGAACGGGTTGGTGCCGTTGCTGCGGCCCAGTGCCAGACCGTCCTTGAGCGCGTTGCGGACCATATTGCGGCGCCCAAATTTTTCCAGTGGTACTGCGGCGGCGGTCTCGGTCTGTACCTCGCCGAACACCGTACCCAGCATGGACAGGTTGTCTGACACCACCTGCTCGAAATCGCAGGCCTCATCTTCGGTGTCCAGTCCGCGCCCGACCAGGCGATCATAGCGGCACTCGGAGGAGGCCTTGTGCTGTATCAGTTCAACCACCGGCTCGAAAAACAGACGGTCCTGTGCCTGCTGTTCATTGAGAGGGTCGGGAAACATCAGTCCGCCACTGAGATTGGAGTTGTGAGGGATAGACATTACGTCGCAACCGGCGTCGCCGTCGGTGCACTGTTCGCGCAGCCGGCGCCACAGGTCTGGGAAATTCCTGGAGCCCGTGTCGTAGGTAGAGATGGCAGTTTCGGTGACGCGCTCGTTACGGAATATTACATTGCGATGCAGGTTTTTATAATTGGGTGCATCGGTGTACTCATAACCCACAAAAGTGGTAAAGGAGCATGCGCTGCTGCGATCGTAATGATCTTCAGCTGCTTGCTGGATTTTGCCCCAGGTGTCCTTGTGGGCAGCGTCACAGTCAGAGAGAGTGCAGACAAAAGATTGCTCTTTTTGGACACTATCGCTGGCTACCCCAAGGCCAGCCCAGTAACTGGCCGCCAACAATTGCACCATGAAAATCTCGCTGCGGGTCATCATGCACATCGGCAACCAATAGCCCGCTTTACCGGGATCCTGAGTGCAGATATCAATAGGGCCCAGAAACTCTGAGTGGTCGGTGACGCTGGTAAAATCCAGTGGTCGCTGAATTTGGGCGCGCAGGGTCTGGTTTGCGTCGGGATCAGACAACATGATGGGCTCGCCCTTGGCATAGCGATAGGCGGCCCAGGGGTCATTGCGCTGGCTGGAGACGTAGGAGTCGAATGAATAACTGGTATGTACATGCAAATCGCCAAACAGGGGCATGCGTGTGTCGCTGTAGTGCGCGCAGGGCTCGCGCTGTTCGGTGCGCTCGAAGGCGAAGGCATCGTGTGTGCTGCTGGCGGCCAGCAGCGCTGCTGTACATAACAAGAAAAATAGTTGTTTCATGACATCCCCATACGGTGCTTTCAGGCAGTGTAACCCGACCAGGGTATGCCCATGCCACCCAGCCTACAGGATGGTAGAACACGAGTAGCAGTAATAGTGACTACTATCAATTTTAGCGGCGACCCGATAGGGTAGACTGGACAATCAGGTAGAGGAAATATTGAGTACTGACGTGGACATTAAAGTGAAAGAAAAGGCTGATCGGCCGGTTGAGCTGTTGGAGAAGAATATTCCCCGACAAGAGCGTGCTATCAAGACCTATGAAGCCATCCTCACGGCTACCGCTGAGTTACTGATTGAAGTGGGGCTGGAGCGGATATCCACCAACCTGATCGCTGAACGGGCAGGCGTTACCGTGCCCGCCCTGTATCGATATTTTCCCAATAAGTACTCGGTGCTCAACACCCTGGGTTCGCGATTGATGGACCTTCAAAACGAGGCGATTGCCGGTTGGCATGAGTCCTACGTGGTGGGGAAACCCATAACGTATATGCTGGACAACCTGTACGAACTTATGAATAGCGGCTACCAGGCGGTGAGTAATTTCACCGGTGGGCTGGAAATCCTCTACGGCATGCAAACGCTGGGACCGCTGCAGGCGACACGCCTGCAAAACCACCGGGCAATCGCCGATGCCTTTGGCCTGATGTGGTGTGAAGAATACGGTGCCACCTTTAACGAGGATGTTCGTCGCCAGGCCAGAATGGCGATTCAGCTCGGCTATATGCCCATCCTACTGGTACTGGAAGACGATACCCTGGATGCAGAAGCCATGATGCGCGAGGGTGCGCTGGCCCTGCGACTGTATCTCGAAGCTACCATGCGACCCCTGATTCAGTAATAAACCTGATTTCCCCTATTTGATTGCCCCTGCGGCCTGCCCCTCGTAACATTGGGCCTGCCTCCATTCGTCCATCTATTCATAACAGGATTCAAAATGTCACAGAGTGCTAGCAAAGATAGCCCTGAGCAGGCGGAATTTCGCCAATATTGCCGGGATTGGCTAACAGACAATCTACCAGCGGAAACCAGCGTGCGATTGCCCCTGTCGGCACTGGAAATCATGACCACGGATCAATTGCACTACCTGCAGGCCTGGCAGAAGTCAGCCTACGACGCGGGCCTGATCGGTTGTGACTACCCGGTGGAATATGGGGGCGGTGGTCGCACCGATTGCCAGCGCATAGCCAATACCGAAATGGTGGCCGCCAAAACGCCCTATCTGCCCAATATCATTGGTATGGGTATGGCCGCACCGACCGTGCTGATTCACGCGCAGGAAGAAAAGAAGCGCCTGTTGCTGCCAAAACTGCTGTCCGGTGAAGAGATCTGGTGCCAGGGTTTTAGCGAGCCAGGCGCGGGTTCAGATTTGGCCAGTGTGCAGACATTTGCCGAGCAGAAGGGTGACAAGTGGATTATCAATGGCCACAAGGTGTGGACGTCGCTGGCGCATTTTGCCGAGTGGATGATCATCCTGTTGCGCACAGACAAGTCCCACAAGTACGACGGGCTGTCCTATTTTGTGGTGCCGATTCGCGCCGCGCTGGGCAAGGGCGTGACGGTGCGTCCGCTGATCAAGATGACCGGTGAAACCGGCTTCAACGAAGTGATTTTTGAAGACCTGGAAGTCGACGACAGTTTTCGACTCGATGAGGTTGGCAAGGGTTGGCAGGTAGCCATGACCACGCTGGCCCACGAGCGCGGCGCCGGGCAATTGGTAACGCCGGCCTCCGGTGGTCGGGTACAAAAGAAAGCCGGGCAGGCGCAGGGTAGCAGTGGCAGCTACGGTCTTATCGACCTGGCCCGGCGCAGTTACCGCAATGGTAAAACAGCCGCTGATGATGCCATCATTCGCGATCGCATCATGCGGGAAATTATTCGTGAGGAGGGCTTTAAGCAGAGCCGCCGGCGCTCGCGGGTACCGGGCCTGATAGACCAT